>Ga0314774_1001040_pt1 | contig 19181 bp, 13 predicted proteins | sample MetaGCBIA2018_FD_204515 | JGI IMG/M metagenome (GOLD analysis project Ga0314774, IMG submission 204515) | Cryopeg brine microbial communities from Beaufort Sea near Barrow, Alaska, United States - CBIA 2018 | ecosystem: Environmental > Aquatic > Marine > Coastal | place: USA: Alaska | collected...
ATAATACAGAAAGATTACACTCAACATTAGGATATCTTACTCCTTTAGAAATGGAAATGAAATTAAGAGGAATTATTAAAATAGCGGCTTAAGAAAAATAGTCACAAATTTACTAGGTAGTCCAAAACAACACCTAATGAATTGATAACCTTTAATTGGACAGCAGCAACTTCTTCAGTTGGCTATGGCGTAACATATGCTGTAGTTATTGTGGATGCTGAAACTAAAAATTATGAGAATCCTATAGCTGAAATTACAGTAAATAATGGAGGAAAAGACCTTTCTGCAACAATCTCTTATGATGATTTAGATTTGGCGCTTTCTTATGCTGAATATCCAGCAAATACTGTTGCGAATATAACTTTTGCGGTAGTGGCAAAAAGTTTGAGTAAATCACAAATGGTTGAAGCTAATCTTTCCGTAACAAGGTTTATTACTGAATATATTCCTGCACAACTTTTTCTTTCAGGAACAGCAACAGAACAAGGAGCGGATTTAGCGGCAGCAATTTCATTTAAAAGATTAAACAACTCAGAAGGTGTGGCTTCAAATAAATACGAATTGTATACAAGCCTGTCAGCTGGGAATAGTTTTCAATTATATTCTGAACAATCTTTACCTGCGCATAGATATGGAGGTTCAGAAGGAAATCTTCAAAAAAATGGAAGTCCAATGACTGTTGAAGAAGATGGAGCGTATAGAATTTCAGTAGACTTAGATACCAATACTTACACAATTTTTAAAATAGAAAAATGGAGTGTAGTTGGTAGTCCAATAATTAATAATTGGGGAGGTGATGAGCCTTTAACATATATAGGAGCTGGCATTTGGCAAGCAACTATTGAGTTTGTTGAAACTGGCGGATTTTTATTTCGTGCTAACGGAGATTGGGGCTATGTATTAAAACGTGTTGCAGGAACAACAAATAATGTAATTATGGAGTCTCAATCCGAAAGTCAGGGGGTAAGTTATGAAGATATTCCTTCAGAAATAAAAGGAACAATGGTTGTAACTTTAGATCTTTCATCAAATGCATATACCTATACTATTGAAAAAGCTCCCAGTACTTCAGAACCTTTAGTAGCGCCAGAAACTTTATTTTTATTTGTAAATAATTCAATGGTTGAAGAGTTGACAAAAAACGAGGCTGTTTTTAAAAGTAGTAGTTACATTGCTTTACAAGCAACAGATGTGGTAACTGTAAACACATTGTCTGATGGTTCAGGTGAAAGTTATACGATCTCAACAAAAATTGGAGCTACTGATACTCCAGATGAGGTAAAAGTTTCTGTAAATTTAGATTTAACTGCTGGTACTGAAGGTATTCAGGTTGAAAAAGCGCAAGCTTATAGTGTTTCTTTAGATTTTGCTAATGCTAAATTTAATTGGACGTATTATAATATTTTTCTATACCAATGGGATGAAGCAAATAGTAAATGGGATGACAGAGATGAGCTTTTATTAACTTACGTGCACCCATATACATTTACAACTACGGCTAATTTATATGCGAATTTTGATATGAAATTTTTCTCGCCTTGGGATAATGAATTTGGAGCAGATGACCCAAGTAAATTAATAGGAACTATGACAAACAAAGGAGGTTCAAATTTTAAAAATATAAAAACAGATGCTAGTTATAATGTAACAATTACAGTTACAGATGACTTTGCAACTGGAACTTACGAATTTGTACAACAATAAATAAAAATAACCAGCTGCTAAATGCAGCTGGTTAAAAATGAAACTAAAAATGAAAAATAGGATTTTTAAATGGACAAAACCTTTTATAATAGCTTTAACTTTTATAGGCTTACAAATTGGTTGCCAAAGTTGTGAAAAAGGTGATGATACTGCTGTTGTGCCACCTCCAACAATACCTCAAGGAGTTGATGTAGACTTTTATTTAACAAAAGCAGATCAATCTGTATTATTTCAAAAGCAAGAAATAGGGATTGAAGCAGCGACTGCAAACACCAATTTCACCATTCAGGTTAACGAAGCTATTACGTATCAGGAAATTGATGGATTTGGATTTACATTAACGGGTGGTAGTGCATTGCATTTAAAAAATATGGCTTCTTCAGAAAGAAGTAAATTATTAAATGAATTATTTAAATACGATAACAATAATATTGGCATAAGCTTTTTAAGAATTAGTCTTGGAGCTTCAGATTTAGATGCGAAGGCATTTTCTTACAACGATTTACCATTAGGTGAAACGGATGTGAATTTGGATGAATTTTCTTTAAATGAAGATAAAAAAAATCTAATTCCAGTGCTTAAAGAAATTTTGGCAATCAATCCGGCTATTAAAATTATGGCTTCCCCTTGGTCTGCTCCAACTTGGATGAAAACAAATAATGCTTCTAAAGGAGGAAGTTTAAAGCCAGTATATTATAATGTTTATGCAAACTATTTTGTGAAATATATACAAGCTATGCAGGCAGAAGGTATTCAAATAAATGCCATAACTGTTCAAAATGAGCCTTTGCATCCGGGGAACAATCCAAGTATGTATATGGAAGCTGCTGATCAGGCAATTTTTGTTAAAAATAATTTAGGACCTGCTTTTGAAACTGCTGGAATTGATACTAAAATAATTATTTATGATCATAATGCAGACAGAACAGATTATCCAATTTCAATATTAAATGATCCTGAAGCTAAAAAATATATTGATGGATCTGCTTTTCATTTATATGGTGGTAAAATTGATGATCTAAGTTTAGTACACGCTGCTCACCCTGATAAGAATCTGTATTTTACGGAACAATGGGTAGGTATTAATGAAAGCTTTGAGAATAATTTAAAATGGCATACCCGAGAATTAATAATTGGCGCTACAAGAAATTGGTGTAAAACGGTATTAGAATGGAATTTAGCTTCAAATTCAAATTTAGAACCTCATACTGATGGAGGTTGTACAGAGTGTCTGGGGGCGCTAACTATTGACGGAAATACAGTTAAAAAAAACGTATCATATTATATTATAGCCCACGCTTCAAAATTTGTGAGACCAGGTTCAAAAAGAATAGAATCTAATAATTCTTCTGAATTGTCAAACGTAGCATTTAAAACACCTGCAGGTAAAATTATTGTAATTGTGCTTAATAATACGGGAGTTAAAAAAACATTTAATATCAACGCATCAAACACTGCTGTAACAACTTCTTTAGATGCAGGAGCTGTTGGAACGTATGTCTGGTAATCAATTTTAAAATAAAATGAAGTTTAAATATTTAACACTTTTACTGGTTATTTTTGTGATAGCTTGTTCCCCTGATGCCAGAGAAGAAGTAAAGGAAAAGGAACCTGTAACCATTAAAAAAAAGGAAGTACTTGTTTATTCAACAGTAAAAGATACCGAACTAAAGTTATCTTTAACAGATAAACAACAATTTAAAAAAGCAGAACAACCATTAGAAACCGAAGTGGCCATTTTTGTAAATCCAAAGAAAACATTTCAAACAATGTTAGGTGTTGGTGGAGCAATTACCGATGCTTCTGCTGAAGTTTTTGCGAAATTGCCAAAAGAAAAACAAGAGGAACTCATACAGGCTTACTATAGTGAGCAGGGTATAGGCTATAATATAATTCGTACAAATATCAATAGCTGTGATTTTAGCCTTGAAAGCTATACTTATATTGATGAAGGTGACAAAGAATTAAAAACGTTTTCAATAGAAAAAGATAAAGAGTATAGAATTCCAATGATTAAAAGAGCGATGAAGACAATGAAAAACAAACCTGTTTTTTATGCAAGCCCTTGGAGTCCGCCTGCTTTTATGAAAGACACAAAAAACATGCTTTTAGGAGGGAAACTACTTCCTGAATATTATCAGGCTTGGGCAAATTATTTTGTAAAGTATATAAAAGCCTATGAAGCTGAAGGAATCCCTGTTTGGGGGGTTACCATTCAAAATGAACCAATGGCTAAACAAATTTGGGAGTCTTGTATTTTTACTGCGGAAGAAGAACGTGATTTTTTGAAGAATTATTTAGGACCAACTTTTGAAAAAGAAGGACTAGCTTCAAAAAACATTGTAGTTTGGGATCATAATCGCGATTTAATTTCACATAGAGCAAATACTATTTTTGAAGATCCTGAAGCAGCAAAATATGCTTGGGGAATTGGTTTTCATTGGTATGAAACTTGGACAGGTGGAGCCCCAAAATACGATAATGTAAAAAATGTGAATGAATCTTTTCCTTCTAAAAATTTATTATTTACGGAAGGCTGTCAAGAATCTTTTAGCCAAGAGCATTACCAGCGCTGGTCTAATGCTGAACGTTATGGAGATGCTATGATTAACGATTTTAATAATGGTACTGTTGGTTGGACAGATTGGAATATTTTATTAAATGAAAATGGAGGTCCTAATCACGTGGGAAACTATTGTTTTTCGCCAATTCATGCAAATACGCAAACTGGTGAATTAATTTATACGCCTTCCTATTATTATATTGGTCATTTTTCGAAATTTATAAAACCTCAGGCAAAAAGAATAAGTACCACTACAAGTAGAAGTACTTTGGAAAGCACCTCATTTATAAATGAAAACGGAACAATTGCAACGGTAGTAATGAATAGAACGGATACTGAAATTAATTACAAATTAATTGTTCTTGAAAGCGAAGTTTCTCTTCAAATCCCGGCCAGATCAATACAAACAATTGTATATTAATATACATAAAAATAATTTTTAATAAAGTTTCAGACCTTCATATAGGAAGTTTCAAGCAGTCTGATTGATAACTGCTCAGTTTTTCATAGAAGCTGAGCAGTTTTTCAAAATTTGCTGATTGCAATAAAATTAAAACAAACATTGACTTACCGTATTTTTTTTGGTGATAAACCCTTCTATTTATTTGGCAAAATGCGTTGCCGTTAATTGCGGAATTTCCGTTAGGCAGATAAAAAGTTTTTTAAAAGTTTAAGGAAGTAAAGTTGATAAATTTCAGATTCCCTTCCTTCTCTATTTGATTAAAAATTGAAACGGTCAGTGAGAAATTGTAAATACCCATTATGGCATTGTTTCAAAGTTCTGTTAGTAAAACACCTTCAAAATAAAAATAAAGCCCGTAAATATTCTATTTACGGGCTTTTAATGAGATTTATTGTTCTCTCAGCCGAGAAAATCATTATGGGATTAGAATGATACTTTTAATCAAGAAGATCATAGGTTTCTTTAATAAGATCCTGACCATAAATTCTTTCTAATTTTCTTACAGTAAAATGTCCTTTTGCCATATCCTGAAAATGATCAATAAATATGGTGTTTATAAGAGCTCCGCCGGCTGCCCCTATAATTGGGATGGCTTGTGCCGCAGCTTTTTCAGAGATCTGTATTCCAAATCTTTGCGTTATATTTACAATGAATTTTATTAAAGCAGGGGCCGATTTTTCTGTAGCTGTTCTGGCTGCTAAAGCTTCTGTAACAGAGGTGGCCAGAGCAGCTCTAATGAAAAAATAGCCGCTTTCGGTAGCATCATCAGATTTACTTTCACCTCCAAGTGCAAATACTTCTAAACAAGCTAATTTTGATTCATATTCAGTAATTAATTCTCCTTGTGATCTTGCGATATCAGCTATTGAACGTAACATGATTGTTGTAGATATTGGAAGTTCAATGGCAAGTGCTGCAAGTCCAAATAAACCTCCAATTCCTCCACTGGCAGCTACGCTTAATTTATACCATTTGTTTGAAGGTTCTTCATTGTAATTTTCATTCATTGTGAAAATAGCGGCATCTGCAGCCTTGAGTAGTGATTTTTGGGTTATTTCACCAATCTTAGCTTTCCAGTTTTTAGGAAGCTTTTCAAATCCTTTTTCAATTGGGGTTCCTATAATGCTGGTCAATTTAGCCGCAACACCTGGATTTTCCAGTAAATGTTTGGCCAATTGTAACTCTTTTTTGTCTGACTCAGAAATAACAATTTTCATATGTATTTTTAATTTAGTGTTGTCAATCGCCTTTTTATGGATGCTTAAAATAAGCAAAATAAGTTTAAGTTTCATTAAAGAACCTCGATTTGTAATGTTTATTGTATTAAAAGGTTTCGTGCGAATTCAACAGCTCCTGAAACAAGTTCAGAATCATTTAAGAATAAATAACTTTCACTTTCAAACCTGCTTGAATTGCCGGTTCAATCATTCGTTTTGTGCCTTTGCTTTTTCCATTCCAAAAAGCAATAAGCATTAAATTTACAGAATGTGGTGTCGGACGAAGAAAATGAACCGGAAAAATAATGATTCATGATATTCAAATAAGGTCGGGAGTTATCGGAGGTATGCTGTTGTTAACCGCTTTGAAATCGGTATGAAGATTTGTTGTTCACGGGAATCATGTCTGTGGTTGGCGCTGTGGTCATTTTTTTTGTTTCCTGTATTTTGATGAAATTGTTTTCAGGTTCAAACGCCTCTAAAAAGAAATCCAAAAATGCCTCGCGATCAGCCAGGCATTTGTTTATATACAGGGTTGTACTTTCTTTATTTACTAAATTAGTTAATAAAATATTTATATGATAAGCCTATTAATATTGCTAGACCAAAACTAATCAATGAACCTATTAACATATACTCTGTAAGCTTTCTGTCCTTTGCTCTAGAAAGATCACTAAATCTAAAAACAGATTTAGCAGCTATAAGTAATCCAATTGCCGCCCATTGATTCAAAATTATAAATCCAAATACAAAAAGACGTTCTAAAATTCCAATATACTTTCCTGCACTTTGCAATGAATCATCAGAACTATCTTCTTCTAAATTCCATTTACTCATTATCATTTTCATAATAATTGATGACACAAAAGTAACTGATAGTAGGGCAAGTGTAAATAAAAGTGATTCTTTTGAATATATTTTTTCTAAATCTATTGTGTAAGGATTATTTAAATAGACAACAATACTTATTATGATCATATGTAATATTTGATCTATAATAAATAATATTCTATTATTTATTATTCCTTCAAGGTTAAGTTTAATTAGATCAATGATCAAATGACTTATTACAATTGTTATTAAATATGGCCAATATGACCAATTAAACTGTACTAATATGATAAGTGCTATTAAGTGAACTAAACCATGTAGATATAAGAATTTTGATTTATGTTTATTGACTTTTTTATCTTCTACCCAACTGTTAGGTTGTAATACGAAATCACCAATTATATGAGCAATTAATAATCTAATTGTTAGAATTATCATAGTTTGTAAATTTGTGTTTTATAAAAATTATTCATGTTCATGATTTCTTCGAAGCCCCCTCTTTTAAGAGCTTCACTAATGCTACTTTGAGATTTATGAAGAAGTATAGCTAAGTCTTTTTGATTTTTTTCAGAGTTCTCTATGGCTGTTTTGATCACCTCCGCAACTGTACTGCTCCAATTATTTGCTGTTAATAATGATAAACTAAGCATGATATTAAATGATTGGTCTAATTCTTCATTATTTGATCTTATAGCTAGAGTTTGTTTTTTTAATGATTCAAAGCATTCGCCTGATCGTACATAAGCAGAGCCATTAGATTCGGTTATTTTAGAAGAGTTATATTTTTCTTCTCCTACGCCTATTGCCATCCGGACATCTTGTAGTTTTGTTTGTTTAATAGCTGATTTAATATGAATAGCTGCCAACATTGCTTTTTCAGGAGCTATTGATAATTGAAAGCTATCACCTCTAAATATTTCCCAGTCTTTTGGTTCTTCACCATAATAATTAAGTATCTCTTTAAGAGAATTTAGCCAATTTTCGACTTCTCCTTCTCTAGAGTTTATAATATCACCTGTTATTATTGCTTCCATTATCAGTTTTCTTACAAATATATTGGTTTTCAAAGCGATATGCAAGTATATCGGATTTATAGCCGATAATTTCAATTATCGTGTTTAAAGCCGATAATTTAAATGATAGTTAATAAAAGTTGAAAATTTTTGAATGAACTAGGTTTTTTTTAATAATGAAGTACGCCTTGATATATTCCGATATAAATTGCTAATTATCATTAATGCTTTCCTGATAAAACAATATTGTATTCTTGTTTTTATGGATTATCAGCAATTTTTTTGGATGACTAAACTACGCTAAATAAGGTTAATTTTCAACAAAGTACATCAATTTATAATCACTATTGGTGATATTTGATTTATTAGATAATCAATAGATTCTGAAATCTGTACAGTAATTTTAAAAACAAATGACTTTCACTTTCAAACCTGCTTGAATTGCCGGTTCAATCATTCGTTTTGTGCCTTTGCTTTTTCCATTCCAAAAAGCAATAAGCATTAAATTTACAGAATGTGGTGTCGGACGAAGAAAATGAACCGGAAAAATAATGATTCTTGATATTCAAATAAGGTAGGTAGTTGTTGGAGGCATGCTGTTGTCAATCGCTTTGAATATCGGTATGAATGATTTGTTGTTCACTGCAATTATGTCTGTGATTGGCGCTGTGGTCAGTTTTTTTGTTTCCTGTATTTTGATGAAATTGTTTTCAGATTCAAACGCCTCTAAAAAGAAATAAAAAATCCAATAAATTAAGCACCTGCCGGCAATTTTATAATTGATAGTTTTCAATTATAAAATCATTTGAAAAGCCCATTTCAACATACATTTTTTTTGCCATTTCAGAGGCTTGAAGTGTTGCCAAAGATAAGTTCTGGTCTATGGCAATATTGAGTATTTGACACATAGTTTCGTTAGCAAAACCAAGTTTCCTTTTGGAAGGAAGAATACCCAAACTGTGTATACCTGCAACTTTGTCAGTATTAAAAAGTACGGCTGTTCCAACGAGTTCATCTTTGTGATAAATAAGAAAATATTGGATTTCGTTCTTGGTTTTTATAACTGTTTCAGTACTTATTTTATATTTAAACGCATTGTAAAAAGCCGAAGACCATAATGCTGAACTCTGTTTGTTTGTTACTTTCTGTAAGTTGACTGAATTTTGGATTTCAAATTTCGTATTAAGCGGCAAGCTCATTCCGTACTGTACAGATTTAAGAGTAAAATTGTTATTTGATGGACTCTTCTTTGTGTCTTCATTGAAATATGAAAATACCAATCCGTTTTCTTTGTGCATTTTTAATTTTATTTCTCCGATGATTTTTTTCGATATTTTTTGGTCAGTCCAAATGCGGTTAGGCCAATCGGAATTTGAAATATTTGCAATGCAAATATTGTTGTCTTTGGAAAATTTATCGAATTCTTTACCTGCCGTTTCCCAAAGACTTGTAAGGTTTTGAATATTTTGTTTTATCATTTTTTGGTTACCGTATTTATTATTAAAAACTTGCGTCATTACTACGCCTGTAATTACCAAAACTCCGCCAATAATTTGGTAATTGTGTAATGTCTCATCCAAAATTAGAATTCCACCTAAAATTGCGATAATGGGACTTAAATTGTTGAAAACCGCAATTTGCGATACAGAAATTTTACTTAAAGCGAAATTGGTAAGGAAAGAAGTAACCACAAAGGATAATATACCCAAATACAATACCGTCCATAAAAATTCTTTTTTAGCCAATGGTTCAAAAAATTCATTCATCGAATTGCTTTGTACATGGTTTACAATGCTAAAACCATTAAAAACTATAAACGCTAAAATTGTCATCCATACAGTAATTTCCAAAACTGAAAATTCTACACTTATTTTCTGACCTAATACATAATAGGAAACCACAGAAAAAACGGATAAGAACAACAATAGCACTCCTTTTATTGAAATGCTTTTAGGCAGGTTTCCTGTATTGTACATTATATAAGCAATACCAACAATGGAAATCAAAATACCAAGCTTTTGAAGAATAGTTGTTTTTTCTTTAAGAAAAATGGAGGCAACAATTAAAGTGATTATAGGGACTGTTGCAAATATAATTCCTGCTTCGCTGGCGGTACTGTATTTCATACCAAACGTTTGGAGTGCAAAGAATAATAAAGGATAGAACAAAGAGAGCAAGAATAATGATTTAGCTTTAGTCCAGTTAAGAGCAGAAATTTTTATAAATCCAAAGAGCCATAAAAGTCCCACAGAAATCGCACCAGCCGTGAAGCGATGTGCAAGTAAGTCCATAGCTCCAGCGTATTTTAAACCAATTTTGACGAAAATGAACGACAAACCGATGATGATTGTTATTAGGATGAGTCCGATATATGCACGTTGTTGTTCGTTAAGTACTGGCATTAAATTGTTTTGCTTACAAACTTAAGAAGTATACCTAACAATTCCTTTTACATATGTTGATTAAGAGGATTTTTCTTTAATATTTCTGCGAATTCTGCTTAATTGTGTAGCTGTGATGCCTAAATGTGAAGCAATGTATTGAAGCGGAATACAGTCTTCTATATTTGGATGAGTAATTATAAAGTCAATATATCTTTCTTTGGCTTCTTTCAAGACGATTTCAATTTCTCGTTTTTCTTTATCAACAACCCAATTTTTTTCAAGGTAAGCAATGTGAAAATCCCTTAGGTCTTTATTTTCCGCTATAAATTGTCTGTATTTTTTATAATTGAAGCCAATCAAAGTTGTGTCCTCTACAACTTCAAGAGCAAATTTGGTCGGTTCATTTATAATACGCCCAACGGATCTTTATAAGATTTATGCGACTGGAAAATCGGAGATTTTTCGGTTGTAGCAATATTATTATTGAATGATTGTCGGTTTGTACTAAACCCGATTTAAGCATAAATTATATATTGTTTATGATGATACTTCTTAAGGTTTTTAACCTATTTGATGCATTCTAATCAGTTTATTTTACAATTGTTAATAGGTGATTTCTATAATTTCAAAAATTCTATCTTCTTTTATCAGTTTTAATATGGCCTTGTCTCCTGCTTTCTTGTTTGTCAATATTCTGGCAATTGGCGAAATGAATGAGATTTTTCCTTTTGAAATATCAGCTTCATCAACACCAACAATTTGATAGTGTTGAAGCTTTTTTTCATTTCCAATTTTTAGGGTTATCAACGCTCCAAATCGGATTTCATTTTGTGGTTGCTTGTTTAGGTCTACTATTTTGGCGGTAGAAATACGATTATTCAACAATTGCAATTTTGCGTTTATATGGTTCACCGCAATTCGCCTCTCATTTTCATTTGTATTTTCCAAATGGTCTCTTTTATTGATAAGCAACTTTTTTTCGACCAAAAGTTCATCCATACCAACTTGCGTCATGTAGTTTGTTACACCTTCGGGCAAATCCGCTCTTGGCGGCACCATAGGAATTTCTTCCTGATCATCTTCTTTAACAAATCCTCTGCTCATAGTTTACTTAATTTTAATAATAACTTTTCCTTTTGTTCGTCCTTTTTTAACAGAAAGCAAGTTATTTAATATATGTGACAAATGCTTTTTGAGATATTGAAAATGGAGATATGCTTCAAAGGGAGCCTTTGCGCGCATCGCTCACAGTTTCGATATTGCTTTAATCTTCTAGGATAACATCACAAACCAGGCCAAATTTAAGGTAATCATCAAAATTTCTGCCTCCTAAAGGTACTGTTTTGTTGAGACTATTCTATTGGAAACGGATTAAAAGAGGGGAATGGCAAAATTAAGTACTGACTGAAAGGAAGTTCTTACTGCGGAATTGGAAGCTGTATGCAGTAAAATTGTATTATAATTGATAAAATACCAGAAGGTATTAATTCTGAATATTCCCAATCATATTTAGAATTAGGGTTTTTTGCTTTAATCCCTTTTAAAATTTCCTTAAATCTTATTTTTATGGGTTCACCATTAACAATAACTTTAGTTTCGTCTTTTGTAATTATATTAAGACCTCGTTGTTTTATTAATTTTATAAAAGCATCCATAAAACGTAAAGTTCTTGGAACATTGTCCTAACGAGGTTCTTGAAACCTGCTTCTAACTTTGTTTCAATCTTTCCTCTGTTCACCCTTCGCCAAAGTCCCTTCACCCGGAACCACCGTGATCATTTCGGATCTGTTTAAATTTTGCGTGGGCAATTTGCTTAGAGTTATAATGTCAACACCATCGAAGGTAATAAACGTATCTTATACATTAATTTTTTATTAGAGAAAAAAGTTGTTTTTTTGTAATTACATTAACAAATCTACAAATATGGCTGTCGAAATAAAAGATTATTACGTACAAGAAGATAAGATGTATGTTGCCATCGATTGTATAATTTTTGGTTTTGACAGCGGGAAACTGAAGCTGTTGATTTTTAAAAGAAGAGTTAAGCCATTTATTGGAACTTGGTCTTTAATAGGGAGTTTTGTGAAACTTGATGAAGACGTTGCTGAAGCAGCCAAACGTGTTTTAGCCGAAATTACGGGTCTGAAAAACGTGTTTATGGAAGAGTTGAAATCTTATGGCAAGGCAAACAGGGATCCCGGATCTCGTTGTATTTCGATTGGTCAATATGCCTTAATAAGAATTGGAGATTCCGATAAGAAATTGGTTGAAATACACGGCGCACACTGGTATGAGTTGGATAAAGTCCCCAATTTAGCACTGGATCACAATCAAATGGTACAGGATGCCCTTGAGCGTTTAAAGCGAAAAGCAAGGTATCAGCCTATAGGATTTGAATTGTTACCAGAAAAATTCACCATTCCTCAACTTCAGCAATTGTATGAGTCAATTTATCAAAAGGAACTGGATTCGCGTAACTTTAGAAAGAAAGTGCTCTCTTATAATGTATTGATAAAATTGGAAGAAAAGGATAAATATTCCTCAAGACGAGGCGCATTTCTTTACAAATTTGACGATATCAATTATCAGAAATTGCTAAAATCGGGTTATAATTTTGAGATTTCCTAATATAGGTTCTTAGAGATGCGGGAGAAAATTAAGATTTGTGTTAAATCTCGAAATAAATATTTACAATTATATAAAATTAGCAAAATGAGCTTAAAACAATTAATCTTACATTATTATATTTATTTGATAATATTTTTCTCAAGTTCTATATTATATTCTCAATCTCAAGAACTTATTATTCCATTAAAAACACAAAACACTGCTTTGGTTTTTAAAGTGAATGAAAATCAATATTTAAAAATTATTTATTTTGGTAAAAAGCTTCAAGAAGATGCAGAATACGGATTGATTGCTAGTCAATTTAAACTAAATGAGGATTATTCAGGAATGTTAAATTCTGCTTATACTTCTTCAGGATCCAGAAATTTAGCTGAACCTGCAATTTCTGTTACCCACGCAGATGGAAATAAAAGTTTGGATTTAAAATATGTAAATCATCAAATTGAAGAAATAAGCAATAACGTTTCTATACTAAGCATTACCTTAAAAGACCCAGTATATCTTTTTCAGGTAGTGTTATATTATAAATTTTATAAAAAGGAAGATGTCATAGAGCAATGGAGTATAATAGAGCATTCAGAAAAAGGAGGCGTAACACTCCATAAATTTGCCTCAGCTAATTTACATTTAAAGGCGAAAGATTTTTGGTTAACCCAATATCATGGAGATTGGGCCAAAGAAATGCAATCAGAAGAATCAAAATTAACCCATGGAATTAAAACCCTGGATTCAAAATTAGGAACCCGAGCTAATTTATTTCAACCCTCTGTTTTTATGATTTCACTTGATCAACCTGCGAAAGAAGATAAGGGTACAGTGCTTTATGGAGCACTTGAATGGAGCGGAAATTTTAAAATTGATTTAGAAGTTGATCCTCAGAATAATTTAAGAATAATTGCGGGGATAAATAATTTTGCTTCAGCTTATCATTTAGATTCCAATGAGGAATTTAAAACACCACCTTTCTTATATCTCCTTTCTTTTAACGGTAAGGGTGAAGCGAGCAGAAAAATGCACGATTGGGCAAGAAAATATAAAATTTTAGATGGCAATGGATCCAGGCTAACCCTATTAAATAATTGGGAAGCTACTTATTTTGATTTTGATGAAGAAAATATTTTTAATTTATTTAAAGGAGCGCAAGATATAGGTGTTGATCTTTTTCTATTAGATGATGGCTGGTTTGGCAATAAATATCCCCGAAATGGAGATAAGGCCGGTTTAGGAGATTGGCAACCTAATAGAGAAAAATTACCAAACGGTATTTCATCTTTGGTTCAGGAAGCAACAAAATATGGAATTAAGTTCGGAATTTGGCTTGAGCCAGAAATGGTAAATCCAAAAAGCGAATTATACAATAAGCATCCTGATTGGATAATAAAACAGCCCGAAAGAGATGAATATTATTTTAGAAATCAGTTGGTGTTAGACATGAGTAATTCAGAGGTTCAGGACTTTGTCTATAAGGTGGTCGATAATCTTTTTGAGGAAAATCCAAAACTGGCATATATTAAGTGGGACTGTAATTCTGTGATTTATAATGCATATTCTGCTCATCTTGATGATAAGCAATCTCATCTTTATATAGATTATGTGAAAGGATTGTATAATGTGCTAGAAAGAATTAGAAATAAATATCCTAAAGTTCCTATGATGCTATGTTCTGGAGGAGGAGGAAGAGTGGATTATGGAGCACTACAATATTTTACAGAATTTTGGCCAAGTGATAATACAGATCCGCTAGAAAGAATTTATATGCAATGGGAATATTCATATTTTTATCCTGCCATCAGTATTTCCAATCATGTTACCAGTTGGGGGAATCAATCTATAAAATTTAAAACCGATGTGGCGATGATGGGTAAACTCGGATTTGATATTGCGGTTGAAGACCTTAAAGAAGACGAACTGAGATTTGTTCAAAAGGCCGTTAGAAATTATGATAGTATTAAAAATATTATTTGGCATGGAGATTTATATAGATTACAGGATCCTAAAAAAAATAATGTTGCATCTCTGATGTACTTAGATAAGGATAAAAGTTCTGGCGTAATTTTTAATTTTTTAGTTAATAACAGGTTTGACAAAGGAAGTAAAAGACCAATAATTCTTAAAGGGTTAAATCCGTTAAAGAACTATAGAATTAAAGAAATAAACCTTTATCCCGATAATAATTCTACTATAAATTTAAATTCAATTTATTCTGGAGATTTTTTGATGAAAGTTGGTTTTAATCCCGATGTGAATTTTAAAAGAAAAAGTGTAATTGTGGTTTTGGACGAGATTTAATTAATGTATTTATTACGCGATTAGAATGCATATCTTATATTCGAATTATAATTATTTGGTTTAGATTATTGTGTTAAGAGGGTGTGTTTAAGGCAATCCTGGAGTTGATCTAATTTATAGGAAGTATTTCGAAATACTTCCTGTAATTCATCCCAATGCATGAAAAAGACTAAAGATATTGTGTGAACATGATATTTATGTAAGCAATAAAATTAAGAGCAGTTTCTTTATGGATACTTTCTCTTTTTGTCATAATAAACGAACAATTAGAAGCTAAGAGTGATAAAAATCACTGTTAGTAAATTTGATTAAAAATTTTAGAAATGAAAAACAATTTTCGCCTTTATTTAATGCTCTTCTCTGTTTTCTTTGCTATGAAAAGTTTTTCTCAGCAAAAAAGAGATTGGGAAAATCTTGATGTGGTTTCTATTAATACTGAAGCACCACGAGCAACTTTCTATACCTATAATTCAGAAGCTGAAGCAAAAGTGAATGATTATGAAAACGCTACAAACTATCAAAGTTTAAACGGAATTTGGAAGTTCCATTTTTCTGAGACACCAAAAAAGCGACCGGAAAATTTTTATAAAACTGATTTCAATTCTTCTGGATGGGATAATATCGAGGTGCCGGGAGATTGGCAGTTACAGGGTTATGATTTTCCTTTGTATACAAACATTGAATTTCCTTTTCCTATAAACCCTCCATATGTAGACAATTCTTATAATCCTGTCGGTTCTTATAAAAGAAAATTTAACCTACCGGTAGATTGGGATGGAAATGAAGTTTATTTACACTTTGGAGGTGTAAATAGTGCCTTTTATGTATGGGTTAATGGCGAAAAAGTAGGATATAAGGAAGGAACTAAAACTCCTGCAGAATTCAATATCACTGCCTATTTAAATGAAGGAAAAAATGAAGTTTCCGTAGAAGTTTACCGCTGGACTGACGCCAGTTATCTGCAGGATCAGGATTTTTGGAGGCTTAGCGGAATTGAGCGCGATGTATATTTATTTTCAAAGCCCAAAACGAGTATCCAGGATTTTTTCCTGAATGCTACTCTTGATAAGGAATATGAAGATGGTGTTTTATCGGCTAATATCATTCTGGAAAATAAAGAAAGAATTAAAGGAGATTTTCAGGTTAATTTAAAAATTTGGGATGGAGAGAAAATAGTTTATCAACAAACGAAATTGACCAATCTGAATAATAAGGAAAAAGATTCCCTCAATATTTCAGCTGATATAGAAGGAATTAAACATTGGAATGCAGAACATCCTAATCTATATACCGTCACGATGACTCTGTCAAGTGCGAAAGAGATGCTAATGGCTACAAGCACAAAAATAGGATTTAGGAAAGTTGAAATTAAGGGAGGAAACCTTCTGGTTAATGGCCAACCTATTCTTATAAAAGGAGTAAATCGCCACGAACATGATGGTCGTAAGGGTCATGTAATTTCAAAGGAATTAATGCTTAAGGATATTGAACTCTTTAAAAATAATAATATAAATGCTGTAAGGACTTCCCATTATCCTAATGATCCATACTGGTATGAGCTATGTGATAAATATGGCATCTATGTGGTTGATGAAGCCAACATTGAAAGCCATGGTTTTGGGTATGATGAAGATAAAACGCCAGGAAATAAACCCGAATTTGCTAAAATGCACCATGACAGAATATATAGGATGATAGAACGGGACAAAAACCATCCTTCGGTGATTATTTGGTCTATGGGGAATGAGGCCGGGGACGGCATTAACTTTGTGAAAAACTACCATTGGATTAAAAACAGGGATTCTTCGAGACCTGTTCAGTATGAACGCGCTGAGCAGGGGGAAAACTTTAAAGAACGACATACAGATATTATCCCCTGGATGTATGCAACGTTAGATGAAATTGATGCAGAATATTTGGGGAGTTATCCTGAAAGACCATTTATTTGGTGTGAATATGCTCATTCTATGGGTAACAGTACCGGAAATTTTAAAGACTTATGGGATTATGTATATGAACATAAACAACATCAGGGTGGATTTATCTGGGATTGGGTGGATCAGGGATTGGTGAAAACAGATAGTACTGGAACTGAGTACTGGGCTTATGGGGGAGATTTTGAACCTGAAAGATACCATAATGATGGTAATTTTGTACTTAACGGTTTAGTGAATGCAGATAGAACTCCTCATCCCGCGCTCTTTGAAGTAAAAGATGTATACCAAAATGTGTCTTTTGAAGTTCAGGATGCAACAAAATATGAGTTTAAAGTTATAAATAGATTTTTCTTTACCAATCTTAAGGAATATGATGTGAGCTATGAAATTCTTAAAAATGGAGCCTCAATTAAAACTGGAAAGTTGGACGAATTTGATGTGAAATCTCAGAATTCTGCGATTTTTAGGATAGAAAATTTGGATATTCCTTTAGATAATAATGAATACTTTGTCAATTTCTATGTTCAAACCAAGACAGCAGAAAATTTAATTCCGAAAGGGCATATTATTGCCAGACAACAGTTTCAGTTAAGAACAAATGAAAAAAATCATTTGACTGAAGACACTCAAAAACTGGGTAAACTGAAGGTGAAGAATACATCTGATAATATTACAGTTTCTAATAAAATGCTTCATGTTGAATTTAATAAAAATAAAGGTGTTTTAAGTTCTTATGTTTTTAACGGTATCGAATTTATTAAGCAAGGGCCAAAAATTAATTTCTGGCGTGCTCCCACAGACAATGATTTTGGGAACCAGCTTCAAAAAAGAGGTAAAGTATGGAAAGTAGCTTCCGAAAACCAAAAGATTATTTCGGTTGAAGTGCTTAATAAAAGTAAGGAGAGTGTAGCGGTAGAATTAAAGTATAATATTGCGGCAGTTAATTCTACTTATAAAGTACTATACACTATGTATGCTGATGGAAGTATACTTGTAGCCAATCATTTTGAATATGGAGGCGAAGAAGATATTGCTGAAATGCCACGTTTTGGGAATAACCTAATACTACCTGTTGAATATGATAATGTTGAATGGTATGGAAGGGGACCACAGGAGAACTATTGGGATCTTAAAGAATCGGCCTTTGTGGGGATTTATGAAGCAAAGGTTAAGGATTTGTACTTTCCTTATGCCAGACCACAAGAAAATGGGAATAGGACCGATAACCGGTGGATAAAACTCACCAATGAGAATGGAGAAGGATTAAAATTTCAGGGGATGCCACTTATTTCTTTTAGTGCACACCATAATTATATTTCTGATTTTGATCCCGGGGAAGAAAAACAACAACGACATACTATCGATATTAAGCCAAGGGAATTGATAAGCCTGAATATAGATTTTAAACAAACTGGTTTAGGAGGAGATAATAGCTGGGGAGCACGCACCCATGAAGAATATCGTCTTAAACCACAGAGCTATGAGTATAGTTACTTAATGTCGCCAATTATGAGTATTAAATAAGCGATTGTTTTAAAGTGTCTTCAATGAAAGCTAAATTATTTCAAAACCCTGATTTTGAAATAATTTAGCTTTTATTTTTAAGATACTCCTAAGGTTCTTCCTATTTAGACACCTGTTTTACAGGAAATGGATAGACCATCAGCCTAAACCCATTTCAACAAATACTCCGGATGTTGTTTTTGTATATGCACGAATTCAAGATAAAAACGGGACTGTGGTACCCCGGGCAGAAAATAAAATCAAATTTAAAATCATTTCCAAAGAAAATTCGGCAAAACTTATTGGCAGAAACCCCATAAATGTTGAAGCAGGAATTGCTGCTATTTTGCTGAGAACTGAAACAAAAAATTCCTCGATCATAATTGAAGCAAATAGTGAAGGCTTGAAATCTGCTAAGTTGAAATTATAAAATAAAAGATCCTTTACAAACGATATTGAGCTCCGGTTTGATTTTACCAATTAGTACTTAATTGGTTTGTGGGTTTTCTGTTTGGTTGTCATCCATTGTGCCTGTTGCACAAGTTCATTCAAATATAAAGAAATACTTGCAAGATTGGGATAAAAATATTAATTTCATGGAATGCAAGGCAAGAAAGAATATCAGGAGAAATTATTCGCAAGTTTTCAG
>Ga0314774_1001041_pt1 | contig 19173 bp, 18 predicted proteins | sample MetaGCBIA2018_FD_204515 | JGI IMG/M metagenome (GOLD analysis project Ga0314774, IMG submission 204515) | Cryopeg brine microbial communities from Beaufort Sea near Barrow, Alaska, United States - CBIA 2018 | ecosystem: Environmental > Aquatic > Marine > Coastal | place: USA: Alaska | collected...
CTAATATTTTATTGTAATTTGCTTTAAAGTTGTTCATATATTTAATTGTTTGATATTCAACTAAATATACGCTTTTTCAAAGCAATGGACAACTTTATTCTATCGATTTATTAATGCACAACGAGTTTAATACATTTAAAAAAGAAGCACTTGAAACTTGCTCAGAAATTTATCTTAAAAAATACCAACTAGATAATTTCACTATTAATTAAATAGATGATACATTTCCTACTTCCAAAACTGGAATACAAGCTTCAAATGACCCCGGAATTGGGTCATAATTTAAAATTTCAGTTCCAACCCTTTTAGATGTAAAATATCCAAACAGTGAATAATATCTTATAAAAATCAAATACTTGTATATATAGTAGCTTTCTGTATCTATGATATCTTCTTCACTTGTTCTCAAAAATTCAAAAATATGATTTTGTTTTTCCGAAGTAATATTAAAATATGCTGAAAGCAAGGCTGAAAATTCTTTTTTTGATCCTTTTAAAACATCCTTTTTAAATAGTTTTTTAAACTTTAAATGAAAAACCAATGATCCCTTTAGAAAAATCTCCTTTTCATTTTTTGGAATGAGATCTTTTAAAATAAGATCAATAAACTGAGGTATTTGTACATCTTTAGCGCCTAAGGTATTTGAAGAAGGTAAAATAAGGTCTGTTAAATGCGCTACAACAAATCCTTGAGAAGTACTTAAAAATTGAAGTTTCCATTGAATATTATTCCTCGTTTCACAAGATGATAAAATTTTTAATAATGAAGGAGTTGCGATAACATAACCTAATGAAAGTGACATTGTTTTAAGTACATCTCTCCTATCCATTATTGAAATTTTGTTTTTTTATTTGTTTAGCCGCATGATTTACTGCTCTTGCAGTTAAAGCCATATAAGTTAAAGACGGATTTTGATATGCTGAAGAAGTCATACATGCCCCATCAGTAACATAAACATTGAGAACTGAATGTACTTGATTATTTTTATTAAGGACAGATGTTTTTGGATCAAGTCCCATTCTGGCAGTTCCCATTTCGTGTATAGCATTACCCGCAAAACTAGGCTCATCATAACCTTTTACATTATTAAAACCTGCAGATTTAAACATTTTAATAGCCTCACTTTGAATATCTTTTCTCATTTTCATTTCATTCTCTTTAAATTCACAATCAAAAGCTATTGTGGGCTGTCCCCATTCATCTAACTTTTTATAATTTAAATACATCCGGTTTTCATGATAAGGTAAACATTCTCCAAAACCCGTAATTCCTATTTCCCACGGCCCAGGTTTAAAAAGTTTGTTTTTTAATTCTTCACCAAAACTTAATTCATTTATAGCTCTTTTCCAATTTGTTCTACTGGCACTTCCTTGAAAACCATAGCCTCTCAAAAATGATTGTTTACTTTTTTCGTCTCCAAGATTTCTGAATCTAGGAATATGAAAACTAGCAGGTCTTCTGCCTTTATAATATTTATCATCAAATCCATTTACAGTTGCTGTAGCCCCAACTTTAAAATGATGATCCATTAAATTATGTCCTAATTCTCCACTATCATTACCCAGTCCATTTGGAAATCTTTTTGATGTTGAATTTAATAATAATGCAGTACTGGCAATTGTAGAAGCACAGCAAAAAATCACTTTTGCTGAAAATGTAAATTTCTCATAAGTTTCAGCATCAATTACTTCTACCCCAGTCGCTAATTTTAGCGTATCATCATAAATAACTCGATGAACAATGGAATGAGGTCTCATAACCATATTTCCTGTTCTTTGAGCAGCAGGAAGTGTAGATGAATTACTGCTGAAATAAGCTCCAAATGGACAACCCCTTATACATCTATTTCTATATTGACAATTACTTCTGCCTAAGTGAGTTTTATCTCCTGTTAAATTAGCAAATCGTCCAATTGTGAGGTATCGATCTTCATAATTATCAGCAATTTTGATTCTAAACTCATCTTCAACACAATTTAAACCCATTGGAGGTGAAAAAATACCATCAGGAAAATGAGACAAACCCATTTTTTCACCGCTAACACCTATAAATTCTTCAACTTTATCATACCATGGAGCAATATCTTGATATCTAATAGGCCAATCAATAGCAATATTTTCTTTTTTATTGGCTTCAAAATCCAGATCACTAAGTCTCAAACATTGTCTTCCCCAAGTTATTGAGCGTCCTCCAACATGGTATCCTCTTATCCAATCAAACCTTTTGTCTTCATTATATGGATGTATCAAATCATTTACAAACCAATGCTTACTGGTTTCTTTTGTTACATATCCTGTTCTTGCCTGTTTTTCCTGAGTTTTAGAATCAGCATTATTTGTAAGTTCTCGGTATTTAAAATCCCAAGGATCCATTGTGGCTGTGGGATAGTCAACCACATGATTTACCATTCTGCCTCTTTCTAAAACCAATGTTTTTAAACCACTTTCACATAATTCCTTTGCTGCCCAACCACCGGAAATTCCAGTTCCTATAACAATTGCGTCATAATGTTTAATATCGTTATTACTCATAATTAAATAAAATTGAAAATTAACGTTAGCTATACCTAAACGTTTGAATCCTTGAATAGATTTTTATGTTTTTGATGCTAAATCTCAATTAATATTTTTCTAATTAAATTAAATTAAATGAAAATATAATGATTCTATTTTTTGATATGTTTTAAATCCAAATTTTTTTGATTTACTCTTTACACAAATCTCGGCATTAATAATGCCTGCCTTTTTGTTTATAATTTTTATGGTAAAGCAACCGTTTGGAAAATAAACTTTTAACCCATCCAACTCATCTTTTTGATATAAATCAAATTCACTTTGGGTCCAATTCAAAAATTTATTATAAATTTCAATAGACTTTATAACTTCTTTCTGAATAAAATTATAATATGGCGCTTCAAACGAGATATTCATTTTTTAAATACAATTTTTAATTTCAGCTATAAATCTAATTGCCAATTTATCGGCACCTTTTTGTGAAGTACTTTCGGTATAAATTCTAATAATAGGTTCAGTATTCGATTTTCTTAAATGCACCCATTTAGTTTCAAAATTAATTTTCACACCATCAATTGTTATAACATCTTCATTTTTATAGTTTGAAGCAATGGTTTCTAAAATAGTATCAACGTTTATCTCAGGTGTTAATTCAATTTTATTTTTACTCATAAAATAACTCGGATAACTATCTCTTAATTCTTTGCACGATATTTTTAGATTTGCCAAATGTGATAAAAACAACGCAACGCCAACTAGTGAATCCCTTCCATAATGAGATTCCGGATAAATAATGCCACCATTGCCTTCACCTCCAATAATCGCATTGGTTGATTTCATCAATTCTACTACATTTACCTCTCCTACTGCACTTGCTTTATAGGAACCTCCATGTTTCTCTGTAACATCTCTCAACGCTCTTGATGAAGATAAATTAGAAACTGTATTTCCTTTAGTTTTACCAAGCACATAATCTGCACAGGCTACCAAAGTGTATTCTTCTCCAAACATAGAGCCATCTTCACAAATAAGGGCCAACCTGTCAACGTCAGGATCAACTACAATACCTAAATCTGCTTTTTCTTTAACTACAAGTTCAGAGATATCGGTTAAATGTTCTTTTAAAGGTTCCGGATTGTGTGGAAATTGCCCATTTGGCTCGCAATACAATGCTACGCACTCTACTCCCAATTCTTTTAACAATGCAGGAATAGCAATTCCGCCAGTTGAATTTACCGCATCAACAACTACTTTAAAATTAGCTTTTTTTATAGCTTCAATGTCAACTAATTTTAAGTTTAAAACTTCTTGTATATGTTTCTGAATGTAATCTTTCTTCTTTATATATTTTCCCAAATCATCTACTTCAGAAAAAAGATAGTCATCATTTTCTGCGATACTTAAAATTTCTTCTCCTTCTTTTGCATTTAAAAATTCACCTTTACCGTTTAATAATTTTAAGGCATTCCATTGTTTTGGATTATGACTGGCAGTGATGATGATACCTCCATCAGCTTTATCAAATTCAACGGCAACTTCAACTGTTGGTGTTGTTGACAAACCAATATCTGTAAGATTAATTCCCAAACCAACTAAAGTATTTGCAACCAAACTGCTTATCATTTTACCGGAAATACGTGCATCTCGGCCTAAAATAACAGTTAAATTATCATTATTGGTTTGCCTTTTTAGCCACATCCCATAAGCAGCGGCAAATTTAACAGCATCAATAGGTGTTAAATTCTCATTTACTTTTCCTCCTATAGTCCCTCTTATTCCTGAAATTGATTTTATTAATGACATCTTTCCTTTTCTTTAATTAAAACTTGTATCTCACGAAGGCTTCCATTGCAGCATAACTTGCAAGGCCAAGTTCATCATATAATACGGAAGTTTCTTTATTTCTATCTTCAGCTCTTTGCCAAAACTCTCTACTATCTGTTCCTTGAAAAACCACACCGTCTTTTTGTGATTGATGTATAAAAATACCATGTCGTTTTTCTGATACTTGATCAGGGCTTAATGGTACTGCCATTTCAATTTCATCGATTCCCCATTCTTGCCATGCACCTCTGTACAACCACACCCAACAATCATTCATAAATGCATTTGATTTCAATCTTTTTATCGATTCAAAAATAGCTTCCAAACAGAGTTTATGGGTTCCATGCGGATCGGCCAAATCACCGGCAGCATAAATTTGATGTGGCTTAATGCTCTCGATAAGTTCCATTGTTAATTTAACATCTTGTTCTCCCAAAGGTTTTTTATCGATTGTTCCTGTTTCGTAAAAAGGCAATTCCATAAAATGGATTTGAGTCTCTGGCAATCCTACGAAATGAGAAGTTGATTTTGCCTCACTTTTACGAATCAGTCCTTTTATATTGCGAACTTCGGCAATATCAACTTCACTGTCTTTTTTATTCTTTAAGAACCTTAATGCTTTTTTATAAATGTTTTCTGCCTCCGCACTTTTTATTCCAAATTTCTCATTATAATCGCACACAAAACTTCCAAATCGAAGTGCTTCACTATCAGTAACAGCAATGTTTCCAGAGGTTTGATATGCTACATGAACTTCATGACCTTGTTGTTGTAATCTAATATAAGTGCCCCCCATACTTATAATGTCATCGTCAGGATGCGGACTAAAAATAAGTACCCTCTTTTTTGCCGGAGTGGCTCTTTCTGGTCTTTTACTGTCGTCCGCATTTGGCTTACCTCCCGGCCAGCCTGTAATGGTATTTTGTATTTTATTAAATATTAGAATGTTGATATCGTATGCCGGACCAGAATCAGCCAATAAATCACTCATGCCGTTCTCAATATAATCAGCATCAGTAAGCATTAAAATTGGCTTCTTTAAATATTGTGCCAAACCTAATACTGCTTTTCGTATCATTTTATCTGTCCACTCAATTTGCTCTACCAACCAAGGTGTATTGATTCTTGTTAATTTTGAAGAGGCTTCTTTGTCTAAAATAAAAACAGCATTATTGTGTTCTTGTAAAAAAGAAGCCGGAACTTGATTGGTTACTGGCCCTTCAACTGAAGCTCTAATAATATTCGATTTTCCTTCTCCCCAAGCCATTAAAATAACGCGTTTTGCTTCCATTATCTTTTTAATACCTAAGGTAATAGCTGTTCTGGGTGTCTTCTCTAATCCTGAAAAATCTTTGCTTGCAGCAACTCTTGTGATATGATCTAAAGCCACCAATCTTGTTTTGGAATTTTGCAGGGAACCCGATTCATTAAATCCAATATGTCCATTTCCCCCAATGCCTAATATTTGTAAATCAAGACCTCCCAATGCTTCTATTTTTGCCTCGTAATCATTACAATACCCTGCAATTTCTGCTTTTGATAATGTTCCGTCAGGAATGTTATAATTTTCTTTTAAAATGTCTACTTTATCCAGCAATAATTCTTTCATAAATCGCACATAGCTATTTACTGAATTAGGTTCCATTGGGTAATATTCATCTAAATTAAAAGTGATTACATTTTTAAAACTTAGCCCTTCCTCTTTATGCAAACGCACAAGCTCTGCGTACAAACTTTTTGGTGATGAACCTGTAGCAAGACCCATTATACAAGGCTGCCTTTGAGCTTGTTTTACGCGAATCAGGGCTGCTATTTCTTTTGCAACCGCTTTAGATGCTGAAACTGAGTCTTCAAAAACTACCGTATCTATATTCTCAAATCGCTTTTCAAATCCTGTTGCTTTGTCTATGGTACTTTTTAACATATATTTATTTTTATAAATTATTATTATAGGTTGAATTCAAGGTTTTTTCCTAAAATACTACCTAATACCCAGCTTGTATGTGCTGCAGTTGTTCCTGATGAAGGATGTTTAGTACATGAAAATATTGAATATTTTCAGGGTGTTTAATTATCTCACTTTCTTTTAAAGAGTCTGTTTCTAATATAATAGGATCATCCTGTCCAAAAACGGAAAAACTTATTTTTCCTTTATCACCATAAATTTGAACACTATCTTCTCTTTTTTCTGTTCCAAAATTCCAGATTCCTGAACCTGTTACCCCGCATTTATGAATCCAATGTCCAGCAACCGAATCCATTGCAGTATACAAACCTTGTTGATTAACAGCTATCCCATTAGCTTTCCAAATAGTGCCTAATAAATGAATAAATAGATCTATTCCATGAGATGCTAAATCATCAAAATAGCCACCGTAAGCAATTTTAACATCGGTACGCCAGTTATATGTTTTAGATAAATCAATAGAATTTACAGGTTTACTAAGGTGCCAGTTGATATGCCTGATATTTCCAATTTTATTTTGTTCAATCAAAGATTTAATATGTCCAAACCTTGGAAGTGATCTTCTGTAATAAGCGACAAACAATGGAATACTATTTTCCTCAAAGGCATTATTTATAAGTAAACATTCTTCATAAGTTGGAGCCATTGGTTTTTCAATACAACATATTTTACCTGCTGCAGCTACTTTTAAAGCATAATAAGTATGAGAATCTGGTGGTGTTGCAATATAAACAGCATCAATTTCAGGGTCATTAATTAAATCATCAGCGTCACCATAAAACTTAGGAACACCGTGCCTTAAAGCATAATCTTTAGCTTTTTCAATATCTCTACGCATTACTGCATGCAATTCAAAGCCTTCTACTTTTTGATATGCCGGACCGCTTTTAAGTTCAGTAACACTTCCGCATCCTATAATTCCCCATTTATATATCTTGTCCATTTTTTTAAACTACTATACTATATTTCCAATATATTTATTTAAAACCTATCGCTTTTTAAAATCATTTTTTACATTGCTTTTTTAATATTTTATTTTCTGAACCAACTTTTGTATTTATGGCCCCAAATAGCAAAAAACAGAATGAATGCATAACACGGAATTAAAATCCAATAGCTGCTTGTTGCTGCTGTTGCCATTGCATCAGCTTTACCAACACCACTTGCCATTAATTCTAGTTTATTTGAATCTACCAATCGCCCGTAGAGTGGAGGGATGATTGCTCCTCCAGAGATTGCCATAATTAACAATGCTGAAGCTGTTTTTGTAAATTTACCCAAGCCTTCCAATGTTAAAGGCCATATCGCTGGCCATACCAAAGCATTGGCCATACCTAAAGCTGCTACAAATAAAATGGAAGTAAATCCAGTGGTTACTAATATGCACACACTAAATATAATCCCCAATGCAGCACTCATTCGAAGTGCTGTACCTTGTTTTAAGTACTTTGGAATTAAAAACACACCTAGTGCATAAGTAGCTACCATCGCTAACAGCGTAAAGGTGGTAAAGAATTTTGCTTCATTGGCTGGGAAACCTAAAGAAATTCCATAAGAAATAATAGTATCTCCAGCAATTACTTCTGCTCCAACATAAACAAATAAAGTTAAAACTCCCAACCATAAATGTGGAAACTGAAAGATACTTGTCTTTGCTGTTTTTCCATCTTCCATTTCTTCTACTGGTGCTGCTTCAACTTCTGGAAGTGGCGCTTTTCTTATTAATATTGCAAGAACAAATAATACTATTGCCATCACTAAATATGGTATAAAAACGCTATCTGCCATAGTATCTAACAATTGCCCTTTTTCTTCGATCGATACCGCTCCTAACTTTTCTTTAACTTCATCAATACCTGATAATAATAGGGCTCCAAAAATTAAAGATCCCAAAGCGCCTGCTGTTTTATTGGCAATTCCCATAATGGCAATACGCTTAGCACCACTCTCAATTGGTCCTAAAATTGTAATATAAGGATTGGCGGCTGTTTGCAATAAGGTCATTCCTACACCTTGTATAAATATTCCTGCTAAAAATACCCAGTAAGTTCTGGCTTCTGCAGCTGGTATAAAAACCAAAGCTCCAATAGCCATGATAAATAGTCCTAAAGACATCCCTTTTCGATAGCCTATTTTACTCAATATATAAGAGGCAGGTAATGCCATCACAACAAATGAAATATATGATGCAGAAGCTACAAAATAGGATTGTGCAGCTGTCAATTCATTAATGGTTTTCATAAATGGTATTAAGGCCCCATTTATCCATGTTACAAAACCGAATATGAAAAATAAGCCGGCGATTATTGCTATTGGGATTAAGTTGTTTTTTGAACTCTTGGATCTTGTATCTGCTGTCTGTGACATTTAATTTTATGTTATTTTAGTTGTTATTGATTTTATTCATTAATTCCTGATGATAAAATTCAATGGTTTCTTCTAAGGCCTTTTCTATCGAATAATCTGGTTTAAAACCTAATTCATTGAATTTTGAAGGATTTGCTCTTGAATGTTTTATGTCCCCCGGACGGTCTTCAAAAAACTGAATTTCAGATTTTGAGTTCGTAATTTCAATAATCTTTTCAGCCAATTCCAAAATAGAAGTGCTATGTCCTAAAGCAACATTATAAGTTTCATTCCCAACTTGTGAAGCTAACATATTTGCTCTAACAACATCTTTCACATAAATAAAATCTCTAGTTTGTAAACCATCTCCATAAATGGTTATTGGATGATTTTGAAGCGCTTTATTTATAAAAATTGGAACAGCAGCTGCATAAGCCGATTTCGGATTTTGTCGAGGCCCAAATACATTAAAATATCTTAATGAGGCCGTTGGAACATTGTATTGATCCTGATACATTTTTAAATAATATTCACCATCCAATTTTGTAATTGCATAAGGTGTCATTGGCTCAGGTGACATTGTTTCTACTTTTGGTAAAATAGGATTGTCTCCATAATTAGCGGCCGATGTTGAAAGAACTACTTTACAACCTGGATTATTTTTAGCTGCTTCCAAAATATTTATAGTTCCAATTGTATTGATATCAATACATTCTTTTATTTTAAGTAAAGATTCTGGAACACTCACTAAGGCGGCTAGATGAAAAATACCACTAGCTCCTTGCACCAATTCATTCACAAGGTTTTCATCCCTTATATCTCCTTTTTCAAAATTTACATTTAACCCATTTAAATTCTCTTCAAAGCCTGTTCTTAAGCTATCTAAAACGACAACTTGATGTCCTTCCCCTGATAAATATTCGGCAATATGACTTCCTATGAATCCTGCTCCTCCGGTTATAATGTATTTCTTCATTAATTATTCTTGTTTTTAAATACTCTATAAAATTTAAAATTAAAGATAGCTAATATCCATTTCATCAAATTTTTCAGAAAAGCTTTCTATTAGTTTAAATTGATTTTTAGCACGATCCAAATTATGCTCCGGATAATCTGTTTTATAATAAATATCCCCATTTAAAAAATCTGTTAAAAATCGTATTGCCATAATAAATATCATTGTTTTTGCTCCAAGTGGAAGATATTTTATTTCTATTGGTGACAGTGCTGATTTCATCTCTTCCTGAAATCCTTTAACGTAAGCTTTATAAAATACGAGATTGAAATTTACCAAATCCAAATTCTTTTCATCTTCAGCGGCTGTATTGCATATAGTTCTAATAGCATCACCAAAATCATAATGAACAATTCCTGGCATTACTGTATCTGTATCAATTACACAAAGTCCTTTATTATCTAGATCAAACAGTGCATTTGATATTTTGGTATCGTTATGCGTAACTCTTAATTTTATTTCACCATTGTCTTTTAGATTTTGAACTATGTGCATTTCTTCTTTTAAATCCGCAACTTGTTTAATGTAACTTTTTGCTTGCCTCAGCCTCTGGGTTGAAGCAACTATTAATGCATCTTCAAATTGCGAATAACGAAATGTCATATTGTGAAATTTAGGAATTACTTCCACTAATTTTGTTGCTTCAAAATCACTTGTAAGATTTAAAAATTGGCCAAATAATTTTCCTCCTTCATAAGCGATTTCTTCGTTATTTACCGTTTCATATGTTCTACTGTCATCTATGTAAACCATCATATTCCAATAATTTCCATCTTTATCTAAATGATAATAACAATCTCTTTTTTTAGTTTTTACAAAAGAAAGCACACGGCGTTTTAGTTCACTTTCTGATAAATACGCCATTTTTTTCCGCAAGTGATTGCTGACATTTACCTTATTGGCAATAAGCCCTGAAACATCTTTAAATACAACATGATTAACACGCTGTAATACAAAATATGGTTTTTCTGTTGTTTTTATTAAATAAGTATCATTAATGTGTCCAGAAGCTAAAACCTCATAGGACAGAAATTTGGATGTATGTTCAAATTGATTAAATATTAATTTTAATTGCTCTATTATCATATTACCAAAGTTTTAAGGGATAAATATGCTGATTTCTTAACATTTCAATTTCCTTTTGCACTATTTCTATATCTTCCTTATATGTAACACCAAACCATTTTGCATTTGATTGGAGAACTTTAACAGAAGTTTTTCCTGATTTTAATATTTCATTGACAAACGAAGGAATAAAAAATTCAGCTTTTAAATTATCCATATTGTTTACAAGGAATTCTTCAAAAAGAGGTTCAATAAATTCAAAGCATTTAGGAGTAAAACCCCAAAAATTCATTGAAACTACAGTATTTTCATCAATTGGTATAAAAACACCGTTTTCTTCTCTACGTATAAAATATCTATTAGATTTTTCAATATGAACTCGTTCAGTGACATCGGTTAAATATCCTTCTGAGTTTACTTTACATTCACCTCTTGAAACAAAACCATAGTCAGAGACTGTGTTTTTTAAAAGATAAGCCATTGTACTAAAATCATATGATTCTTTATCTGTTTTTGTTAATTCCTTTGCCATTATCTCAAAGGCTTCTTTACCGTAAAAATCATCAGCATTTATGATAGCAAAATTTCCTTTCACTGCATCTTTAGCCATAAGCAACGCATGACCAGTCCCCCAAGGTTTTATTCTTTTAGTATTTTGATACTTTTTAGGCACATATTCAATTTCCTGAAATACATAATCAACTTCAGCTTTTCCCTCTAGTTTCTTGTTAAAAACTTCTTTAAATTCTTCTTCAATATGTTTACGAATGATAAAAACAAATTTCCCAAACCCTGCCTCAAGCGCATCGTAAATTGAAAAATCCATGATGGTATCTCCTTCTGGAGTAAATGTATCCAGTTGCTTTAGTCCTCCATATCGACTTCCAATACCTGCCGCTAGAATCACGAGAGTAGGTTTTATTTTATTCATTTATTATTAATATTATCGGCGTTAGTTTTTTATTGTTTTCAGCGATTAAATATTTATTATACAGTGTTCATTTGTTAAATATCTTAAAAGCAGAAGTTTCTATTTGAAAATACAAATTCATTCTGTTTTTTATAATATACCGTATGACATATTAATAACTTGTTTAAATCCAATAGTTTCAGTTGAAATTTAATTATTATTGTGCTAATTTATTTATTTATATTTTATAAAAAAAGAAAAAAGCAATATATTGTGCTCGTACACACATAAAAAGTGTTGTCGAGCACAATTAGTTTTGATTTAAATCATTATATTTTTTATCTTTGTTCTATATGGAAAAAATTTATACGATTAAAGATATTGCAGAATTGGCAAAAGTTTCTAAAGGAACTGTTGATAGAGTTTTACATAAAAGAGGAAAAGTATCACAAGTAGCTCTTGATAAGGTAAATGCAGTTCTTGACAGAATTGACTATCAACCAAATCTAATTGCACGAAATTTAAAAAAAAATAAAATTTACCGCATTTGTGTTTTAATGCCTAATCCTGAAAATGATCCTTATTGGCAACCTTGTACTGAGGGAATAACTGAAGCTAAAAATGAATTTAAATCTTTTAATATAGCAATAGAAATTTTTTTCTTTAATCCCAACATAAATACATCCTCATTTTTAGAAACGAATGAAGCCCTCTTAAAAACGTCGCCAGATGCTGTCTTATTTGTGCCCTTATTTTATAAAGAAGCACTTGGCGTTATAGAAAACTACAATTCATTAGGAATTATTTCAAGCACCTTTAATAACCAACTTCAATCAAGTGACTTGAAAAGTTTTGTTGGCCAAGATTTATTTCAAAGCGGAAGAGTGGCGGCTCGTTTGTTGGATTTACTAATTAAAAAAGGTTTAATCGCAATTATTCATATTGATGAAAAATTCAAAAACGCCATTCATATGCAAGATAAAGAAAGAGGGTTTAGGAATTATTTTAGCGAATTGGAGGGTGATAAATTTGAACTTATAACTTGTAAATTGAAACATCCCCAATTTGAAATTAGGCTAAACGATTTTTTAAATTCACATTCTAGTTTAGCCGGAATTTTTGTGACTACATCAAAAGCCTATCAAGTGGCTGAAATTACTTCAAAAATTAAGGATAAAAAAATTGCATTGGTCGGTTATGATTTACTGGAAAATAATATAAATTATTTAAACAAAGGTGATATTGATTTTTTAATTCACCAGAATCCAAAAAGACAAGCTAATATTGGAATAACAAGTCTCATAGAATATTTTATTTTTGGTAAAGATATTCCAACTGAACAACTTTTACCCATTGATATAGTTAATACTGAAAACGCAAAAAATTATATGATATAATTTTTACTATTCCATTAAATTTAACACACCAAAAGAAGAAGGCGTATGAAAGTTAGGATTTTCTGTGTTTGGATTCACCCAAGAAATCCATGTTGGTTCAAAAATTGAATTATCTTGTTCATAATATTTTGCACGAAAAATTCCAGTTTCAATTTTATTATTCCTAATCAGATTTAATTTTTCTAATGATGTTATACTAATTGCAATTTCAACCGTAAAATTATTTTTATTAATCTGAGATTTAACCATAAGATCATTTTTTGGCCAAATCCAATCAAAGTTGAAGTTTTTATTTGGATAAGCCATAAAATCCATAATTCTTGATGTAGGATCTATTTCTAAACAATAATAAGGATTAAGTGACTCTCCAGTTCTAAAGAAAAGTTCTACTCGATCAGAATTTCCAATGCTATCAAAACTATTATCTTTTTTATCAATGTGAACGAGGTTATCATAAACGGTAAAACATAGAAATAGATTTTTGGTGTCCCATATAGCTCTGAATTCAATCTTTTCTAGCTTTTTGTTATCCCATGGAGAAACAAAATCAGTTAATACTTCAGCTTTATACCATAAAGGATTGTCTCCTTTACCATTTTGAGTTAACGTATCTTTTTCAATACAATAAACATTATAATTTTTCATCCTGTTTATTTACCTTAATATATTGCTAATTATTGATGATATACCATAAAACTCCAAATATATACTACTGAAATATGCTGACCAATTTTTTTACTATTTTTTCACTTCCCTCTTTTGTAAGATTATTAATTTTTGCTTTTAAATTTAATCGGAGTGAACTATTATAAATAAAACAATATAAATTTCTATTTCCTTGTGTCTATTAAACTTACATCCAATAAATCAAAACATTTACTCACCCATTTTTTATTGGTTTTGGTGTTCGTGGATGTTTAACTATTTACGTTTGTCGGTAGATGAACTATCAAAGCTAATCAAGTTGAACATTTACTCATCCCTCTTTTATTGGTTTTTGTAATCGTGAATGTTTAACCTTACTTTCTTTTATCAGTTGAAGTCTGGTCAAAACTAATCAGGTTAAACATTTCCCTTAACCTACTTCTAACCCGGTTGCCATAACGAGCTTCCAGTTCATACGCGTTGAGGTTGGTGGTGATGTGCGTTTTGCTTCGGCACCGCTCAGCAACCTCCATTGATTTTTTGAAAATATCATAGCGTGAAAGTAAAATTTCACCCATCACATTGCATTCTTTGGTGTAATGGCATCCTGTTGGTTCAACGCCAAGATCATCGAAACAGTAGTTTTTGGTATCGTTGTATTTTTCCAACACTTCAAATCCGGATGCATTGAAATTAAATACGATGTTGCGTGTTGGGATAATTTCATAGTTTGTTTTGTGTGGTGCCAAATAGGGCAGTAGTTTCATCAGCGATGTTTTACCGCATCCTACCGGGCCAGAAATCAACAATCCTTTGTTGGTGTCGATTCCCATATTTGCGCAGGTCTGGTGGTCTTGAATGAAGTAACAGCAAAGCTTAAAAAGCAGAGGCTCATCTTCTTTGTAGAGTTTGAAATTTTTATCGAAAATTATATGGCCTTTGATGTTGAGGTAGGTTTTTATTTTTTCGAAATCGTAGTGAACGATGTTGTTTTTTAGCTCTCCGATTTGAAATTTTGAGGTACCTTCGATTTTTATGTGTGGTGTTTTCATAGTATTTTTGGTTGTTGGTTGTTGGTTTTTGGTTTTTTTACAATGGCTCATTGTAATTTTTGTTTCGATTGGTATGCAAGTTGTCCTTATTTTGGACTGGCGGCAAAAAAGTGTTTTTTTCTGTTTGAATTTCCCTGAATTTTAACATCCAGTTTTGGGCTGTTGCCTGCCAATCGACAATTTTTATTTTTCCGCCAATTTTCCAGCCAATTCCCTGGTAATGGTTGAAGAATTTTTCGGCTTCAATTTGTGGCCAGTTTTCTTTTTTAAAAAAAGATAAAATTTCATTTTTTTTCTCGGCTTGCCCAAGTTTATAAAAGTTTGTTATTTGTTTATTAATGTTTTTAACAGATACCAGCGCTTGTCCCGATATTGGTACGGCAAAGTCCACCACTTGTTCATCACTTGTCTCAAATTGAAACAACCTCACTCGGCTCCCTTTGAACGGATTGTGGGATGGTTTGTACATCAGATATTTCCAGGAATCTAATTCCCTTATACAACGATGATAGGTTGATTTTGAGCCAATTTTAGAGGATTCCATCACTTGTTCCCGATTGATGTAAAATTCTTCGGGAAAACGGCTGTAATTCCATATTTGGAATAAGCCGATATACAAACTAATGTGTGAAGGATTTAATCTGTTGTCCTTTGAGAATTGCAGAAAAACTGCATTAAGGTGTTTGATGTAATTCATCGCTTTTAAATTTATGGTGTTGCCAATTTTGCTGACAGTTCACAACGACATATGCTTGTGAAATCAACAAAAAATAAAGGTTAATTAATTTTAAACCCCTTAAACCAGCTGGTTTAAGGGGTTTTTGGGATGGTTATTTATTATTCACACAATTGTCATCCATCGCTTGCATAATCTTCTCGTAATCGTAATAAATAACGCCTCCCATTTTTGTGTACGGCAATGTTCCGTTAATTCTCAGGTTTTGCAGTGTTCCGGTTGATATGCCTAAAAGTTTTTTGACTTCGGGAGATTTTAACCACTTTACTGGTTTTCTGTCTGCTTTATCATCAATCAACTTTTTAATGTTGTCCAGTAAATCAAATTTGAATTCATTTAAATCTGCTGGGGTAATAATTTTTGTTACCATCTTTTCCAATTTTTGAGTTAATAATTAAGAACGTTCGTATTTGTTTCTTTTTCTTAAAGCAAATATGTAAAAGATAAATCGTTAAAAATCACAAGTTAACGAAGTTTTTTTTAAAATATTTATTGGTTGCATTTGTGGCTATTTGGTTTTTTGAAATTTGTTTAGAATTCCAAATAACATCAAATAATCACAGAATTAAATTTTTGGATATTTTACCCAAGTTGGGTGTTTATTTTTCAGAATCCTTTATAAATGCCAGTAATTTGACCATCGCGAAGGTTAAAAATTTTGGAATCCCATTTTTTCTCTTTTTTATCTCTGAAAAGCTGTGGTAATAATCTCCTAAATCGATGTTGAATGAAACTTGAAATTTGTCAGCAATCTCTTTGATTCCTGCTTTTCCGTGATTAAAAACTCCGCAAGCGTGCAATGCGTATACTATTTCTGTTGCTTCTACCTTGGTTCCGGTCCAGGTTAAATTTGATCTGTGTACATTGATCTGCTGCTGATTTTCATTGGGATTCATAGAAAGTTTCTCAATTTCATTTTGAAAATATTGAATGGCTAATTTATACCCCATAAACTTTGCAAAGGTGGTATCTAGATTTACGGAAAAATCATCATCCATATAGGAACCGAAACAATCAATATGGATTCTGATGCTTTTGTTTTTTCTAAGAAAATATTGTTTATCGGAATAGGTTTCACCTCCTTTGAAATACTGATAGAATACGTGATTGTTGTTAAAATAATCCTGAAATTTTTGAATCTCGGCATCAAAATATTTTTTTTGTTTTTTTACACTTCCTTTTGGACGCTTTCTTTCTATGTCGAAGATGGATTTAAAATACATTAGCTTTGAAACTATTTCAGGTTTCATTTTTTTAAAAAACTCGATTTCATCCTGTTTCGAATTGAATGGAGTGGCCGTTACAATTTTTCTTAATTCTTTTAGACTGGCATTGATAACAAAGATGCTTTTCTCTGCTTTTATAATTGCATCATTGTTTGTTAAATCAATTTTTTTTAAGTCTTTTTCTAAGTCGCCAATCATTTTGGCATACATTTTTTTCACAATTTTTTCTAAGTAATTTTTAGCGTTATTAATTATTTTTTTTCACAAAAAATTACGCAGCAAACTTCCATAAAAAGTCTGTTTTCTTTGTCAGAAAGTTGATTTAGATAGCGCAATTAATTTTGAGCCAAAGTAGCACAAAATTAATTGAATCCTAATAAAATATTTTATTGAAAATTTAAGAGGGTAATGAAGTTGTTGGCCTAATTTACACAGATTGATTTTTTTCTGAATCTGATTTCTGAATGCTCTTAAGGTTTAATTTATTCCTTAAAACGGTCATATCATCGCTCACTTTTCGGTCTAAAATCTTGGCGTAATGCTGGGTGGTTTTTAAAGATTTGTGGCCAAGCATTTTACTTACGGATTCTATTGGAACCCCATTAGTTAATGTCACGGTAGTCGCGAAAGTGTGGCGCGCCAAGTGGAAGGTTAGGTTTTTTGTAAAACCACACAAATCGGATATTTCCTTTAAATAGGCATTCATTTTTTGATTGCTAAGTACAGGGAGTAACTTTTCACTATATAAAACATCAGGATAATTTGCATACTTCTCAATAACATTGGCCGCTGCAGATAATATTGGAATGTTACTTAAAGTATTTGTTTTGGTTCTTTTAGTGTTGATCCATTTATTGCCATCCATCCCAATAACAATATTGTTTTTTGTCAGTTTCTTTACATCCGCATATGCCAAACCCGTGTAACAACTAAAAATAAAAATATCTCTCACTTGCGCTAATCTTGGTGTGTGAAGCTCCTTTTCGAGCATCGTTTGAATTTCAGTATCTGATAAAAATTCTCGATCCACAGTTTTTAAACTTCCCTTCCAATTAAAGAATGGATCTTTGGTAATCCAATCATTGGCATAAGCAATCCTGACTATCTTTTTGAAATTGGTGATATACTTAATCGTTGTATTGTGCGCACAGTTCCTCTGAGTTTTTAAATAGTACTCTAAACCGGCAATAAATTTATGGTCCACATCCTGCACCGGGATATCATTGACTTTGTATTCATACTTTATGAATTCCTCAACGTGGCTTTTTGCTGTTGAATAACGTAAGACCGTTCCTGCAGCAAAACCCTTTCCTATTAATTTTTCTATTTGATTATTATGATCCTGGAAGATTTTTAATAACAACTTCTTATTTTCATTCTTGCCTAAATAAGTGTCGAGAATACTGGTTGAAGTGAAAGGCTTGTCTTCTTCAACAAACCGCTGATGAATTTTATTTATTTTATTTGAAATTAAATCCATGTATTGATTTATTTCCTGGGCTTCACCTGAGTAACCTTTAACTCTGCCCGAGCCGGAGCTCCATTTTTCCAAACTTACTTTTCTTTGAATACTTAGCTCCGCACGCCTACCATTTACTGTGATTCTTAAATAAATAATGGTTTTTTGCTTATTGTCAATTTTACTCTTTTTGATGTAAAATAATTGAGAGAATGAATTTTTCATATTTTTTAGCAATTATATTAGTATAAATATACACAAAAAAAATAAAGTGACCTCTCGGAGCACCAATAAAATTAATGGGTACACTAAAATTCGGTGTCAGTTGTGATTTTTTTTCAACTGACACCGAATCGCTCCCTTTTTATTTGGTTTTATATGGTATTTGAAGAAATGAAAAAACCCTATAAACATAGCGTTTATAGGGTTTTGTTACTTTTTGTTATTGTATTTGCAGAGAGGAAGGGATTCGAACCCTCGATACGTTGCCGTATACACGCTTTCCAAGCGTGCGCCATCGTCCACTCGGCCACCTCTCTATATTTAATTCCCCAAATACATTTCAATTAAACCTTTTGGGGTTTCAACAGTAATTTTTTTATTTTCTCTGTCCACTTTTTTAATGAAATTGTCAATCATTGGAATAAAAACTTCCGATCCGTTTGAGTCGACTTCAAACAATGGTTGAGCCGTTGAATCATTAATACCGGTGATAACACCAACATAACCATAATTTACATCTTCCATATCGAAATCAATAATTTCGTGAAAGTAGAACTTATTTCCTGTCAGTTTGGGCAAAAATTCCATAGGCAAATACAATTCTGAACCTAATATTGCATCAGCATCCGCTTCAATTTCCACATCTTCAAATCTCACGCGCAGTTGATTGCCTTTTTGCAAAATACTATCAACAATAAAAAAAGGAACCAGGTCATTGCCTAAAGCAACAAATACTGATTCCAAATCTTGATATAGTTCAGGTTCATCCGTGTCTAATTTAACAACAACTTCACCTT
>Ga0314774_1001042_pt1 | contig 19132 bp, 15 predicted proteins | sample MetaGCBIA2018_FD_204515 | JGI IMG/M metagenome (GOLD analysis project Ga0314774, IMG submission 204515) | Cryopeg brine microbial communities from Beaufort Sea near Barrow, Alaska, United States - CBIA 2018 | ecosystem: Environmental > Aquatic > Marine > Coastal | place: USA: Alaska | collected...
CCACCAGAAATAACACTTAAACATATGTACATAGGTGTGATTCCGTTCATTATTGCTCAATTGATTGTTTTAGTATTGATACTGACCGTTCCCTCTCTGGCGCTTTGGGTTCCCGATGCACTGAGCGGACCTTCTTGGAAATAATGATAAGCATCCCTTGATGACGTCAGGGATGCTGCCTGCAATGACACTGCAAACAAAATGGTTCTTACAGCAGGACACTTGACTATGAACAACAAGCCTTCGTCTCTTGGCAGTCAATCAGATACGAGCGCCAACCTGACGGAAAGTCAGCTTGTCGATCTATGCCACCGTACTCTTCATTATCACGGTTTCAGTGATGACCAAATGGCAGCATTGACAGAAACATTGGTAGCCGCCGAAATGGATGGATGTCGCTCTCATGGCATCTACAGACTGCTTGTCATCATTGACACCCTTCGCAAGGGCTGCGTGAAACCGGATGCCGTTCCTGTGGTGGAAGATATAGCACCGGGAGTAGTCAAGGTAGATGCTCAAGGTGGTTTATCTCCCCTCGCCTTCAACAAAGGTATTGAGTTGCTGCAAGAGAAAGCCAGCCACTCAGGCATCGCCGTTCTGGCACTCAATCACTGCGTACATGTTACGGCTCTTTGGGTCGAGGTCGAAAAACTTGCCCAACGAGGGTTAGTCGCTATCGCCTGCAATCCTACACACTCCTATGTGGCACCACACGGAGGCACGACACCGCTACTCGGGACAAATCCTATCGCCTTCGGTTGGCCACGCCAGTCAGCCCCCCCCTTCGTCTTTGATTTTGCGACCAGCATGATCGCTAGGGGCGATATTGAACTCTACCGCAGAGACAACAAGCCTATTCCGGAAGGATGGGGCCTAGATCGGGAAGGCAATCGTTGTCAGGATGCTGCAGAGGTACTTGATCATGGAGCTATGCTTCCCTTTGGTGCACACAAGGGTTCGGCGCTATCGATCATGATCGAGTTGTTGGCGGGCCCTCTGATCAGCGATATGACGAGTCTTGAGTCTACCGAGTATGACGAGGGCAAGGGGGGTATCCCCTACCATGGAGAAATAATCATCGCTGTTGATCCGGCTCGTACCATGGGAGAAAAGCGCGCTGATCAAACGGATAGTGCGGAGCGGCTGTTTAACATGATTGTAGAACAAGGGGCCCGCCTGCCTTCTCAACGACGTTTCGCTGAGCGTGAAAAAAGCGCTCGCGAAGGCGTCGAAATCGACCGTAAGCTATTGACGGATATTGAAGCGTTAGTGCCGAAAGCAACCGGTTAAGCGCCGCCCTCCTGACGGCTCACCCTCCTTTGCAGCTTGCCAGGGAGGGTTGTCACCATGATCAATCCGGGGGCATGGGTCAATCAACCTCGGCGATGTCGTCCCAGTTTTCAGACGTCACCCATTCCCAAAAGCCGTTAATGATACCAACCCGACGGTGAGCGCGCGGCAGTACCGCATAGAATCCCGGTATGTCCTCTTCCGGCATGTTCTCAAGAACATCTACTCCCAGCGGGGCAACCAGACGCCCCTTTCTGAGATCGTTCATCGCATCCACTCTGGAGATCAGCCCCACGCCAAGGCCGGATATGGCTCCCCTGCGCATGGTGGCAGCGTCCTGGAACTGAATCTGATTGCTGAGTTCAGGCTGCTCAATGCCCAGGTAGCTCAACACGCCTGACCATAAATCCCGTGCGACCACAGGATGCAACAATGGCACACGAATCAGATCCTGTGCAGACGTTATTTTTTCGGCAACTTCGAAGGCGCAGCAAATGATCTTGGGATCACGGACCAGAAGGGTGGCATCGTAGCCGCTCCACTGCCCGAAGCCCCACTGGATGGAGATATCGACCTCGTCCGCAGCAAAGTCGGGCAGCTTTACCATGGTCGTCAATCGCAAGTCGGCATCCGGCAACTTTTCGCAGAAACGATTCAATCGTTCCATGAGATGGCGCGTCGCGAAATACGGACTGACGTTGATATTGATGCGATTGCGATAGGTTGATCGTGTGATCCGGCTTATCCCCTCGCTGAGCTCCTCGAAGCCCGCGTGGATGAAGGGAGACAGGATCATCGCTTGCTCGGTAGGCTCAATGACGCGCCCCTTACGCGCGAACAGCGGCACGCCCAAAATGTCTTCCAGCAAGCGAATCTGCTGGCTAACGGCCTGCGGACTGATCAGCAGCTCATGCGCGGCACCCCTGAAGCTGCCATGTCGCATCACCACCCAGAATACCCTCAAGGAATTAAGTGGGGGCAAACGAATATTGCGCACCGTCATGTCAGGATGCCCTCCTTAATAGGCCAGCGAATGCTTACATGCATGTCAAACCGTCTGAGCCCCGACACGGATTGCGGGGCTCAGACGCTCAGATAACCGCTTTCTCGAAGAAAGGCCGGCTTTCAACAATGCGTTCGTAGCCAACTTCCGACAGGTCCAAGGTGCGGTAATTACCATAAGTTATCAGCTCAGCGACCGCGCGGCCAGTAGCAGGCGCCTGCTGAAGCCCGTGTCCCGAGAAGCCGCTGGCAAAGATGAAGTTTCTCACAAGCGGATGACGCCCTACCACTAGGTTTTGATCCAGGGTGTTGTAGTCATAATGTCCGGCCCACTGGCTAACCACCTTGATCGCCTCGAAGGCCTCGGAGCGCTCCGCCAGAGTCGGCCAGATAATGTCCTCGAACTCATGATAACGCGGATCAAAGTCATCCCAGTCCGGGGCCGGATCCTCTACCGGACGACAGCCGGATAAGAAGTAACGGCCTTCCGGGCGACAGAAGACACCGGATGGATCGATCATCAGGGGCAAGCGCCCTTGGTTGACCTGCGCCAAGCCTTCGGGTGTCTGGGCGCAGTCGAAGACGAACAGCGTGCGCTTGCGCGGCTCAACGGGGATGTCGAGACCCGCCATCTGTGCGGTCAGAGAGGCGCGCGTGCCCGAGGCATTAATGACAATCCCCGCCTTTATGGTAGCGCCCGACTCAAGCGTTACTCCAGTGACACGATCGCCCTCACGAGCGATCGCAACCACCTGGTCGGTGACATATTCGGCTCCCAGGTCACGGGCCTTGGCTTTGAAGCCATGCATCATACCGGTATTGTTGAACCAGCCTTCCCCGGAGCGTCCATACGAGGCCAGTTCGATATCCTCTACTCGCAGATGCGGGAAGGCAGCAGCCAGTTCCGAACGATTCCACAGCACCACATCCGCGCCACAGGCACGCTGAACCTCATTATTTTCCTTAAGGGTCTGCGCCTGCTCGATCGAGCTCGCCAGGAACAGATATCCACCCTCATGGAAGTGAAGATCGGGCTCATCATCGCCGACTTTCATAGTCTGTCCAAAGTCTCTGATGAACTGGGCCCCGAACTGGCTGATTTTGACATTGATCGCGTTCGAGAACTGATTGCGAATTGACGACGATGACAATGAGGTTGCGGCTGTTGTGTAACTGGGATCGCGCTCCACAACGAGAATCGAGCCATCGAAGTCACGGTTACTCGCGAGGAAGTAGGCGATAGAAGAGCCGATGACGGCGCCACCCACGATCACGACATCATACTGCTCTTTCATTTCACGTCCTCATCATCGGGGTGCCCCAGATCAACGAACCAGCCCCCAAGTAGCCGCGTCGCCGGTGCCATGGAGTCGGCCGCATCCGAGCTGCTTTCGATCGCTTCACGAAAAGGCTCCGAGCTATCCTGCGGTACATATCCAAGATGGCCGGCCTTGCTGTTATCCACCGGCTTCACCGCATTATCGGACATCCCGAAACTGATGGTATGGCCAACATGCGGCGCGTTTAAACTGGCGCGAACGAGGCGGACGCAGTCATCGAAGCTGAGGTAGGACCACAACATGCGACGATCGCCGGGCTCAGGGAAAGACGAGAAGATGCGCAGGCACGCACTCTCAATGCCGAACTTGTCCCAGTAGAGTCGGCTCAACGACTCGACGAAGCACTTGGACACACCATACAGACTGTCCGGTCGCACCGGTGACCCAGTATCGATTTGCGACTCGATCGGGTGATAGCCAATCGCATGCACCGAAGAGGCATAAACCACGCGTTTGACGCCGTGTTGACGAGCACCCTCATAGATGTGGTAGGAGCCGCGGATGTTGGAATCGAGGATTTCCTGCCAGGGTCGCTCCAGCGGTGCACCACCAAAGTGGACGATCGCGTCGACGCCACGGGTAGCATCCATGACCGCTGCCTCATCGGACAGGTCGAATACCCGTCCTTCCTCGTTGCTCTGGAGATCGGGAATCTCGACACGATCTGCCAGGCGCAATTCGTCGGCCAGATGCGCCAACCCCTTGCGCAGCTCGGTGCCGAGGCGGCCGGCAGCACCAGTAATCAGAATGCGGCGGTAAGGTTTCGCCATCAGGTTTGCCTCCTATCATGCAAGCTTGACAATCGCCGCCTCAATGCGGTCGATCGCCTTGTTTAGAATCTCTTCCGAGGTCGCGGTAGAGATACGGAAGAACGGCGACAATCCATAGGCCTCCCCTGGCACTGCAGCGACGTGGGCCTCCTCCAGCAAATAGCGGGTGACGGCCTTATCGTCTTCGAGCGTTGCGCCCTGCGGGGTCTGTTTGCCGATCAGTGCCTCGCAGCCAATGTAGGCATAAAATGCACCTTCGGGCGGATCCAGAGTCAGCCCATCGATTCTTGCTATCCCTTCGACAACTACGTCTCGGCGACGCTCGAAGGCGCGTCGAAAGCGAGCAACCTCTTCCTGCGGTCCTTCCAGTGCCGCCTGCGCGGCGACCTGCGCAATGGTACACACCGACGTGCAAGACTGACTCTGCACCGTAGCCATGGCCTTGATCAAATCACTCGGACCCGCCGCATAACCGACGCGCCAACCAGTCATTGCATAGGCTTTGGAAACACCGTTGACGATCAAACTGCGATCGCGAAGTTGGTGACAAGCTTTACCGAAGGAAACGAACTCGCGACCGTCAAAAATTATATGCTCGTAAATTTCGTCCGATAGCACCATTACCTGAGGATGCCTGCTCAACACCTCACCCAGCGCCTGCAGCTCGGTTTCGCTATAGGCCGCTCCAGAGGGGTTGCCCGGCAGATTCAGGAACAGCCATTTGGTCCGCGGGGTAATCGCATTTTCCAACACGTCGGGAGTCAGCCGGAAACCCTGTTCAGCGCTGCATGACGGAGTAATTGGCACGCCGCCGAAAAGCTTGACCATCTCCGGGTAGGAAACAAAATAGGGGGCTGGCAAGATCGCCTCGTCACCCTCATTCAGCGTCGCCATCAGAGCATTGAAAATGATCTGCTTGGCACCGTTGGCGACCGCAATCTCGTCGATCGCATAATCGATGCCGTTCTCGCGTGCAAACTTATTGGCGATGGCGCGACGCAGCTCGGGAGTGCCCAGCGACGCTGTGTACAACATGCGGCTCCCCCGAGCCGCCGCAAAAGCGGCCTCGGTGATATGTTCAGGAGCAGAAAAATCGGGCTCACCCAAGCCAAGATCGATAACATCGATCCCGGTAGCCGCAAGCTCCTTGGCGGCTTGGGAGACGGCCATGGAAGCTGAAGGCTTCACCACCGCAAGACGTTTGGCTATCTTAATCATACCTGCTCCCCTGTAACGTAACCCTTGACACGATCCGCCGCGCAATGCGCACTGTCACGCTCGTTCGGATCACCGAATCCCCCGCCACCCGGCAACTCCAGAACCAGCCGACGTCCCGCCGGGACATGCTGCCAACCCTTTGGGCGTAGTGGGGTACCATCGTCTAGCGCCACTGAACCGGGCGCCCCGCTCTGGCCGCCGTCACGCCCTAGCGCGGGGGTATTTATGCGGTCAAACATAGCCGAAAAATCGAACTCGTGGCCGTCGGCCGGAGCGATCTCGATAATCTGACCCAGGCCGCCACGATACTTGCCGGCCCCGCCAGAATCCGGGCGCAACTCCTTGCGCCACACCACTATCGGCCCGGATTGTTCGGTAGCCTCGACGGGCATGGTATGCACGCCGGAGGGAAAGGCCGTGGCCGACAGGCCATCAAGCGTCGGGCGCGCACCCATACCACCAGAGTTGAACATCAACACCTCAGCGCACCGCCCTTCTCCATTGGCCACAGGCCGGGCTGAGATATGGACGTTCCAAAGTGCCGCAGCCCCCTCGGCCAGCACCTTTCCGGGTAGCGCCTGGGAGAGCGCGCCCAGCACCAGGTCTGGCACCATATGACCGAGTACGTGACGCACCGACACTGGCGCTGGACGCTTTGCATTCAAAATATTGGTCGGTGAAGAGACGTTAAATACCTTCAGAGACGCAGCGTTGTTGGGTATGTCCGGCGCCAGCACGCTCTTGAGTGCGTAGCAGCTATAAGCCTTGGTGTAGCAGAGCGGCACATTAATGCCCCAGCGGCTCATCGCGTCGGTTCCGGAAAAATCGACGTTCAATCCCTCGTCGCTGATGCTGACCTCCGCCGCCAGCTTGACCGGCTCGTCATAGCCATCAGTCAGCATCTCGTTCGACCAGGAGCCCTTGGGAAGTATGGCGATGCGCTCCATGATCGCGATATGGGTCCGCGACAGAATGAACTCACCGAGGCGATCGAGGTTGTTGAGGCCGACCTCCTCGAGCATGGCAATCAAACGACGATGGCCGACGTCATTACACGCCGCCAACGAGTAAAAGTCGCCGATGACCTGACTGGGTTCGCGGACGTTGAGCCGCAACAGCTTGAGCAGATCCCGGTTGACTTCGCCGCGCTCAGCAAACTTCATAATCGGAAGCTGGAGGCCTTCCTCGTAAATGGATTGACCGTCGGCACCGAAGCCGCGCCCACCGATATCCACTACGTGGGCTGTACAGGCAAAAAAGCCGATGAGCTCGTTGCCGTTGAAAGATGGCGCCACCATGGTGATGTCATGCAGATGGCCGGTACCCTTCCATGGATCATTGGTAACGTAAGTGTCACCGGGGTACATCTCCTCGCGCGGAATCTCAGCGATGAAGTGCATTACCGCCTCCGCCATGGTGTTGACGTGCCCTGGCGTGCCAGTCACCGCCTGGGCCAACATCTCGCCCTTGGCGTTGTATACTCCAGCAGAGAGGTCACCGGCCTCGCGCACGGATGCCGAGAAAGCGGTACGCAGCAAGGTCATAGCCTGCTCCTCGACCACCGATATCAGCCGATTCCACATCACCTGAAAACGGATTTCGTCCATGTTGCTCATACCACACACCCTTTCCGAACAAGAAGGATAGCGCCATCGTCCTGCACGACAGCATCGAAAGGAGACGTCACGATCGTCGAAGTTTCGGACTCGACGATGACCGCCGGACCCACTACGCGCTCACCCGTCTGGAGAGTATTTCGTGGCACTATGGCGGTCTGCAGATACGCCCCCTCACTCGGATCAAACACATCACGGCTCGTTTCTATCTCCGCAGGCTTGCCGTCGTGGACGAGAGCGACCTTTTCTGGTTCAGGACGTCGATCCTGTGCCTTGACTGACCAGGTGACGAACTCGATCTCCGACCCATCAATGGCTCGGCCGAAGAACTCGGCATAGCGCTCGCGGAACAACGATTCAATCAACGCTTTGTCATCCGCGGTGAAGTCCCGATTGGGTAAGATAACGGGTATCTCCCAGCCTTGACCTGCATATCGCATGTAAGCCGTCACCTCGAAGAGAATCTCGCTGTCAGTGCCTCCTCGCACGAAGCTTTCCGCCGTTCCACGCAGCTCGCTGAGCATGGTGTTGAGCGCTGACGTGTCGAAGGACGAGAACCTCATGATCTTCGACGCCAGGGCCTCGTATCCGAACGGCGCTTTGAGAAAACCGATGGCCGAGCCGACCCCTGCACCTTGCGGAATCAAGCAACGCGAAACACCCAACTTCTCGCACAGGCGTGCCGCGTGCAACGGCGCTGCCCCACCAAAGGCAATCATGGTGTATTCATCGATGACCTTGCCATGCTCCACCGTATGCACACGAGCGGCATTTGCCATGCTTTCGTCGACCATCTCGCAGATGCCGAAGGCGGCGGCTTGGGCGTCCAGGCCCAGTTTAGAGCCTACAACGCGGTCGACCGCCTCCAAAGAGTTGTCGACAGACAGCTGAATTTTTCCACCCGCGAAGTTGTGCGGGTCCAGCTTGCCAAGAATCAGGTCGGCGTCGGTGATCGCCGGTCGCTCGCCACCGCGCTGATAGCAAGCGGGGCCGGGTTCAGAGGCGGCCGACTCAGGGCCTACTTGAATGCGCCCCATTGCATCTACAGAGGCGAGAGAGCCACCGCCAGCACCAATTTCGATCATCTCAATTACCGGAATTGAGATCGGCATGCCGGAACCCTTGCAGAAGCGATAGGTCCGAGCTACCTCGAAAGTGCGAGCAGTCTGCGGCTGGTAATTATCGATCAGGCAAATCTTGGCTGTGGTGCCACCCATGTCGTAGGAGAGCACCCGATCGATATCAAATCGGTTAGCGATGTCGGCTGCAAAAATAGCGCCGCCCGCCGGGCCAGACTCGATCAACCTTACCGGAAACTCAGAGGCCGTTTCCACCGAGATCAGACCGCCACCGGAGTGGATCATGAACACCGGACAGGTGGCCCCCATCTTTTTCAGGCGCTCCTGAAGACGTGACAGATAGTTCGCCATCTGCGGACGAACATAAGCGTTAGCGCAGACGGTGTTGAAACGCTCAAATTCGCGCATCTGCGGCGACACTTCGGCCGAGATCGACATCGGCAAGAAAAGCTTGCGCGAAAGGATCTCGCGGGCACGCTCTTCGTGAGCCGGGTTGAGATAGGAGTGGATAAAGCCGATGGCAATTGCACCGTAGCCCCGCTCTGCAAGGGTGTCCGCCAGCGCTTCCAGGGCTTCCTCGTCCAGTGGCAACAATTCCTGACCTTGGGCACCTATCCGCCCAGCGATTGGGAAACGATCCTCACGAGAAATCAACGGCGACGGCAAAACGATATCCAGATCGTACTGCTCGAAACGATTCTCGGTCCGCATCTCGATCACGTCCCGGAACCCCTCGGTGGTGACCAAGGCCGTCTTGGCACCGCGTCGCTCGATCAAGGCGTTTGTAGCAAGCGTAGTGCCGTGGATAATGATATCTATGTCGGCAGCCGTGATACCGGCATCCCGAGTGACGATTTCCACCCCATCCAGAATGGCCTGTTCGTGCGCCGTATAATTAGTCAACACCTTGGTGGTGTAAAGCGTGCCGCGCACATCCAGCGCAATATCAGTAAAGGTACCGCCGATGTCGGCACCCAGTCGAATGTCCTGACTTGTCATTGTGCAGCATCCTTCGCGTCAAGAGCCGCCTGACGCATCTGGCTCAGCGTCTGGCGAGGGGTTAGTGCTTCAGGAGAAATGTTGAGATCGAGCACGGCTCCGCTGTCGGAGGCCAGCGCACGCTCGAAGGCGGAGGGGAACTCATCCGTCGTCTCGACCCGCTCTGAATGAAAGCCGTATGCGCGCGCGAGAGTAACGAAATCGGGATTCTGCTCCATAGTGGTGCCAACGACCCGAGCCGGATAAAAGCGTTCCTGATGGGCCCGAATGGTGCCGTAGATACCGTTGTTAAGGATCAAAACGATTGGCTGTGCGCCGGCCTGCATCGCCGTGCCCAGCTCCGGACAGTTCATCTGGAAATCGCCGTCGCCGGCAAAACACACCACAGTGCGCTCCGGATGAACCACCTTGGCAGCGATCGCCGCCGGCAGTCCGTAGCCCATCGCGCCGGACTGAGGCGCCAACAGGCGGGCATCAGGACCATACTTAAAAAACTTGTTCGGCCAGACGGTAAAGTTGCCGGCCCCGTTGGTGAGAATCATGTCGGCGGGCAGCCGCTCGCGCAGATATTCGCAAACCTTACCCATATCCACCGGCGAAGGCAGGTCATCAAGCACGAAACCGGCCTCATAGGCCTGCCGCCCCTCAGCACGCCACTCGGCCCAATTGCCGCGAACCGGTTCCAGAGCACCCAGGGCCTCCGCGAAGGCGTTGGGCCCCGCCTGGATACCTAACTCAGGGCGATAGATTTTGCCAATTTCCAGGTCCGACCCGTGCACGTGGATCAATCGCTGCGTCGGCTGAGGCACGTCAAACACCGTATAACCGTCCGTCGAATTCTCGCCAAAGCGGTTGTTGATGGCGAGAACCACATCGGCTTCACGCAACAGCTTTTTAATCGATGGTGTCATACCAACACCCGCTTCGCCGCAGAACATCGGCGAAGTGTTGTCGAACTGGTCCTGATAGCGGAAGACCGACACAACAGGTATGTCGGAGCTCTCGGCGAAGCGCTGAATCGGCGCGGTCCCGTCGCCCTCCCAGTTACAGCCCCCGTAAAGGATCACCGGCCGCTTGGCATCCGCGAGGATCGCCCGCGTCTTTTGCATTGCATAGGCACTGGGCGCCGGCTCGGCGATGTCGATCGGCCCTGATAGCGGCGCCACCTCGGTCAATGAGGTAAGCATGTCCTCTGGCAGCGCGATGACGACTGGGCCCGGGCGACCCGACATGGCCAGGGTCCAGGCTCGCGAAAGGATCTCGGGAATGCGATCGACTGCGTCGATCTCCACAGCCCATTTGGCCATGCTGCCAAAGACAGCCTTGTAGTCGATTTCCTGGAAGGCTTCACGTCCCTTCATGTCGGTACCAACCTGGCCGACGAACAGGAGCATGGGCGCACTGTCCTGCATCGCCGTATGCACACCGATTGAGGCATTGGTCGCCCCAGGCCCCCGGGTCACAAAACACAGGCCCGGACTCCGGGTCAGCTTTCCGCAAGCTGCCGCCATAAACGCCGCACCACCCTCGTTTCGGCATAGCACATAGTCAAGCCGACCAGGGGTATCGTACATAGCATCCAGCACGGCTAGGTAGCTTTCACCTGGTACACCGAAACTCTTAGAAGCCCCCAGCGCCAACAGACTTTCAACGAGCAACTGCCCCCCATTGCGCATCATTTTATTTTGTCCTTTGTGATTCGCTTTCATAAAAGCCGTGCCTCAATGGCAACCGGAACAAGGACGTCAATCGGTCGTTGGCTACCACCGCAAGGCGTTAGCCAGGTCCCAACTGAGCCTCAGCTCTCTGAATCATGCCTTCAGGGTGGGAGGCAAAAAATCAAGAAAATACATTTTTGGTCAAGCATTACTTGCCAGTCGATAAACAAGAAATGCTGCAAAGACTGTATTCCCGCGAGAAACCAGACGCCCAGTAAAAAAACATCAAACAGAACTAGCCGTTCTCATTGACTGGCGACCTCACTGAAACAACAAAGGACGGCGTTTCGGACGAGGCGTCGGACGCCACTACCCCCAACGTGTAACATCGAGTAGGGTAAGACGTTGCCGCCCTATCCCTCTCACAGAACCGTACGTACGGGCCACGGTACGACTCATGTAAACGCTTAACCTAGAATATCGGGGCACAGAGCCCCATTCGCTGGCGAGTCAGATCAACCAACCCGAGCGTGTCATGCAACCAACGATTGGGTATCGCATAGCAGGCCAGTGAGCTCCCCGCGTTGTGCCAGCTTTTCATCCGGATCGATTTGAAGGGCCGTTGGTAACCCGACTGCCCTAATCGCTGTTGCAGGCGCGTTGGCTTCGAACGCACTCAGGTTCTACCCATCTATTCCGGCGGCACCTTTGTTGCGTTTAACCTGCCGGAAGGCATCATACAAGGCCTGCTTAGAGATCAAGCGACTATACTTCCTCATACCTGCCGCTTTGTATGGGTGTGTCGTCAGAGGCATTCATCAGGGCTGGGGTCTTCAATCCGCGTTCAGCGTGGTGCTAGCCCTTTGGGCAATCTACCGCCCACCACAGACGTGCTCCCGGATACAAACCAGAGTGTGACCTCACCGCTCCCGACAGGCAGCGGCTCTCCGTAAGAGTAGGCCATCCTCAAATATGCTCTAACGCTTACCGAGTATCGGGCTTTGCACTATTTTGCACGCTCACCGCCGATAAAACGCCGAATAAGGGTAAGCGTCCGCCCATCACACCTTGCTAATGACCGCCGCCGTCCAGCTGTGCGGTAGCAGCTCATCAATGACATTGTTTTTCTGCGTCGGCAGTCTCGTCAGCACATCTTTCAGATAGGCATAAGGATCGTGCCCATTCAGTTTGGCAGACTGGATCAGTGTCATCACCGCAGCAGCGCGTTGGCCACTTCTCAGTGAACCGGCGAACAACCAGTTGGAGCGACCCAGCGCCCACGGGCGTATCTGGTTTTCCACCCAGTTGTTGTCGATGGGCACCGCGCCATCGTCCAGATAGCGCGTCAGCGCTACCCAACGTTTGAGGCTGTAATCCAGAGCCCTGGCCGTGCCGGATCCATCCAGCACTTTCTGTCAGTGCGCCAACATCCATTGATGCAGGGCGTCTGCAATGGGTCGGGCTTTTTCGTCTCTTATTCGTTGTCGTTGGTCTGGAGGAAGGTCTTTAGCTTCTCGCTCGGTTTGGTAAAGCTGACCGATGTATTCCAGGGCTTGTGCCGCCAGTTGACTCTTGTTGGCCTGGTGCAGGTCGTAGAACTTGCGACGAGCATGGGCCAGGCAACCGATTTCGATGATGCCGTTGCCGAAGTCGGCCTTGTAACCCGAGTAATCGTCGCAGACCAGCTTGCCTTGCCAGTCACCCAGGAAGGTGCGGGCGTGCTCACCGGCCCGGGTCGGGGCAAAGTCGTAAACGACAGCTTTAAGATCCGAGAACGGTGTGGTGCAATAGGCCCAGACGTAGGCTCGATGGGTTTTCTTCTTACCCGGAGCCAGCATACTGACCGGTGTTTCGTCGGCGTGCAGAACGGCATGTTCCAACAGGATGTTTCTCAGGGCATCCACCAGCGGTTGCAACTGCACACCGCAAGCGCCCACCCACTCCGCCAGAGTAGAGCGCGGGATGACGAGGCCGGCACGGCCGAAGATGCGTTCCTGGCGGTACAGCGGTAAATGATCCGCGTACTTGGCTACCAACACCTGAGCCAGTAATCCGGCGGTGGGGATGCCTTTATTGATGACCTGAGGCGGCACTGGCGCTTGGATCAGGGTTTCGCACCGCTCACAGGCCCATTTGCCGCGGATGTGGCGCTCCACGGTGAACTCGCCGGGCACGTAAGGTACTGTCGTCCGTCGCTGGCAACCGAAGCGGTACAAAGGCTGGCAACTGGCCTTGATCCCTTTGCTTCGACTCGCCGATCCAACGTCGCAGCAGGTTGGCGTTTAGGTCATTATCCAGAGCAATGCGGGAAACAGACGTTCCAGGACTTTGGCACTCAGCCACCAGCTGGGCTTTGAATTCTGGAGTGTACTGACGGCGTTTTCGGTACAGGCGGGTTACGCTTATGTCGTTCATGATTAGTGTCCGCTAAGGAATAAGTGGACACTATCTTGACGGCTGCCCCATCAGGCTCAAGATGGGTTTGCCGGACGGTTACGGATAAGGTTCACTCTCGTTATGTTCATATTTCTTCCTATGGATTCCTTCAGACCCCGCCGTTGGCCCGCGACGCCCTTTCCAGTCGGATTGTCTTCCCCTCGGTCGGGGTGACACCACCTTCTCTCAAATGGCCGGGTCTGCCGGCTTCGCCGGGCAAACAAAAAATCCCCTCGAGGGGGACTAAAGTACCTGAGCACCGGAAAGCCTAAACAACGATGCTGTTTAATAGCCATTAATCATCAAGCGTAGATATAGCCACCCGAAACAATAATGTTCTCTCCCGTCATGTAGGTGTTTTTTGGCCCACCCGCCATTAGCACCCACTCAGCCATTTCCTTTGGCTCGCCGCCACGGCCAAGCGGACTGGCCTTGGCCAGTTCATCGAGAAACCCAAGCTCTCTCGCTTGCTGTGTTGCCATACCGGCTGGTGCGACCGAGTTGACCAAGATGCCATCGGCCGCCACCTCATGCGCAAAACTGCGCGTCAGACTCACTACCGCTGCTTTCGTGGCCGCATAATGAGCGTTCTGTGGATGTGCCTTGAAGGCATCCACAGACGTGATATTGACGATCCGTCCCCGCACCTTGTTTATGGGAACTTGTGTACGCATCTGATTAATGGCAGCCACTGTCATGTGATACGTACCCTTGACGTTCACACCGTTGAGCGCATCCCAATCATCATCGGTAATTTCAAGCAATGGCTTGCGCGGAAAGATCGCAGCCGAATTAACCAGTGTGTCGACTCGTCCTAATGCCGCTGCCACATCATTGAATGCTGCTCTCGCCTTCTCGCCATAACGTATGTCACAAGAGGCAAAGGCTGCTGGCAGACCGGCTTTTCTCGCTGGAGCAAGCGCGGCTTCGGCAGCCTCAGCATTCACGTCAACGATCCCTAGTGCGGTAGCACCAGATGCCACTGCCATTTCAGCAATCAGGGCTCCCAGCCCAGCACCACCGCCCACAATAACAACCGAAAGTCCCTGCATGATGAAGAATATCCTATTTGGTTCAGCCGACAAGTGCTACTTGTCGCGCGGGCACGATATCGAATCGCGATACATTCACTGACCATGGCAAGTCCAGTACAGCACTGATCATGTCGGCCACATGTTCTGGCTGAACGGAAATGCCGCCTGCATACAGAGCCGCACGCTTATCCTCTGTCAGGGTATCTCGGTAAAGGCAGGTCTCTATGCGACCGGCGACAATCTCAGTAACCCGAACACCATGATCGGCAACATCAAGACGCAGCGCTTGAGCAAAACCGCTAAGTGCAGACTTAGTCGCGCAGTAAACCGCCATGTTGGCAACAGCTGTATGCGCAGCGGTAGACCCAGTAAAAAAAACGTGTCCCTCGCCGCGACGACACATTCCCGGAACCAAAAGGCGCGTCAACGCCACTTGGGCAACGAAATTGACCGCGATAGCACGCTCAATATCTATTGGATTAGCATTTTGGAATGCCCCTAAAGGTGGCATCATCCCAGCATTATTGACGAGTATATCCACCTCCAAGGAACCCAACATCTGCTCGACAGCTCTAGTGTCGGTCAGATCCACTTCAAAGGTAGTAATCCCCTTTTCTTCACGCATTTGTGCTAGCGCTTCGGTATTACGTCCTAATGCATAAACCTCATATCCTTTGTGTACAAGATGCATAACGGTCGCTCGCCCCACCCCACTTGTCGCTCCTGTCACCAACACTCTCAACATAGAGATACCCCGCAGAATTCATGATAACGTTTGCAATACCAACGCTTCCATTGCTAACAGCAAAAAAATTTAAGTGAATTAACAATCCACATAATAAATAGCTCAAGTATTTTATTAGTAATCGAAAATTAAAAAATAACAGACCTAAGACAATCGATTAGCACCAATGGCAACAGATGAATCAATTTCACCGATCTCCCACTTGCCATCTACCAAAATGGATTCGCCATTTTTCTTCCAAAGTTTGACATCTTCGCTAGTCGCCTTAGGAATAAACCAGCCTGTCCAACCCCACAACAGATCGAATAATGGGCTCAGCCAGCAGGAGAAGGCGAACGGCGCATAAAGGATGGTTTGAACCCCCGTCACACCAGCGATGAACACTCCAGCGGACGTCCAAGGGAATAGCGGGGCGCATAACGTACCGGTATCTTCAACAATACGGGACACATTAGCGGTAGATAGTCCTTTACCCCTGAACGCGGGCGAAAACATCTGGCCTGTTATGGTGTATGCCACCCACTGATCACTCATTCCAGTCAGACCCAAAGAGGTACATAGAGCTCCAGTTACAAGGCCGCCGCGAGACTTCAGACGTGAGATCAGACTAGTGACAATCTTCTCAATAGCACCAATCTTGAGTAGCAAACCACCATAGGTCAGTGCAATGATCATTAATGAAAGAATATACATCATAGACATCAAGCCGCCCTTGCTCAGCAATTGATCTAAGTAGTCAGTACCCGTCTGAACCTGGTGACCATACATCATGGCGTTAAACAGCTCTCCCATGGAGAAGTCCTGCATTGTCAGCGCCATGAATCCTCCGATGATAACGCCCACGAACATTCCTGGCAGTGCGGGTATTTTTTTGAAACACATGACGCCCGTCACTAGGGGGGGAAGCAGCAGGAACCAGCTCAGATTGAAGCTACCGGTGATCGCATTCTTGATTTCCGCCACTCGTGTTAGCGAACCAGCATCATCGACAGCATTGAAACCAAGAAACAGGTAGGCGATCAACGCAATTACCATAGCCGGTACCGTCGACGGCAACATATTGCGGATATGGGTCCACAGGTCTGTACCTACCATGACGGGCACGGCATTGGTGGTTTCAGAGAGCGGAGAAATCTTATCGCCAAAAAAGGCCCCTGAAATGACGGCGCCAGCCGTATATGCGACAGGAACCCCCAGCACCTCTCCGATACCAATCAGCGCCAAACCGATGGTTCCCACTGTACCCCAAGAAGTGCCGGTCAATAGCGCCGTAATCGAGCAGATGATGCACGCGACAGGAAGAAAGTAGTTCGGCGAAATCAGGTCGATACCAACTGTAATCAGCATTGGAACCGTACCAGCCATGATCCAGCTACTGATGAGCATGCCGATAGTCATTAGGATTCCAATTACTGGAACGGCCGGCTTTAACGCATCGACCATTCCTTCTTCCATATCATTCCAATCAAAACCAAGATAAAGACCTGTGATGGAAGTAATAGCGACCCCAATAATTAGAGGAATATGAGGGTCACCGTTAAATACAAAAATCTGAATTATCAGTAGTACTAACGTGATAACTATTGGCATAATCGCCAACGACATCGATATATTTTTTTTAGCTTTGCTCGTCGCTGAACTACTCATTATTATTCCTTAATTATTATTATCAGGGCACTTTACGCTATTTTATTAGTCGCAACCGACACGTAAAAACAGTGAGCTCTCTTCTCCTGGACTCAAGCTTTAAGTCAGCTCGTTTGTCCCAACTCCCGGGTTCATTATATTTTTCGCATCTAGTGCCAACTTGATGCGCTTCATCAACTGGCGCTCTATCGGGTCACGAAGCGTGTCTGCCAACGCCACTTTCGAGCGCCCCAGTCCATGCTCTGCGGCGAAGCTGCCACGCAAGCGACTGATCAGCTCACCTAGTCGATGCGTCAGAACCAGAAGCATGTCGTCCGAGAGCGAAAGCTGCTGGGGCAGCGTCAGGTTAAAGTGCACATTGCCGTCCCCCATATGTCCGAAAGGATTAATAAGCACTCCCGGTATGGTATCGCTGCATATGACATCAGCCTCAGCAAGGAACTTCCCCAGGCTCCCCGGAGGAACGGAAAGGTCATGCTTTAATTGGCGGCCTTCCAAACGCTGGCCTTCGGGCTGCTCCTCCCGCAGCTGCCAGAACGCCAAGCGCTGACCTTCGGACATGGCCAAAGCCCCATCTGTCACTTCCCCGGACTCCATTCCCGCCACAAGCAGTGCATCGAGTATAGAATCCAATGGAACATCAACTGAACAGGTTGTGAGTTCGACCAACAAATACCAGGGACTGTGCGATTCTAGAGGAAAAGCGACGTTCGGGAGATGCTTCAAAACCAACCCTACGCCGGTGTCATTAAAGAACTCTAGGCCATTCAAGAACTCTCCCGCAGACGCCCGAAGCCGGGTAGCAAAGGAGACGAGAGCCGTCGGTTCAGGAAGCGCTAGCAAAGCGGTAACTCGCTGCTGGGGCGCGGGAAAAAGTCTCAGAACGGCACGTGTCACCACGCCAAGTGTGCCCTCTGAACCGCAAAAAAGGCGCCGCAGCTGATAACCGGCATTGTCTTTCTGCACAGCTCTCATACCGTTCCAGATACGACCATCCGGCAACACCACCTCCAGCCCCAGCACCAAGTCCTGCATGGTGCCGTAGCGGAAAGCATGGCTGCCGCCAGCATTGGTAGCAATCAGACCACCAATGTTGGCCGAGCCCTCGGCCCCCAAGTGCAAAGGAAACATCTGGCTGTGCTCAGCCAACACCGCGTGCAAATTAGCCAGCACTACCCCGGCCTCGACCTCGATACACCCGCTGTCTGAATCCACCAAACCAACGTTTGTCATGCGGGACAGCGAGAGGATGACACCTCCCGCCTCTCCGCAGACGGACGCACCACAAAGACCCGTGTTGCCCCCCTGCGGTACGATCACGACATTCGCCTCGCCGCATAACCGCACGACAGCAGACACTTCCTCAGTATCAGCCGGACGGGCAACGCCGAGCGGCGTCATACCATAGCAATCAAGCCAATCACGACTATAAGCATTGGTATCTTGGCCGGTCAGCCACCCTTTATCTCCCAAGACTTTATGCAGTTTCTGAGCAATTCCGGACATCATCATCATCCCGCGAAGGTGTATGCTGTCTTCACTGTCGTGTAGAAATCCATAGCAATGGACCCCTGCTCTCGAGAGCCGAGACTGGACCCCTTACGGCCGCCGAAAGGCACATGATAATCGACACCCGCGGTCGGCAGGTTGACCATCACCATTCCGGCCTGAGAGAGTCGTTTGAACGCCGAGGCGTACTTCAACGACTGGGTGCAAATGCCTGCAGAGAGCCCATAGCAAGTATCATTAGCTACAGCTACGGCTTCATCGAAGTCCGCTACTTTGATCACCGAAGCACAGGGACCGAAGATTTCTTCTCGACTGGTCCGCATGGAATTGTTAGCGCCCAAGAACAAGACCGGTGCCTGGAAGTACCCCTCTCCATCCAAGCGCTCGCCGCCCCGCACGTCGCATCCTTCCTGAACTGCTCGCGCTACAGCTTTCAAGTTGTTCGTCAGCTGATGCTCAGAGACTACAGGGCCCATCTGTGTAGAGGGATCTAGAGGATCTCCCACCTTGATCGCTGCACGCGCAGCCTCAAGACGTTCAACGAAAGCATCATGAATCCCTGCTTCTACGATCAGACGGGATGAGGCGGTACAACGCTGCCCTGTGGAGAAAAAGGCTCCGTTGAGACATACTTGAACTGCCAGCTCTATATCGGCGTCATTCAGTACCACCATCGGGTTCTTGCCGCCCATCTCGAGCTGTACTTTCTTCATATTTCTGGCGCAGCCTTCGGCGATTGAACGACCAACGCCTTCGGAACCGGTAAAAGAAATGGCTGACACGTCTGGG
>Ga0314774_1001044_pt1 | contig 19117 bp, 11 predicted proteins | sample MetaGCBIA2018_FD_204515 | JGI IMG/M metagenome (GOLD analysis project Ga0314774, IMG submission 204515) | Cryopeg brine microbial communities from Beaufort Sea near Barrow, Alaska, United States - CBIA 2018 | ecosystem: Environmental > Aquatic > Marine > Coastal | place: USA: Alaska | collected...
GGATCAGGGGTTTCTTTTTTGGTTCGGCTTGTTCCAGAAGCGCCATTAGCATTCCGGCAGTTGGTTTGGTTTGGGTCTTTTCGATGTCCTTCATTATTGCGATCACTGCATTTATTCTTTTCTTCAGGCTATTTTCAATTCGTCTGCCGGTGGGTCCAAAATTTTCTTTTGGAGAAATCTCATTATAAAAGAAAAAATCCAGCATCCCTGCCATAGCATCCGTATGCGTTTTGTAATGAGTTTTAGAAAATTGCTGAAAACGTTTTGCCGTTTCTCGTTTGAACCGAATGGTAATAAAAGCATCCATTTTTTCGTTTTTTTTACAGTTTGACGTAAATCTATCCCTGTTTACAAGCTCCCCCGGGGCATTTGACGCAAATTTGAAAAATTGCTAAAAATTATATATTATTAAAATACTGATAATCAACATTTTATATACAAAAAGGAATGCTTAACACCGCTTTGCGTGTTACCCTCTTGCTATTCCCTTTTTATTTTTTCAGAACAAAATATTCTTGCAATTTTGCCCCGACCATCAAAGAATCTTGGTACAAAATTCTCGTTAAAATTTAGAGATGTCAACCATTATTTGCGATGTTAATTTCGAAAATTTGCTACAAATAAATAATCTAAATACCCTGGAATTCAATTGTTTAAGATACATTTTTTTTCTTCCGGTGTAAGAAAAGAATTCAATTTTAGATGAAATAAATTTTGATATTTAATGGTATGAATTGGTGTATTTATTTCCGATTGGGTTGAATGAAAATGTCAAATTGCATCAAATAATACTAATCTGTTTTTTAACACTTTTTCAAATGATTTACTTTTTATATCCGGAGCGTTTTCCATTTTTGATTTTCATGTTGAAAGATAAAATAGAGGTTGAACTGAATACAGCCTTGTCGGTTTTGATTTACTTCCCATAGAGCCGGCTGCTGTTACCATTTTTTGATATGCCTTTAACCAGGAATTTAGAATTAGGATAGGCCGCCCGGGAATCCTGACTTTTGGGAAGGGTCGTCTATAAGGCCGGCTAATTTCTAAATTCCGGACCTTTGCGTTCTCAAAAAATGGTATAGGGCAGAATGGGTCTGGAAGGTGAATCAATTGGCAAGGTGAAGTTTCAACCGGTTCCGGCAAGAACTGATCGTGAAAGAAATTAAGATCCGGCGGACTCAGGCAAAAAAGTGCTTCCCGGAGTGGAGCGGTTCCGCTCCCGATTTTTTTTCGGGATTTGCGGATTAGCGAAACGAAGGGAATCAACTTTTTTGCCTGTGTCCAAGACCTTTTCAACGAAGCGCTTTCCCCGCAATACGGTTCATGTCATTTGGGGAGTGAGAAGTTAAAGGGGAATGTGCTGAGGGGTTGGTAGTTCTAAATATGATTTTTAATTGGAGATGTTGTTGGGAACTCATATTATGGAATTCTAAAAATGTTGGAAATTTCAGTGTTGTATTTAGTCCTTAAAAATTCAGGTGTTTGGGGGATTGTAAATAATGCCACGATTAAGTTTATAGGTCTTATCCAGCGGACTCAGGTAAAAAAGTGCTTCCCGGAGTGGAGCGTTTCCGCTCTCGACTTTTTTTTCGGGATTCGCGGATTAGCGAAACGAAGGGGATCAACTTTTTTGACTGTGTCCAAGACCTTTTCGACGAAGCGCTTTCCCCGCTATATGGAGCATCTTTTTTGGGGAGAATCGGGATCAAGGGGAATGTGCTGAGGGGTGGGGTAGTTCTAAATATGATTTTACCGGAGATGTTGTTGGGAGCTGATTTTCTTAAATCCTTTTACAATATATTCAAAGATTAAACGGTATTAATAAAAATCTATGTGATTTATTTTCTTTAAAAAATTAAGAACAACTTATATTATACAATATCCTTATGAAAATTATACCCACATATTCTTACGGTAAAATTTTATTTTCAAAATGGTATATTTTTCTCATTATAAGTTTTCATGTGCACCAAAAATATTAATCCCAATTAGTATACAAAATCCAAATTTTATTTATTGAAGGAAAGTTTAAAAAAGCTCTTGAATGATAACTGTTTATAAATCATTTATTTAAGCCTTATGGATCTTGTTTAAAAAAAAATTGTGTTATCGATTGCACTAATTGAATAAAAGTTTCTATATTTGACGGAAATCAACTAAAAAACACTCACAAAAAACATATATATATGAGCAAAATAATTGTTATAACCGGGGCAGGAGGAGTTATATGCAGTACTCTGGCGAAAGCCTTGGCAAAAGAAGGCCATAAAATAGCATTGTTGGATTTGAAAAAAGAAGCTGCAGACCAGCTAGCTAAGGAAATTGAAGTTGCAGGGGGAATTGCCATTAGCATTGCTGCCAACGTTCTGGAAAAAGATTCCCTGAATGCAGCACGGCAAAAAGTCAATGAACAATTTGGTTCCTGCGATATATTGATAAATGGTGCAGGTGGAAATCATCCTTTAGGAACAACGTCCAACACACACTTTCTGGAAGAGGATTTAAAAAAAAGCGGAAGTGATTTTAAAACCTTTTTCGACTTGGACACAGAAGGTATTAAGTTTGTATTCAATCTTAATTTTATCGGAACCTTACTGCCAACCCAGGTTTTCGCAAAAGATATGATTGGAAAAAATGGGTGTAGTATTATTAATATATCTTCTATGAATGCCTTTACTCCTTTAACAAAAATTCCGGCATATAGTGGAGCTAAGGCCGCAGTTTCAAATTTCACTCAATGGTTGGCAGTTCACTTTGCCAAAGTAGGTATTCGAGTTAACGCATTGGCTCCCGGTTTTTTTCTTACAGACCAGAACCGTACCCTATTAACCGATAAAAATGGTGGATTAACCTCCAGAGGTAAAACCATAATTGAACAGACACCTATGGGAAGATTTGGCGATCCTGAGGATTTGGTTGGAACCACATTGTGGTTATGTGGGGAAGGATCGGGCTTTGTAACAGGAGTCATAATCCCTATCGATGGTGGATTTAGTGCATATAGTGGCGTTTAAAAATTATTAAAATGAAATTGAATTTAGAAAAAACTTGGAGATGGTATGGACCTAAAGATACTGTTTCACTATCTGATATTAAACAAGCCGGAGCTACCGGTATTGTAACTGCATTGCATCATAAGGCAAATGGAGAGGTATGGTCCATTTCCGAAATCGAAATACGCAAAAAGCTTATCGAAGCTGCCGGGCTAACTTGGTCTGTGGTTGAAAGTGTGCCGATTCATGAGAATATCAAAACTCAATCGGGGTCATATATCGAGTATATTGAAAATTACAAACAAACCCTCCTCAATCTTGGAAAATGTGGAATTGATACGGTTTGTTATAATTTTATGCCTGTATTGGATTGGACGCGGACTAATCTTGAATATGAAGTAGAGGATGGTTCTAAAGCATTACGGTTTGATGCTACCGCATTTGCTGTTTTTGAATTACTTCTTCTTAAAAGGCCTGGGGCGGAAGAAAGTTATTCCAATAAACAAATTGCAGAAGCAAAAGTTTTGGAAAAAACAATGACTGATTATGAAAAGAAAGTCTTAATCAATAACATTATCGCTGGTCTACCAGGAGCTGAAGAAGGTTATACTTTGGAGGAGTTTAATAGTATTCTGGCAACCTATAATGATATAGATTCTATTAAATTACGACAAAATTTGTTCGCTTTCTTGAAACATATTATTCCGACAGCCGAAATAGCCGGAATAATGATGTGTATCCATCCCGATGACCCACCCTATCCAATTCTAGGATTACCCCGAGTGGTTAGTACAGAAAAGGATATTATGGAACTTTACCAAGCAATTGATAGCCCTAATAATGGACTTACCTTTTGCACAGGTTCCTTTGGAGTGCGTGATGACAATGATCTGCCGGGAATGGTGGAACGTTTAGGAGACCGGATTCATTTTATTCATCTTCGAAGTACAAAACGGGATGAAAAAGGTAATTTTTATGAAGCCAATCATCTTGAAGGAGATGTCGATATGTTTGCTGTAATGAAAGCATTAATTGTTGAACAAACAAGAAGAAAAGCTTCAGGGCGAAAAGACTTTAGAATGCCTATGCGACCAGATCACGGTCATAAAATGCTTGATGATTTGAAGAAGAAAACTAATCCTGGATATTCTGCTATTGGTCGTTTAAGAGGCTTAGCTGAATTGAAGGGGCTGGAAATGGGTATTAGGAAATCTATCACTTAAATTATTGATCAAATATTTCTCGATGTAAAAATTAATAATAAAAACTTGGTTTAAGAAAATGTTTATTTGTAATCGATTGTCTGTCACTTATAATCTTGTTTAGAGGAAAATCCATTCAACTATTTTATTGTTAACGAACTCATGCAGACGAGGAATTTTGGCAATGGAGAGACCAATAAATGAAAATTTAAAATATGATGAAATATTAATGAGATAAGAGATTCTTACATAAAGGAATGATTATATGGAAGCTATTGTGTGTTCCTTAAAAGGATTATAAGTATATGAAAGATAAAGAAATAATTTTTGTTAAAGGGTCTTCCTCTAATAATATGTCCTATTGTCTAGTAATTTTTATCATATATTTATTACAGTCATCTCCTCTGTTTTCCCAGGTTATTAATACAGAATCCAATAAGTATAATAATATTAGAGATACCAGTGAAGTTTCAAAAAGGGATATGGTTTCGGTTTTTCTTGATTGCAGTACCTGTGACAATTCTTATATTCGTCAACAAATTTATTTTGTGAATTATGTCCGTGATGTACAATTGTCGCAAATACACATTTTCATAACAAAACAATATAATGCCAGCGGTGGTGGAACCTTTACCTTATCGTTTATTGGAAAAAAGGATTTTGATGGAATTAATAATAATTTAACCTATACTTCAATAAAAAATAATACAGAGGATGAAGTAAGAAAAGGTCTTAGCAAGATGATTCTGTTGGGGTTGGTTCCATATATTTCTCAAACTTCACTTGCGGATAGGATTACCATTGCCATTTCAGGACAACCAGATCAGCAAAGACATGTAATAGATCCCTGGAATAATTGGATTTTTGAAGTTTACGGGGGATTTAATTTTGCTAAAGAAACAAGTAAAAGTTCTATCTATTTAAGATATGGATTTTCTGCTGAATATGTAACAAAGAAGTGGCGCATACGCATGCGACCTTATTTCAATTATAATCAGGAAACTTTTGTAAAAGAAGGGGAAGATATCCGCAGTGTTTTACATAGGGATGGATTTGAAGGAAAGTTTATTCGAAGCATTAGTGACCACTGGTCTGTAGGTTCTTTTACAAGTATTATTTCCAATACTTATGAGAATATTGATTTTGGTTATAGAATTGCTCCCGCGATTGAGTACAGCTTATTACCGTATAAAAAGGCCCTTCGCAATGAATACACCATTGCCTATAGCATTGGATACCTTCGTCGCAGATATTTGGAAGAAACTATTTATGGAAAAGACAAGGAAATATTATTCGACCAGTCACTTAAATTAGAAATTCGTGCATTGCAGCCATGGGGTTCGATAAGAGCAGGGCTGAAAGGTTCGCATTTTTTTCACGATCTAAGTAAAAATCGAATTTCATTTGACAGCAGGGTGTCAATTCGTATATTTAGAGGTTTATCCGTTAACTTTTCTTCAAATTATGACTATCTACAAGACCAGCTGTCTTTGCCTAAAGGAGATGCCTCCCTTGAAGAGATACTACTGGGACAAAGGCAATTAGCAACCACTTTTGGAATTTCTGTTTCTGCCGGAATTAGTTATAGCTTTGGTTCTATTTATAATAATGTGGTGAATACCCGTTTATAAACATTCTTAGTACAAAAGTATCCACTCCCAGCAAGTACGTTAATTTAGTACATCATACAAAATAGCCAAGAGGGTCAGTTTCCTGGAATAATTTAATTTCATTACCGGATTTATAATAATATTTATGACTTGAATCCAGCTGATTGAGGAAGAGATTTAACGATATCTCAAATTATAAAGATAATTTATTAAGCTATTGAGTGCTGTGCACCCGATGGTCTGTAATTATAAAAATTATTTAACAAATAATTTTGTTTTTGTAATATTTATGATGTAAGTTTGGGCAATCGGTTGCATAAACAAGTTGTGAATTTTGAGATAAAGGTTGTATTGAAAAATGAGTTTTTGGCAAATGAAATTGATATAACCATAGTTATTGCATATTGCATTTACTTCATAACTAGTTTAAATTTTTCTTAATAATAACAAGTGATAAGGCAGCGCCTTTTAATCTATATAAAATAAAACTTTAACCACCAATATCTAAATTTTAAAATATGAAGAAATTAAAAAACAAAAACGTTTTCGATAGATTTTTAAATAGATCTCCCGTTTTTAGAGGCAAACAAATTCTTTTAATCCTTTTGATCTTTTCAGGGTTGTTAGTGACAAATGGTTTTGCTCTCCCTGTCTCCAATAAGGTATTTCAACAAGCCCAAATATTGGTAACCGGTACGGTTACAGATGTGAACGGAATTGCCCTTCCAAGTGTCACTATTCAGGAAAAAGGGACAAACAATGGAGTTTTAACAGATTTTGATGGGAATTTCACTATTACGGTGAGTTCCAAAGAATCTATATTGGAATTTAATTATGTGGGAATGAAACCCCAATCTAGAATTGTTGGTGGAAATACCTCAATGAATGTTCAGATGGAGGAAGACGCTCAATCCCTGGATGAAGTAGTAGTAGTGGGTTATGGAACGCAAAAGAAAAGTGACGTGACGGGTGCAACCGAACGCGTGGATGCTAAAGATTTCCAGAATCAAACGGTAACCCAGCTTACGGATATGTTGACAGGTACAGTAGCTGGGTTTCATGTGAATCAATCTCCATCAGCAGGAGGAGTTGGTTCTATGGTAGTTAGAGGTCCAACATCATTAACTGCGGGTACTGAGCCACTTGTGGTTGTTGACGGGGCGATATATAAAGGGAGTTTGCAAGACATTAATCCTAATGATATTGAAACAATAGATGTTTTAAAGGATGCCAGTTCAGCTGCCGTGTATGGATCTAAAGCGGCATCCGGAGTGATACTTGTTACTACTAAAAAAGGAGTAAAAGGTAAACCCTCCATCAACCTTACAACTAGATGGGGGATGGTTGAATCAACCAATGAGCGGAGGGGTCTGAATTCAGATGAATACATTAAATTTAGACAGGATTATTTTAGAATAACTAATCCACAAATGCCTTTTAATTTTTATACAAACCCGGATGAGCTTCCTGGTGATATAAGTGTGGAACAATGGCGTGAACTAAGCGACAATCCCCAAGAGGACAATGAACTAGAATACCTTACTCGTCTGCGATTTTTTCCTATAGAACAGGATAATTATCTTGCAGGCAGAACAGTAGATTGGTATGATGTAGTGATGAGACAAGGGCTTACGCAGACTCATGACCTGAGCATAGGAGGAGGGACAGAGGATTTTAGCTATTACTGGTCTGTAGGGTATACGAACAACGAAGGAATAATAGTTGGTGATGAATATTCTACCGTACGTTCAAGGATTAATGTTGACTTTAAAATTACAGACTGGTTAGAAGTTGGGATGAACACCATGTTCTCCGATCGGGATGAGAGTGGAATACCTGCTAGCATGGACTTTTATTCGAACAGTCCTTTTGGCCAAGAGTTTAATGAACAGGGAAATTTAGAGAGGGAGCCACATGGGCATACGTTTCACCCACTTCTTGAACTTTATCGCCAGGACAAATTTAGAAAGATAAACACCCTTTTTTCTAATCTTTATGCTAATGTTGGATTACCCTTTGGTATAACATATACCATGTCATTTCAGCCACGTTATGAGTTTATGAAGGATTTTAGATTTACATCCACCGATCCAAGAGTTGGGGGAGACCCTACTCAGGATCAGAGTCAAGGCAGTAGGAGTGAATATTCGCACTATGAGTGGATGATAGACAACATTTTAAAGTGGAACAAAGAGATTGGTGAGCATTCGTTTGATGTAACCCTTTTACAAAATTCGGAATTGAGCCAAAGATGGACTTCCATTTCGAGCAATAGGAATTTCGCTCCAACTGAACAACTCGGTTACCATGCGCTGCAATTGGGTAATGCTCCTTCAGTATCCAACAATGATTATAAATATACAGGTGATGCATTAATGGCCCGGCTGAATTATACGTTATTAGATCGATATATGCTAACAGCTTCGATACGAAGAGATGGCTACTCGGCATTTGGTTTAGAACACCCTCGGGCCAATTTTCCTGCTCTGGCAGCCGGTTGGACAATATCTGAGGAGGATTTTTTTAACCTGGATCCCATAAACCGGATGAAATTACGGTTGTCTTGGGGTGTTAATGGGAATCGCGATATAGGGATGTATGCCTCTCTGGCACAGCTGCAACCTTCAATATGGTATGATGGTACAAGTCCCCGCGTAGGCGTATATAATTCAACATTGGGAAATCGAGACCTGAGTTGGGAAAGGACCGAATCGGTTAATTTAGGTTTAGATATTGGGTTGTTTAGCAACAGAGTTGATCTTTCATTAAATTATTATGATATGACTACGACGGATTTACTGATGAATCGCCGCCTTCCAGCTCTAACTGGATTCACCAATATTACTTCAAACCTTGGCGAAATGAAGAATCATGGATTTGAGATGAGCATAGATGCTGTAAATATTATACAGGAAAATTTTAAATGGAGTTCAAACCTGGTATTTTCACTTAATAGAAATGAAATTGTAGAACTTTTCGGTGATATTGGTGAGTATACTATTTTAGGACAAACTCGTACAGGTGATGTCCCCGATTATTCAAATCAATGGTTTCCGGGAAAAGGTATTGATGTAGTATGGGATTATAGCATTACAGGAGTTTGGCAAGAAAACGAACGAGAAGAGGCTGAATCCTATGGAATGAGAGTAGGTGATTTTAAGGCTGTAGATGTAGATGGTGATGGTAAATATACCGAGTTTGATGATAAACAATTTATTGGGTACACAAAACCGCGGTACAGATTAGGGTTTAGAAATAGTTTTACATTCCTAAAGAATTTTACAGCATCTGTCTTTGTTCGTGCCGACTTAGGGCATATCGGTGACTATTCTGATGCTGCATTAAATCCAGGATGGGAAAGTAATGATAGGCGGAGTAGAAATGTGGGACCAGTTCCTTATTGGACACCTGAGAACCCTATAAACGATTACGCCCGGCTGGATGTAAGTACAAGCGGATACGGTGGTGGTTTGAGGATTTTTAAATCCCGATCATTTGTTAGAATTCAGGATATTACTTTTGGATATAACTTACCCTCAGTTGCAGCTGAAAGACTAATGCTGAAAGGCCTGAGAATTTTTGGCTCCGTTAGGAATTTAGCAACCTTTACTAAATGGCCTGGTTGGGATCCTGAGACCGGGGGTGTTCCAATGCCTAAATCCTACAACGTTGGATTGAGCTTATCAATTTAAATTATTTAACTGTAAAACAAGAGAATTATGAAAAGTATAATAAAAATTTCTTTTTTTTTAACCCTGACGATTCTATTACAAGTTTCCTGCTCCGAAGATTGGTTAGAGCCTGAACCACTTTCCTTTTTAACTCCTGAAAATGTTTATGTAGATCAGGCAGGATTTGAAGCAATATTAATCACCCTTAGAAAGAACCTTTCTTATGAAACCACTGGTTGGGGCCACCCTATAGCTGGGGAATATGCTGCTTCAGATTTGGCTGTACCTACTTATGCAGCGGATTTTACCAGACTAACTCCTAGTAATAGCTTCCGCTTTAGATATCTTGAATTGTTTAGTCAGTCTTATGAATTCATTAAAAATGCCAATGTTCTAATTTCAAGAATAGATGATATAGAATGGGATGACCAGGAAGTGAGAAATCGATTGCTAGGTGAGGCTCTTTGGCACCGGGCGTATTGGTATTACCGTTTGGTACATTCATACGGGGACGTTCCCTGGAGTGGAGAGGAATTATCAGGAGCAAAACTCGATTTTGCAACCTATAGCAGGACGGCTATACTTGATAAAATTCAGAAAGATTTGGAATTTGCAGCAGTAAATCTTCCTGTAACCCCCGCAGTACTTGGTGATGTTACGCAAGGTACTGCAAATCATCTTTTAGCAAAAGTATATCTTGCCAATATGGAATTTGATAAAGCAATAGTGGCAGCTACGAAAGTAATTGATGGACCCTATGAACTAATGACCAATCGATTCGGTATTGTTGCAGATGATCCAGACTATAATGTTATATGGGATCTTCATCGTTATCAAAACATTAATGACCCTCAGAACAAGGAAACGATTTATTCGACAATAGATCGGCCTGATGCACCACCGGAGGCTTGGTCTTCCGGCGTTTATTCAAGTCGGAATTATACTCCGTCATACTGGAAAGTTTTGGATGCAACCGGTAATCGTGCTTGTAATTGGAATACTCCAACCGGCGATACATTGGGTATAGGTAATGGCGATGTTCGTTTGAATTATTATTACCAGTATAAACTTTGGGAAAAAAATGGAACTGATAATTGGGAGGAGACTCCTGATTTAAGAAGAGCTGACGCAAATTGGGTTGAGATGGGGGAAATTCTTTCAGAAATTTTAACCTGCAGGGAGGGTTCTCCTCAATTTGGAGAACCCCTTACAAAGGAGTTATACGGAAGTTTATCTGATACTACCGATACTTGGTGGTCTTGGCCTCAATATATAACATATGTTCCGACACCTAATGGGAGACTTCCTGTGGGAGGGCAAGCTGATTGGTATATATTTCGTTTGGCAGAAACCTACCTGATAAGAGCTGAGGCATATTATTGGAAAGATCAACCTGGTCTTGCTGCAGATGACTTGAATAAGGTAAGAGGACGTTCACATGCACCACTCATTTCGGCCAATGATGTTACAATTGACTTTATTTTTGATGAAAGTGCTCGCGAATTGTTTGCGGAGATCCCGCGTCATTCCGAGATGGTTAGAGCATCTTATATAATGGCAAACTTAGGTCGGGATGGTTATGGTTTAAATAACTTTAGCGAAAACAACTGGTATTATGATAGGGTAATGGAGTATAATAACCTTTACAGGTCTCCAAAACTTGTATGGTATGGTAATATTGCCACATTAGAACCTTATAATGTCCTTTGGCCTATACCTCAAACAGTGATTACAGCTAATACATTAGGAACCATTAATCAAAACATAGGGTATGACGGTGCAGAAAATAACGTTCCACCTCTTGAAAATATTGAAGAGCCCAATGAACAAACAAATTAAGGCTGCACACTTATCAAACCTAAAAAATAAAGAAATGGTTAAAGCTGCAAAACGCTTCCTGCTAATGCTGGTATTTTTTTCTACATCAGTCATTTCGGCCCAGACGGAAGAGGAAATACGAGAGGCATACCTGGAAGAGCTGATTCGTCTACAGGACAAGCCTTCTTCATTTGATGATTTTGTTAGTCATCATGATAAAACCTGGTATGATTGGGTAAAACGTACAGGGGAATTGCCTCCTAATTTTGAGTCTTTGCCTTCCATTCCGTTTTTACCCGATCCTCTTGTTATAGATGAAGGGGGTGAGGACATTCCGGTAGAAACTTTGTCTCAGTGGAAAGAGCAAAGAGAGTATTTTAAGCAACAGGTGAAGCATATTTTCTCGGGTACCTTTCCTCCTCCACCTGAAAACTTGAAGATCAATGTTTTGGAAGAAAGGAGGAATGATCATGGGGTGAAAATTCAAATGATTGAATTGAGATTTGGTGAAAATGATGATGCGAAGCTTACCCTGGAAGTTTTTACCCCTCCGGGAGAAGGTCCTTTTCCTGTTTTTATGACACAGTGGAACCACCGGGGCTGGGCACAGATAGCGGTGAGAAGGGGTTATATGGGTGTGGTGTATGCCGGAGCTGATGCTAAGGACGATACCCGGGAATACCTTGAATTATATCCGGAGTATGACTGGAGTACCTTAATGACACGAGCCTGGGGTGCTCACAGGGCAGTTGATTACTTATATACCTTAGATGAAGTAGACAAATCAAAAATTGCTATCACGGGACATTCCCGCAATGCCAAACAATCTTTGCTTGCGGCAGCTTTTGATGAAAGGATCACTGCGGTGATAAGTAGTAGTGGAGGTACAGGTGGGGAATTTCCCTACCGGTATACAGATGAAAGGCACTCGAATGAATCCATAGAATTTCTTTATTCGAGAAGGACACATTGGGCTCACCCGAGGATTCGTTTTTATGTTGGCAGAGAGCATAAATTACCAATAGATCAGAATTCACTTATGGCTTTGATCGCACCCAATTCTTTGCTTTTGAGTTCTTCGATAAGAGAAGGAGGAGGAGGTGATCCGTGGGCGATTGAACAGATCTACAATTCTGTCTCAAAAGTCTATGAGTTTTTGGGTGTTCCGGAGAAATTTGGGGTGTACCTACGCGACGGTGAACATGCGGTAGAAGCACGTGATCTCGAGGCTTATCTGGATTGGTTGGATATTCAGTTCAAGAGAAAAAATCTTCCCTGGAAAAACAAGCTTTTTTATGGCTACTCATTTGATAAATGGAAATCATTGAGCCAAGAAAAAGTGGACCTTCGCAGCTTTCCGGATATTTCGCCGAACCGAAGTATATTAACAAACAGTGCAGGCAAGAAAATTAGAACTGTAAATGAGTGGCAGCAAAAGCGGGATCGTATTATTCAGCAAATCGATTGGGTTCTGGGAGATGAGCCTGCAGGAGTTATGTCCAGTCCAATACAAGCACTGACTCCTAAAGAGGACTATATAGTCAGCTTCATGAACAGGCCAAAAGTAAAGAATGGTAAAAAAATGAATATTGCTCCCTATAATGCGCTTGGTGATTATTTACATGCATCTTTATACTATCCTACAGATGAGGCTGGGGAAATGCTCACTAGGGAAACCGGTAAAATACCGGTAGTAATTTATATACATAAGTATTCTAATACAGGTTATGATGCTCAATTAAGTTCTTTATTTGAGGATTTACTATCAAGAGGCATTGCAGTTTTAGCCATGGATATGGTAGGATATGGTACCCGTATTGAAGAGGGAACCCTTTTTTACGAGCGTTATCCTCATTGGTCAAAGCTTGGTAAGATGGTTACGGATACCAGGGCTGCGATTGATGCATTGGAAAGTCTTGAATTTATAGATAATGATAAAATATTTCTTGCAGGTTATGCTTTGGGAGGAACCGTAAGCCTTTTTACAGCTGCTTTGGATAAGCGAGTTGCGGGTACTGCAGTGTCATGTGCTTTTACTCCCTTGAGAAATGCTTCCAAGGATGTGGAAGGGGTGAAAACCTATTCCCATTTGTATGGATTATTGCCGCGACTGGGCTTTTTCGTGGGTAATGAAAATAAGATACCGGTGGATTTTCCAGAAATTATTTCAGTCATTGCGCCAAGGCCTTTGCTGGTAATTTCTCCAGAATTGGACAGGCACGCTAATGCAGATAAAATTAGTCAAAGTATTGAAGAAATAGCTTCAATTTATTCTATTCTTGATGCTCCAAATAATCTTGAATTTAAAACGCCCCACGAATTCAATGGATTTACATCTTCTCAGCAAAAGGATTTCGCGAATTGGTTGTATAAAATTTCCGATTAGTGAAGTTGGATTTCTGATTCTGGTTGGGTTGACATATTAATTACCTATGGGTCAGTTGATATGTCATCGTTCTTCAAATGATCTAAAGATGCTTCATTTTTCAATTTAACACAAAATATAAAAATATGAAAAAAGGATTAAAATTTTTATTAGTAATTCAAATTCTTCTTCCCGGTACACAAGCACAGGAAAAGAATGTCACCGAAACTCCTATTAACTATGATGAATCGAAAATCCCAGATTATACTTTACCAGAGGTATTAAAATCAAATGATGGCGATAATATTAAAAACAAACGGTCATGGGAAAAAAAGAGAAGGCCGGAAGTGTTAACGTTATTCGAAGATAATATATATGGACAAATGCCGAAAGCTTACGATAGTATAAAATTCAAAGTTACAAATGAAGTAGAAGATGCATTGAATGGAAATGATTATTTGAAAAATGGAAAAGCCAGTTTAAAAGAAGTAACTATTACTATATGGAAAATTAACAAATCTTCAAATATTCACCTGACCCTTTTCATTCCAAATGAAGTCAAAAAACCAGTGCCAGTATTCTTATTGATTAATAATCGTGGAAAATATAATACCGATCCCACTAGGTTTATCAGAAGTGAGTTTTGGCCGGTAGAGTTGGTTATTGATAGCGGTTACGCTATTGCTGCCTTTCATGTGAGTGATGCGGCTCCTGATGATAAAGAGACATATCAGGATGGGATATTACAGCTCTACCCTGAACAATTAGATGCTGAAAATGGTATGAAAGCGATTGGTGCATGGGCCTGGGCTGCTTCGAGAGTTATGGACTATTTTGAAAAAGAAAAAGATATTGATGAAAAGAAGGTGGCTATTGTAGGCCATTCCCGTGGAGGAAAGGCATCCTTATGGGCTGGTGCACAGGACCAGCGTTTTGCCATTGTGTACTCTAATAATTCCGGTAACACGGGTGCAGCTTTATCACGAAGAAATTTTGGTGAGACTGTAAAAAGAATTAATGATTCTTTTCCTCATTGGTTCACAAACAATTACAAAAAGTACAATGATAATGAAAATGCGTTGCCAATCGATCAGCATATGCTTATATCTCTAATTGCACCAAGGCCTGTGTACGTTACAAGTGCTTCTGAAGATCTTTGGGCTGATCCTAAAGGTTCTTATCTTTCTTTACTACATGCGCAAAAGGTTTATGATTTATATGGAGTGGAATCAGCACTTTCTAAAGAACCTCCGAGTTTAAATAGCCCTATTATTAATTCATATTTGGGTTATCACAACAGGGAAGGCATCCATAATTTGACAGCTTATGACTGGATAAATTTTATTCAATTTGCTAATTATCATTTTAAATTTTGATGTGTCAGCCAGTAATGTTATAATGGAAGATGTTGTAAAACTGATAAAACGGAAGGAGATGTTGGCCGGGTAACAAAATATATTGCTGCGGCGGTTCTTGCTAAAATACATTTGACCAGGGGGGATTTTCCAGCTGCGCAAACAGAGTTAGAATTTGTTATGAACAGCGGGGAAAATTCTTTGGATTCCAATGAGGACGGAATAGTAAATATTGAGGGTTATTGGCATCTTTTCCATCCCGCCACAAAGAACAGTAAATCTTCAATATTGGAAGCCCAATATATGTCAGGTGTAAATGCGGCTAATTCGAATCACCAAAGGGAATTTTCGCCCTATGCGGAGGACTGGAAACATCCATTGATAGATGAAGTAATACTCCGTGGTACTGGTCTTAATGTTCCCACTAATGATTTGGCCTCCGAATTTGATGAGGGGATCCAAGGAAGGACATTACAGTGGTTCCCGGTTTTGAAAATGCTTCAGGAATTTGGGTGGAGAATACATTTACTCTAAAATATTTTGATCCCAACTGGTGGAATGCCGGGCAAAACTTTGAGATTATTCGTTATGCCGATATTCTTTTAATGTATGCGGAGGTTACAGGGGATGCACAATACCTCAATATGGTACGGGATCGTGTAGGTCTTCCTGCTTTTGGAGCGGCTGGTTACCCTTCTGAATTATATCCCACACTGGAACGGGCAATAGAGCATGAAAGAAGAATGGAACTAGGCATGGAAATGCATCGGTTTTTTGATTTGGTTAGAACTGGTAGAGCGGTTGAAGTTATGCAATCCAAAGTTGATGGAGACGTAATTATTTTGTTTCCAATTCCGCTTTATGCTATCGATGTGAACCCTAGCTTGACGCAAAATCCAGGATATTAATATGTTGCTATAAATTATTAAGAACAAAACTATGAAATTTAAGAATTATATAACTCGAAAAGTACTATTGTCAGTATTTATTGTGATCTTTCTGATAGGCTGTACCGGACCTCCATCAGAGAAAGCTCCTTGGGTGGATCTATTCAATGGAGAAAATCTCAATGGCTGGTATATCAAAGGTGGAGATGCTAAATACAAGGTCAAGGATGGGGCTATAGTTGGTTCCACGGTTTATGACACAAAATCAGAAAGTACCTTCTTAATATCGGATGAAATGTACGGGGACTTTATCCTGGAACTTGATTTCAAGGTGGATTCAAGTATGAATTCCGGGATCCAGATAAGGAGCAACAGTTTTGATCATTATATGGATGGCCGGGTACACGGGTATCAGATTGAAATTGATCCTTCGGAAAGAGCATGGACCGCCGGAATTTATGATTCTAGCAGGCGGGGCTGGTTGTTTCCTTTGGTTGACAACCCCAAGGCTCAAAAGGCATTTAAACAAAACGAATGGAATGCAATTCGAGTGGAGGCTATAGGTGATACCATTAAAACATGGATCAATGGGGTGCCAGCTGCTCATCTGATAGATGATAAAACTCATAGAGGTTTTATAGCACTTCAGGTACACGGTATTGGAGAAAATGATCAGGAGGGGACAGAAATTATGTGGAAAAACATAAAAATCCTAACTAAAGACCTTGATAAATATACCATGGAGACACCAGTAAATCCTGTAATCACTAAAAACAGATTGACTATTGACGAAGAAAAAAATGGTTGGGAAATGCTTTGGGACGGGGAAACCACCCGTGGTTGGCGTGGAGCCAGATTAAATGAATTTCCCGAAAAGGGATGGATTATCGAGAATGGAGAGCTCATTGTGTTTTCCACAGGAGGGGCTGAATCTGCTGCAGGAGGAGATATCGTTACTAAGGAACTGTTCGGTGACTTTGAATTACAAGTTGATTTTAAGATTACCGAAGGAGCTGCTAATAGCGGGATTAAATATTACGTAGATACCGATATCAAAAAAGGCCAAGGCTCTTCTATTGGTTTGGAATACCAAATTTTAGGTGAAGATCATCCCGATTATGAGTTAGGTGCCCAAGAAGGGAGCAGGAAAATGGCCTCATTATATGATTTAATCAAAGCAGATCCCATACCGGCTAATCCTGTTGGAGAATGGAATACCGCTTATATCATTTCTAAAGATAATCATGTAGAGCATTGGCTGAATGGTGCAAAAGTACTGGAATACGAAAGAAAAAGCGATGATTTCCGTAAACTGGTCTCAGAGAGCAAATATGCAAAATATTCCAACTTTGGGGAAGCAGAAAGAGGCCACATCCTTTTGCAAGATCATGGGGATCGCGTTGCCTTCAGGAACATAAAGATCAAAAATTTTTAATCTCACTCATATGACAACAAGAAGAAATTTTATTAGGAAAAGCGCCTTAGGAGGTGCTGCAATCACTTTTGGAAATTTATTATTTCCGGAAATGGGATATGCAAATATTTTAGGAGCCAATGAACGTGTAAATGTTGCTATTGTCGGTGTGAGGAGCAGAGCAAAAGCATTGATTCAAGGGATACATGAATATTCAAATGCAAAAATTATATATAACTGTGATGTTGATGATAAAATAATAGAAGAGCATAACATTTGGTGTCAGGAAAATATTGGATATGTTCCGAAAGTGGAAAAAGACTTTAGAAAAATGCTTGAAGACAAAGATGTGGATGCCGTTTTTATAGCAACACCGGATCATTGGCATGCGCCCATAGCTATTATGTCATTACAAGCTGGTAAGCATGTATATGTAGAAAAACCCTGTAGCCAAAATTTGTACGAAAACGAATTATTGGTAGCTGCCAAGAAAAAATATGGAAAAAGAGTCCAAATGGGCAACCAGCAACGTTCTAATTATACTTCACAATTAGCCGTTAAAGAAATTAGTGAAGGTATAATCGGAGATGTTTATAAAGGAGAGGCCTATTATTCTAACAATAGGCCATCAATAGGTACTGGAAAAGTGATTGAAGTACCCAAAACTTTGGACTGGGAACTTTGGCAGGGACCTGCCCCCAGAGAGAATTACAGAGATAACATTCATCCTTACAACTGGCATTGGTTCCGTAACTGGGGCAGTGGGGAAATAAATAATAACGGAACTCATCAAATAGATATTTGTCGTTGGGCACTTGGGGTAGATTTGCCAAAGAGTGTAACGTCTTTTGGGGGCAAATATACATATGATGATGATTGGGAATTTGCCGATAATCAGGAGGTGACTTTTAAATTTGATGATAATAAGCTTATTACTTGGACAGGACATAGCCGAGGTAAGATTATACCTGAAGAATGCTCTGATAGACAGACAATCATTTATGGTAGTAAAGGGGGCATTTCCTTAAGCAGGAATGCCTATAAACTTTACGATCTTGACGGGAACCTGATTAAAGAGGAACAGGAACAAAATCAAGGTGCTAGTACTATAGATACCATGGGTGTAGACAGCATGACTGCATCTCATGTAGCTAATTTTTTTGATGCTATTAGAAAAGATAAGGAACAAAATTCGCCCATTGTTGAGGCTAGTAAAACCACTAAGCTTTGTCATCTGGGAAATATTGCCCAGGACGTAGGACGAACCCTACAAATAGATTCGTCCACAGGCAAAATAATAGATGATGACGAGGCAATGTCGTATTGGAAAAGAGAATATGAAGAAGGATGGGAACCCAAATTATAGAAAATGAAAAGAAGAGAATTTGTTATAAAAGGAAGTATGACATCATTGGCAGTTGCAGTGTCCACATCAATGTTAGGTAATTTGAGTTCTTTTAAAGCTACCAATGATATTGTTAATATAGGGGTTATTGGTACGGGCAGTAGGGGAACTGGATTGATTCCGTTTATCAATCAAATTGATAATCTGAATGTGGTAGCCTGTTGCGATGTCCTTCCTTTTCGTTTGAAGGAAGGGATAGAAAAAACAAATGGGAAAGTGAAGGGCTATAGTGATTACCGTAGATTACTGGATAATAAAAATGTTGATGCGGTTTTGGTTGCGACTCCTTTCAGCACTCATGCTGAAATTGAAATGGATGCATTGGATGCCGGAAAGCATGTTTATGGAGAAAAAACCTTGGCCAAAGGTTATGGTGACATCCGGAATTTGTTAGTCA
>Ga0314774_1001046_pt1 | contig 19094 bp, 15 predicted proteins | sample MetaGCBIA2018_FD_204515 | JGI IMG/M metagenome (GOLD analysis project Ga0314774, IMG submission 204515) | Cryopeg brine microbial communities from Beaufort Sea near Barrow, Alaska, United States - CBIA 2018 | ecosystem: Environmental > Aquatic > Marine > Coastal | place: USA: Alaska | collected...
TGTTGTAAAGATTCAACTTGAACTACGACAAGATTATAATCTTTAAATTCACCTCGTAATACAGAGAATTCGTTACTCACATTATCATTTCGTTCCTTAAGTTCACTCAGCAGTAAATCGACATCTTCCTGCGATTCAATATAACTTGCATTACTATTTATTACTTGTTCGTAAATATCTCTCAAATGATAAGTCATAAGCTCTGATTGATTGACAATCTTAAGCGCATCAGCATTAAGCGGATTCACAACACCTATAACAACAACGAATGTGACGCCTGCCAATATTACTTGAACCATTTTCCTGACATGAGCATAATCCTGAGTATTAACACGTTCATTCAATTTTGAGTAATAGTAAATGGTAAAAGGAACATCTAATAGCAACACTATATTGAGCGGTGGCATAGAAAGAGAAAATGCATCTACATCAACCACAATCATAGCCTTTACTTGCATTAATTGTAACACAGAAGGCAATTGATTAAAGTATGCAAAGTACATGCTATCCACAAACATTAATATGGATATCATTAAATAGACAATGCCGAATGTTCTAGTTGTTCCACCGTCCTTACTTAGTAGAAAACTGGCAATTATTAGCATAAAGAAAACAAAGGTAAGTATGCTTGCCGCAAATCTTATCCCTGTCATATCTGTCACTATATAAAAAGCACTTACTTTAATGATAATCAGCAATATCATGGCAAAATCTAAAACTTTCATTCTTCTAAACACTTTACCCATTATGTTTCTCCCTTTATGTCAATTCTTCCCATTAACTTTATATTCATAAAATATCACAAAACCACAAATAGTTCAACTCAATAAGCCTTTGAATCCCATTAACTTTCCATTAGAAAAAAACACACATAATTTGTAATAATATAGGTCTCATGGTATCATATCTTCAGTGAGTTTTTAAAGACGAAACTCAAATAATTATCGGAGGTTAATATGAACTATTTAAAATCTAAATGGCGCTCAGTTACGTTTGCAACGCTTATAATTTCTTACATTCTTTTTATATTTATTATGAATAAAAGAGTTGATTATCTGTACATGGTAGGATATGCCTATATTGTTATTACTTTCATCTTATTCTTAGGAACGATTGTTGGCATTCCCGGCATTATCTTACATAGCTTCTTCAAAAAAGAAAGAGCCGCCATTCCTTTTTACAAATTAGCAATTAATCTGGGTTCTACGAACACAAATATACTTGCGGCTTATGCTCTTATATTATTAAGGGATTTTCGACCTTCAGAAGCAATCGACATTTTCGAGTCTGCAAGGGCATCAACCAAACAATATCTTTACTACAAGACATTGACTGCAAATATAGCACTGTGCCAATGGAAAATGGGGGATGTTGAAAAAGCAGATGAAACGTATGAAGATTTATTCTACTATCCGGATTTAGAATTAATCAATGATTTTTCACTGGAAAACCTTGATGAGGGTTCAAGTAAAAATTATAATTTCTTCGCTCAAGATTTCACTACAATGGCTTATCTTATGTTTGTGAATAATCAAATCGAAAAATCAATATACTTCACAAGAATCGCCTTGGAAAAGTCACCTGATTACGCTCCTGCCTTTGATAATCTAGGTCAAATCGAATATAAAAAGGGAAATATCGATAAGGCTATTGAATATTTCAGCAAAGGAATCGAACTCAGACCAACTATGGTCGATAGCAATTACTATTTAGCTAAAATTGCAATTGAGAATAATGACAAAGAATTAGCCATGAAGCATTTGGATCTCATTGATTCAACTAAAATCAATGGATTAAGCACCGTCACCAGTGATACTGTCAGTGATTTAAGAACTAGATTAACTCAGATGTAATATGCTTTGGGGCAACAAGAGATTTACTATACAAAAAAGATATACCGAATTGGTATATCTTTTTTAAACTTCATGCATATGACACCGCTTAAATAGAAAACTGTCTAAGCGCCTCATATACCAATACGGAAGCTGCAACTGAAGCATTCAGTGATTCAGCTTTTCCCGGCATTGGAATTTTAACTTGATACTCTACTGCTTGAAGAACTGACTCTGATATACCTTTTCCTTCATTTCCAATGACAAAGCATACACCTTTAGGATATTTATAATCATAATGGAACTGGCTCCCCTCCAAGCCGGAACCATAGGTTACAATTCCAAGCTCGTTAAGATGTTTCAAACCATCGACTAAATCTTCAATAACATAAACATTTATGTGTTCCAACGATCCCATTGTACTCTTCACCACTTTGGGATTGTAAACATCAACACATGTCTTATTAAGAATAACCCCTTTTGCTCCGACAGCATCACATAGACGTATCATCGTTCCAATGTTGCCCGGATCCTGAATCTCATCAAGTGCTAAATAGATGCCTTCTTTTTCTATTTCTTCCTTGTAAAAGTCAAGCTGCTTCATGTGAACCACTGCTAGAATACCTTGTGGCGTGGTATCTGTTGTGATTTCCCCGAACAACTTTCTATCAACGAGAATGATTTCTACATTTTCCATCATTTTAAACTCTTGAACATCTTTTTGATCACTTACTACTAACGTATGGATTCTGTCTTCTTTCAATTCACGGATTTGTTTATATCCCTCGACGATATAAAACCCTTCCGTTTTTCTGAATTTTGATTTTATTTGAAGTTTCTTAATCCATTTTATTGTTTCATTGTTTTTACTATCTATTTTTTTAAGATTCATTTGCTTCACTCAATTTCTTTAGATTTGCATTCGTTCCAATAACAATCAGGATTTCACCTAATTCCAGCAGTTTATCAGGACCAGGTGTGATTGTCATTGTTTCACCTTGACGCATACCAATTACATTAATACCAAATGCATTTCGCATATCGATTTCTCGAATTGTACGGCCTTTCCATTGTTCCTTTACTTCAAGTTCACCAATTGAGAAATCATCTGAAAGTTCGATGAAATCTACAAAGCTATCGGATGTAAGGTTATTAGCTATTCTTATGCCGATTTCCCTCTCCGGAAAAATAACACGGTCCGCTCCAACTTTTTCTAATACTCTTTTGTGAATATCATTTTTAGCTTTAGCAACAACATAACCGACACCCATTTCTTTCGCTAGGATTGTGGCCATAACAGACGATTGCATATCATTGCTAATAGCAACAACTGCCACATCGAAGTTTCTAATGCCTAGCGCTTGCAACGCATCCGCATCTGTAACGTCGGCTTGAACCGCATGGGTTACATAATCTGATATGTCCTGAATTATTTCTTCACTTTTATCAATTGCAAGCACATCACAGCCATTGGCAGTCAACGTTTGCGCAACCGCACTTCCAAATTTACCTAATCCAAACACGACAAAATCTCTTTTACTAGCCATATTATCCTCCCTTTTATTATAAATCCATCGTACAAATTATCTTTAGTCTTATTCATGTTAACCAACCATAACTTTCTCTTCAGGTTTTCTGATATTAGTCGCTCTTCGGCTGCTTCTGATAGCAAAAGCTACGGCCATTGTCACAGGACCGAGTCTTCCAATGAACATTGTCACACACATCACCAGTTTCCCAATGGCTGAAAGCTCTTCGGTAATCCCCAGTGATAATCCAACCGTTCCAAATGCTGATACTGCTTCAAATAATGTATCCATAAATGAAAAGTTTTCTGTGATTGTCAACGTTATGGTTACCATAACAACAACACTTAAACTTATCATGACAACAGCCAATGCTCTCTTTACAATATCCTCTGGAATTCTACGATCAAATATCTCTGTTTCTTCTTTAGAACGTACAACTGAAATCACTGCAAAGATTAAAACTCCAATCGTAACAGTTTTCACGCCTCCAGCTGTTCCTGCAGGAGAACCACCTATGAACATTAAAATTATTGTCAAGAACTTAGAACCATCCGTCATCCTATCCAACGGAATAGTATTAAATCCGGCTGTTCTTGGCGTTACAGATTGAAACATAGATGCTAACACTTTTTGACCAAATGTAAAATCACCAATTGTTCTCTGATTATTCATTTCAAACAAAAAGAATAACACAAGTCCACCCAGTAAAAATGAAGCGGTTAAAGCTAACACTAGTTTACTATGAAGATTCAGGCGCAGAAACCAATGTTTGAAATCTAATTTCTTCTCGAATTTTTCCTTAGTCACTTTAATTAAATCTATCCACACAGTAAATCCTAATCCACCTAATATTATAATCACCATGATTGTTAAATTCACCGCCACGTCATGTACGTAAGGTGAAAAACTTGTTTTACTGATAATATCAAAGCCAGCATTACAAAATGCGCTAATTGAATGGAACACACCCAGAGTAATTGCCTCTTTTAATGGATAATCTTTTAAAAATGCGATTGTCAAGAAAAGAGCACCTACACCTTCGATGATAACCGTCCCTAACAAAATAGAACGAACGAGTCGAACCAAACCTGAAATAGCGTTTTGATTAAGTGCTTCTTGTATAACCAATCGTTCTTTCAGACCTATCTTCCGACCCATAAGCATAAAGAAAGTAGTTGCTAATGTCATAAACCCCAGTCCACCAATTTGAATCAGAATAATGATAACAACTTTACCAAACAAACTCCAATGTTCCATCGTGTTTACAACAACAAGCCCCGTCACGCACACTGCACTAGTTGCAGTAAAAAGAGCATCGATAACACCAACACTGTCCCTGACACCATTAACATTTGGTTGCGAAGCAACCGGTAAATCTAATAGGACTGCACCAAGTACAATCAACAACAAAAAACCTAATACGAGTACTTGTGTTGGCTTTAAGTCAACCTTCTTTTGTTTATTAACCATTATACCCCTCCATCAGAACGAATAGAATTATTATAGAACAATGAATTTCAAAATACAAGCTTATTAAAAATTTATTTAAATAATAATGAGTCAAAGATTTTTTTTAACAAAAAGAGTTGGTAAACTAATTAGGTTTTCCAACTCTTTTTGTTTAGCTATATTCTTTATCTTTTTTCATTTCAACAAGTACTGTAGATAATATGAACCAAATAACGCAAGCTCCAACAGCTATATAAAAGCCACTTTTCTCCATAATGTTATACGGATAAAAATCACTGTTCACATTAATTCCATTCATATTAAGAGTTACTGCACTTAGCAAATTATCCATTCGCAGTGCATTTTTAGCTCGTATTGCAAACATACTAAAGAATGGTATCTTTAGTGCCGCGTAATTCAAACCGATAATCACAATGGTTAATACGGAAAATCCCCTTGTCCATTCAATGGCCTTTAGCTTTTTGTCAATGATTAACATAAAAATACTTAGCAAGGAGATTATGCCAATGACATAAAAACCTTTAATATATAAAAGTTGAACCATAATAGCCCAAGATTTCTTAAGTTCACCTTTTGTGTTCGTCATTGATTGATAAGTCTCTGTATATAATTTGCCATATTCGACCAAATCTTTTGCTGAAAAACTTATTATTTCAGTTTCAGGTGAAAGGCTTTCGATTTGTTCCCTTGTCATTCTTAATGTTTCAGCAGTCATAAATTGGCTGCTATTCTGATCAAGCACAAAACCTTTAAACGTCCCTCTTCCACCCAATGCAAACCAAGAGAATAACATTGTTAAAAGTAATACTGCAACCACAATTGCATTCACATATCCTATAATAACTACAGCTTTACCAAATTCAGGTTTCTTTGGTTCTTGATCTGTTGAATCTTGATTGGCTTTTTTTACTGGTTTTGTACCACTATTTGATGATTTAGTTGTATTGGAAGACTTAGCCATAGAATTCTTTTTGGTGTTGGCATCATCTTCCTTAATCATATCATCAATCAACATATCAATTTGATTTTTGCTTATATCTTCCCCACATGTAAAGCATACTTTGGCATCGTTCTTAAGTATTTCGCCACAATTAGGACATTTCATCTAGTCACCTCCGCTAGAAATTATCTAGTTTCAAGTAATCGACTTACTCCAATTTTGAAATCATCAATATCTTTTGTCATTGCTAACGCCTCACTAATGTCATAGTCAACATATCTACCTTTTTGGAACGCTACCACACGGTTTGTTTTACCCTCTGATAACAAGTCGACTGCATACGCTCCCATCATAGAGGCGTGCATACGATCAACAGCACTTGGGCTGCCTCCACGTTGTAAGTGACCCAGAATCGTAGCTCTTGCAGCGATTCCCGTTACTTTTTCAATACGCTCTGCCAACGCAGCTGAACCACCGATACCTTCTGCTACAATAATCAGATTATGCTTTTTACCTTTTTTACGATTTTGTAAAATCCTTACAATCAGATCATCTTCTGAAATATTTTCTTTTTCGGGTAACAGTATATCTTCTGCACCATTAACGATACCACACCATAAAGCAATGTAACCTGCATTTCGGCCCATAACTTCCACAATAGAACATCGCTCGTGAGAAGTTGATGTATCACGAATTTTGTCAATAGCTTCCATTGCAGTGTTTACTGCTGTGTCAAAGCCAATCGTATACTCAGTACACGCAATATCAAGATCGATTGTTCCTGGAATACATATTGTATTGATACCAAGCCCAGCCAACTTTTCAGCACCTCTAAACGATCCGTCTCCACCAATAACTACGAGACCTTCAATACCAAACACATTACACATATCTGCGCCACGTTGTTGGCCTTCCGGCTCAAGGAATTCTAAACATCTGGCAGTATATAAAATTGTACCACCACGTTGAATTGTATCTGAAACACTTCTTGCATCCATTTCGAAGATATCTCCGTTAATTAGGCCATTATAACCTTTTCTAATGCCCATTACTCGCATTCCCCGAGCCAGGGCCGTTCTCACAACTGCACGCGTTGCCGCATTCATTCCGGGCGCATCGCCTCCGCTTGTTAGAACACCAATCGTTTTTATTTCATTACCCATCATACTACCTCCAATTTCAAAACATTTATAATCATGGTATTCTTTTTCTTTTTCAACACTAAAAAAAAGCTCCACCACATTTTTATATTTATTTATTCCTTTTCTGAATCCATATCATATCACAGTACATTGTAGTATAAAACAGTCTAAATATCAACTTTTTTTTACAATTTTAACACTATGTTCACCTAAAATCTTTTCTGCATCTTGAATTGTCCTATCGGTAACAACTAATCGTTTCCCGAATTTCCTTCTCTTATTACCTTCTTCAATGTAGAACAAAACTTCATGAGAGCCTTCATTGCAACTATTCAGAACATCTTCCACTCTCATATATGTGTCAACATATTGATCGTCATTTTTGAACTTTATCCACACTTTTGAGCCTGTATCAATAGGAGTGCCCACGATTGGTTTTTGTTCTTCAAATGCATACATTTTATCAAGAATCACTTTTGCATCTTGGTCTTCTTGAATGCTGATCCGTCCTTCGATTATTAATTTCGCATCCTCTTCAAGTATCTGTTTGTACCTTTCATAATGTTTAGGAAAAACGACTATTTCCACTGATCCATACATATCTTCAAGTTCAACGAATGCCATCTGTGCATTATTGCGCGTTGTTTTCCTGGTGATTGTATGAACCAAACCTGCAATGATGGTCTTTTGACCGTCAAAGATAGAAAGGTTATCTGTTGATTCAACATTAGCAACACTGCCATCATCATCCGCTTCATCCACCGTCTTAAAGTCAAAACTTCTGTGACTGACTTTTCTCTTTATATAGTTCTCATATTTATCAAGCGGATGACCACTGACATATATACCTAAAACTTCTTTTTCGTTAGCTAATAGCTGTTCTTCACCAAATTCACTCACATCCGGCAAATGATCCGCTAATGCCGTTTCTTCTTCTTCACTAAAACCGAACAAATCGACCTGACCATCAAATGTATTCTTCTTACCGTGCAGAACAGAATCCAATACAGTCTTATAACCTTGAATATATTGTTTCCTATTCCCACCCATCGAATCAAATGCTCCAGCTTTGATTAAACTTTCAATGACTCTCTTGTTTAGGTCTTTGCCATCCATTCGTATGCAATAATCCGTCAAGGATTCAAAGGGTCCGTTTAATTCTCTTTCAACTACCATGTTGGCTACAACAGCTTTTCCGACTCCTTTGACCGCTGCTAAACCGAATCGAATCTTATTGCCGTTCACACTAAAGTGAGGCAGTCCTTCATTTAAATCAGGTGGTAACAATTCAATATCCATATCACGTAAATGCATAATATATTGGGCTGTCTTACCCGGATGACTTAATACCGAAGTTATTAAAGCAGCCATGAATTCTACTGGGTAATAGCACTTAAGCCACGCTGTTTGATATGCAACAATGGCATACGCAGCCGCGTGTGATTTATTAAATGCATATTTAGCAAAATCTTCCATATTATCAAAAATCTGTTTCGCTGCGGCTTCACTAATCCCATTATTAATGCAACCTTTTATACCCTCTTCTTCATTACCGTAAATAAAGTTCTTACGTTCCTGATCCATGACATCTAATTTCTTTTTCGACATTGCACGACGTACCAAATCACTTCGACCTAACGTATAACCTGCAAGATCACGTACAATCTGCATAACTTGTTCTTGATATACAATACACCCATAGGTCGGTTTCAATATGGGTTCCAGCTCTTTCGTCGTATATTTGACTTCATCTGTGTGATGTCGACCTCGTACATAATCAGGAATGGAACCCATTGGCCCTGGTCTATACAAAGAAATTCCTGCAATTATATCCTCAATATTTTGAGGTTTCAAATCTTTCATGAAGTTTTTCATTCCTTCACTTTCAAGTTGAAATATACCTTCTGTTTTACCTGATGCTATGAGTTCGAATGTTTTTGCATCATCATAATCCAATCGATCCAAGTTTATCTTTTCATTTTCCGGCAGTCTCTTATTGGCTTCTTTAACTGCATTTTGGATAACTGTTAACGTCCTCAAACCTAAGAAGTCCATTTTCAAAAGACCTAACTCTTCCAATGTATTCATTGTAAATTGAGTTGTAACGGATTCTTCATTGGAATTAAGCGGTACATAGTCATAAACCGGTCGGTCACATATGACAACCCCCGCTGCATGAGTTGAACTATGGCGAGTAAGACCCTCTAGACGTTTTGAAGTGTCAATCAGTTTTTGAACTTGCATATCTCCGTTATATAATTCTGCAAGCTCTTTATTGACGTTCAACGCTTTATCAATGGTCATCTTAAGTTCGCTAGGTATCATTTTAGCGATTTTATCAATTTCTCCGTAAGGAATGTCCATTGCACGTCCAACATCTCTAATAACGGCACGTGCGGCCATGGTACCGAAAGTAATGATCTGAGCCACTTTTTCAGCTCCATATTTGCGAATGACATATTCGATGACTTCACCACGGCGTTCATAACAAAAGTCTATATCAATATCCGGCATACTAACACGTTCAGGATTTAAAAACCTTTCAAAAATCAGATTATATTTAATTGGATCGATATCCGTAATTCTCAGAGTATACGAGACGATACTCCCTGCTGCCGAGCCTCGACCCGGTCCAACAATAATATCGTTATCTCTTGCGTATCTAATAAAATCCCATGTAATAAGAAAATAATCAACGAATCCCATGCTGCCAATCGTATCTAACTCATAATTCAATCTTTCCATGTGAATACTGGCATTTTCACCGTATCGTTCAACTAATCCTTCTTCACATAATTTTCTTAAATATTCATCTGGCGCGAAACCTGATGGAACATCGAATTTCGGAAGTTTTGTAACTCCGAATTCGAATTCAACCTGACATCTATGAGCTATTTTATAGCTATTTACAAGAGCTTCTTCATATTCCGGGAATAATTCATACATTTCATCTGGGCTTTTCACATAAAATTGACCGCCCAAATAACGCATACGATCTTTATCCGTCACCTTTTTATTGGTTTGAATGCACAACAAAACGTCATGAGATTGAGCGTCATCTTCATAGGTATAATGGGAATCATTTGTAGCCACTAAAGGAATATTCAATTCTCGACTAATTTCAACGAGTTTTTCATTCACTTCAGCATCTTCCTTATACCCATGACGTTGCAACTCAAGAAAATAGTTGTCTTTGCCAAAAATCTGCTGATATTTCTTAGCTATTTCATAAGCTTCATCATATTGATCTGACATAATAAGTTGAGACACATGTCCACCTAGGCATGCACTTAGAGCAATAATCCCCTCAGAATACTGTTCCAACAATTCAAAATCGATTCTTGGTTTATAATAAAAGCCTTCAACAAATCCAAATGATACTAGCTTCATCAGATTATGATAACCTATTTCATTTTCTGCCAGTAGCACTAAATGATAGTTACTTGCGTCATATTTATTCTCTTTAAGCTTTCTACCTCGAGGAGCCACATAAGCTTCACATCCGATAACAGGATGGATGCCTTCACGTTTACAAGCCTTATAAAAATCAACAACTCCATACATAACACCGTGATCTGTTATAGCAACACTGTCCATTCCCAACTCTTTTGTTCGTTGAACTAGCTCATTGATCTTACTTGAGCCATCTAGCATGCTATATTCTGTATGTAAATGCAAATGGGTAAATGGTCGGTTCAAAATAGTCACTTCCTTTGTTTTTTGTAGTCTACATTGTAACATAATTACACTTCAACATCTAGTTCATTCGTTTTCTTGATATTTAGATCATTATTGAAAAGAAAGGTGGGCTTTCACCGGCAACAAAAAGGACCATAGTATGGGGACTTATTCCCATACTATGGTCCTTTTTGTTGCCTATATCTGCTGCTATGAATCTACTTTGAATCGTTTAACATTTTCACCCATAACATCAATAACCTCTGATAACTTACGAGCCATTTCTGAAAGATGATCTGCTGAAGCCGTTTGTTCTTCACCCGTAGCTAGAACTTCTTCAATTGCAGATGCGGATTCTTCCGAAATCGCTGCAATGCTTGTAATTGAATCAGTAGCATCATTCTGAATTTCATCAAGACCTGAAAGCAATATGTAAACCATATCAACCTCATGAATAATGCTATCCATGTCAGTTACAATCTCAGCGAAGGTAGCTTCTGTATTCTTAGCTGCTACTTCTTGCCTTTGGTAAATCGATGAACCAACTTCAATCATATCTTCTGTTTTCTTTGTTTCCTTATAAATATTATTTACAATATCACTAATACTCTTAGCTGCTTCACTTGATTGACTTGCTAATTTTCTAACTTCATCAGCAACGACGGCAAACCCTTTACCGGCTTCACCAGCTCTTGCAGCTTCGATTGCCGCATTTAATGCTAGCAAGTTCGTTTGTGAACTAATTGCATTAATCATATCAATAATACCTAGAATTTCTTTGAATCGCACTGTCAAGGTGGCCATATCAGATTTGATATTATCTGATAGTTTAATCGATTCAGTCGTCGCAACACTGAGTTCTTCAATTGTTGAACTTGCATCCGAACTTGCCTTTTTGGTCCTGTTAGTAACTTGAACCACTTGATTAAAGCTTTCCTCCGTTTTATTAATTTGTGTTACTAAGTCTTTAACAACACCTGCCGCCTTGTCTGCATCATGTGCTTGTTCTGTTGCACCTTCTGACAATGATTCAACTGCTAGATTGACTTCTTTTGAAGCTAATGCAGAATGATCGGCAATTATCTTAAGTTCATCCGAATCTTCGGCAACTGTCCTTGACAATTTAGCTGTTTCCTTAATAAGATTCGCCATATTTTCAGTCATGGCGTTAAAACTATGTGATAATTGTCCTATTTCATGCTTACCTACATGAGAACTTCGAACAGTTAAATCCCCTTGTTCTACCTGTTTCATTTTAGATCGGATATAATCAATAGGTTTAACAATTGTTACTGCAAGAATAAATCCTAATATAAGTGCACCGACGAATACGACTATCGCTAGAACAATAGCTAATTTTCCCATATCATTAATTCCACCATAAATCGATGCTGTTGGAATTTCTGCAACATATCGCCATCCGGAACTTAGTTCTTTAAAAACGACCATCGTTTCTACATCAGTACCTTTGTCGGAAACAAAAACACCATTTGCTATCGGGGTTTTTGCTTCACTGGTTTCAATGCTCTTCAATGATTCAGTATTTAGTTCTTCAGCTCGGAGTAACATATCTCCCATGACCAATGTTTCATCAGAGGACAACACAATTTTACCTTCCGAATCGACGATACTCATTTTTGCACCTTCACCCAGTTTATCAGCTTCTAATTGACTCAACAAATATTCTTTGTCAACCGAAATAACCAAAACGGAATTGGAACTTGCAGAATATATATTCCTTATTGATCTCATGAAATACAAATCATCCGTATCGTATAAGCCATAAAACCATCTTGGTTTGGATTTCGCTTCAAATACTGTAGTAAATAAATCACTAGCAAAATAAGTCTCAATAAAATCCTCTTTGAAGAATTCTTCAAAACGATCGGGATCAATGACTTCATTTTCATTTATAAATGCTACTGTGCGTAAATCTCTTGATGAAGATTTAAGTGAAGTAATAAGTGAATAAAGATTATCTTCTCTATCTTTCAACATGTAATATAGATTTTCATAATCTTCCTCTTGTTTACTTATTGTTTCAAGAACATCTTGATCAGATATAAGAATAATTGATGTCGCATCAATTTCGTCTAATTTCAAATTCATTAGATTTGTTACTTGGTCAGCCAGTGCTAAGTTAGCACCAGATACTTCACTGCTAATGGCTGCTTTTGCATTGAAGAATAATAATAGTATAATCGCAATGACCGGTATCATAACAATAAGAACATGAGAAAGAGTTAATTTGACTTTAATCGAAATTCTCTCACGCATCTTCTTATCTTGTCCAACACCTTTTAACGCTTTTAATTGATCTTTACCTTTTTTCTTTTTGGAACTAGTTCCTTTCAATTCTTTGCTTAGTTTCAACTTGTTGATTTTTTTCATCAGTTCACCCCAAAGTTAGTCGTTAGCCTTATTATACATGGGTATATTTATCCATTCAATAGCCCGCCTCTTTTTAAATGCGTTATTAATAAGTTTTGTGGATTACTTATATTTAGACCCTATATTTTTGTGCATAATCGCCAACTTTCATATTTCAAACATGGCATTTGTTCTGTTTTCACATAATAAAAATATACATATTTTCACTATATTACGTTTCTGAAAAGCAATTCGGCACATACATGCATACGTTTCAATATTGTTTTTTTCTGTAACATTATGTATTTTTCTATTTGTTAAATGTATGTTCATAGATAGTTAATATTGTTCATTCTTTATTCACTTGAGTAATTGGGATATATCGCTCTTTTCTTCCGTCCTATTGCAAACACTCTCGGCTTATGGGTATAGCGGATAGCTTCTCTGGTAAATGCTCTTGGCTTATGGGTATTGTGGATAGCTTCTATGGCGACATGAGCGACCAGTTCTATCTTTAGCGACTTTGATGCCCAAAGTTAAAGGGTTTTATTACGTTATTGATTTTTAATAGCATATACATTGTACGAAACCGCTTGGCTTATCATCATAATTCCTATCAAGAATATACTCAACCCACCTGTTTCAAACACAAAGTTAAATAAAATTGATAATACAATTAAAGCTAATGTCATCATTCTGGAAAATCGAAATGACAAGTATCCTACTTTATATACTTTTAATTGTTCCGCTTCATCTAAACTTCCCAAAAAATCCTTGCTAAATTTTAACGATGTCGGATCTCCTTTTAATCGTTTATCCATTTTTTGTATAAACTTAATCGTCGTAATTTCTAAAATCGAAGATGCTAGTATATTAATTAGAAATAATGCAAGAATAATTGTTGCTTGTTCTTTATTTCTCGTAAAGGTCATTCCTATCAACATAAAGTTTAGCACCATGAATACACTGTTTATAGTAATAACATTATCAAAAATACGACTTCCTTTTTTTTCTAATTCATCATAGTCTTCTTCTGTGGCCTCTTCTACTGATATTAAAACCGCCTTACCTTTTTGAAAATGATATAGCGCCGGTAGAAAAAGCACAACTGCTAATACAATATAGATAGCAATACTATTATCAACGAAAAAATCACCAATTTCACCAATTAGCGATATGGTATTACGATCTGTTAATTTTACCAAGCCAAGCGTAAACGCTCCACCTACAATCCCACCAATAATCATTAGTAATATCATTTTTCCTATTGTTTTCTTATTCATTTGAATCCTCCTTATAGTTGAATATTTCTTCAACTGTCACATTAAATATTTGGGCCAATTTCAAAACCAGTGTTATCGACGGATTATATTCTCCTCGTTCAATCGAACTGATCGTTTGCCTCGATACACCAGCCAACTCACCTAGCTTGCCTTGATTAATACCGGCCTTTGCCCTTTGTACTTTTAACGTATTATATAATGGCATGCGAACCTCCTTCTGACAATTTTGCATTTCATTACGACAATTATACTTTTCAATTTGACAATTATCTTTGTCATCATTATACTGCTGACAAGTTTAGTTGTCAATGTTTTTTTGAAATTATTGCAAAAGGCGAAAGCCTAAATTTACTAGGTTTTCGCCTTTGTTATTTAGTATTATAATCTAAGTATAATTAAATCTGAATTATCTAATAATATCAAAATTAATTCAAACCATTTATTTTGACAAATTTAAAGGTAGAGACTTTATCAGCCCCTACCTTTTTTAATCTTGAATTAAGACTCAGCACTTAATTGCTTTTGCTTACCTACCACTAATGCTAAAGCTATAAATGCTATTGCAAATCCTAGCTCAACGCCAATAAATCCAAATAACTCATTTAAGTGTGTACCCGTTATTTTTGTCATGCTTGCTATAAGGTCATTGCCTCGAACAAACCAATAAGTTGGTGTGAAACTAGCTATCTTAAGTACAGAATCACTTAGTATGGCTTGAGGTACAAATACGCCGCTGATAAAGCTGCTACCAAGAGCTACGACATTAGCAAGTGCTGAAATAGCTTGTCTGTTTTTAACGAGTGTTCCTATTAGGAAACTAATACTTGCTGCACAAATAGTAAATACGAAAGAGTTCAACATGAAGAGTAGCATATTTCCAGACTGGATATTTTTGAAATTAAACAATACACAGATAACAATATATATTGACCAGCAAATAACTGAAAAGGTCATGTTTGCCAACAGAAATTGGAAATTCATGCTGTTCGCTTTTACCGGAGAACAACTATTTCTTCGTCGTACATCAATACCATTAAAAACTAATAAAACTGTGGATATCCCTAATATTAATACAGAAAACAACGAATATGCCATAAAGTTAAAATAGTACATCGAAAAACTTTGATCTTGGCTACCCTCAGATGACTGTATCATCTCAACTTCTGTTGTTATGTTCATATCTTCTGCTACGTATTTGGCTAAAGCTGCTACGTCTATATCTGTTGATGTCATATAAATCTTTGCAAGTCGTAAATACTGGTCAACTTGAAGGTTAATATATATTGCATCCACTGAATTTGGTAATGTGGTTTTTTCAAGTAATACGTCTTCTCCTGACATAAACTTTTCAGTATAATTAGCAGGAACTCTTAACACATAACTTACTTCCCTAAAATACAACGCATCTTGAATGGCACTTTTCTCATCAGGAACATCAATAATCGTTGCCACCTGTTCCAAGCTGTCTCTAAGACCTTCTACCAGGGGAGAATTATCTTTAGAAATAAAGGCAATATTTGCTTTTGTCTGGCTAAATCCTTTTTGTTCATTGGTCTGGGTCGAACTTGCAAACAAGAAAGCTAGACCAATGAATATCATGAAATATATTATCATTATTTTTATATTCTTTTTATATATATGAAGACATAATTTAAATACTGGCATATTTTTTCCTCCTTAGGATAAGATAAGTAATGAAACAAAAAACAACTGAGAATCCGATTAATATCATTATATTTAATATATATCTGTCATAATTGTCGTAATAGTAGAGAGCATAAAATGAATCTGAGAGAACGTTGACCGGATTAAGCAGCGAAACAATTGGTAGATTTTTATCAACAAGATATTTAATATCTCCAACCATCATTCCTGCTAAAAACGAACCTGTCATGGTTGCACCAATACATATTCCTACTTTTGAATTCTCATTGCCTTTTACTATAGCTCCAATAAAAGCTCCCATAGCAATACCAACAATACTGCCTACAAATACGGTAAGTATAACTAATCCAATCTTCGATCCAAAATCAATGCCTAATCCAAATCGTAGATATGCCATGAGAATCAACATTTCAACAAATTGAATGGATAACGAAGCCATGGAACGATATAAAAACGACTTCAATTTATGAACTGGTGCCATATTAAGGCGTGCACCTTGATTTGATAAATTCGCTTGTATGTCAGTGACTTCTCGTAGTCCAAAAAACGATCCATAAAGACAAGCCATTGCAATAAGAGAATAAAAATATGTTAATGAGCTATCCGGTTTTGCATCCGATACAGATACTTCTTTTGAGAAAACCTCTCTACTATCAACTTCACTTAGAACGTCTGACATAGCACTTGGGTTTTCCATAATAATATTAGTGATTGCAGAAGATGTTTGGCTATATTGGTCTAAGAATATTTTGATAATGCTTTGGTTGATTCCTGATTGATTAATAACAACTTTCATTGTGTCATCCACAAGAATGTAACCTGCTATATCACCGGTTAATAATTTGTCTTTAGAAGTATCTTCATCAATTAGGATTAGATTAAACATTGCCTCTTCGCCTTCAGACAATTCTTTAATGGTCTGCTGAAATTGTGTATTTTCTTGGTATCCTGCATCGTCAACGATAGCTATATCAATAATATTGAACTTTTCATTTTCTCCAATATTTCTAAGAGTCAAATTAAATAGAGTAGCTAAAATCACTGGAAATATCATTGTCCAAAAGATAAGTGTTCTATCCCGGAGTAATGTTAATAATCGATATCTAAATATATGTATAAACATAAATCCTCCTAATCTCTTAACTCTGTTCCTGTTATTTCAAGGAAAACATCGTTGAGTGTTGGCATTTCAGAATATATTCTTCCAAAATTAATGGCATTTTTGCGAATGTAGTCAAGAATATTCTCCAAGTTATTCTTCCCTTTATTTGACTTAACAACCAAATTATTGTCACTATAAGTTACGGAGTGCAAATTAGGAATTACTTTTATTTCACTTATTTGTTTATCTGTTATTCCATAAGCTTCAACTGTTATTTTTTCTCCTAAGGAAATCATGTTCTTAAGTTCTTCTTTCGTTCCTTCTGCAATGATTTTACCATGATCCAATATCATAATTCTGGAACATATTTGTTCAACTTCTTCCATATAATGAGAAGTATAGATAATTGTTGCACCTTGACGATTGAGTTCAACAATACCTTCAAGAATCTTGTTACGGCTTTGTGGGTCAACAGCTACTGTAGGTTCGTCGAGAATAATCAGCTTTGGTTTGTGAGCAATGCCACAAGCAATATTAAGACGTCTCAATAATCCACCACTTAGTTTCTTAGGATAGAACTTAACAAAATCTTTTAGTCCTACAAAATCGATTGCCTCTTCTACCAATTTCTTTTTGGTTGCTTTGTCTTCAATGTACAACCCACAGAAGTAATCAATATTTTCTCTGACGGTTAATTCATCAAAGACTGCAACATTTTGCATAATGACGCCAATATCTTTTTTTATATCATATGCATCAGGTGCCATTTTTTTGTCGAATATTTCAATCATACCTTTATCATGTTTAAGTAATGAAAGAATACAATTGATTGTTGTTGTTTTCCCTGAACCATTAGGTCCAAGCAGCCCGAATATTTCGCCTTCTTTTACATGCAATGATAAATGATCGACTGCGGTTAAATCTCCATATCGTTTTACTAGATTGTTTACATTTACTATCATATTGACCTCCATCAAATTAATTTCTATTCATCCATTTATAAGTACATTTTATGATTCATTTGTTCGCTTTTAAAGTGCAGCTTGTTGCTTGTTGCTTGTTGCTTGTTGCTTGTTGCTTGTTATTTCTTACTTTTCACTTTTTACTTTTTACTTGTTACTTATTACGTGTTACTTGTTACTTGTTACTTGTTGAATTCATTATAACTTTTATCTTTTGCATATTGTAGTGAGTAGATTCACTTTTAAATGTGACAAATGTCATATTATTGGATATAATTAAGTGAAATATGAATGATTATGGATTTTAACTTTTAAAAACTTTAGGAAAGGAGCATCTTATGGCATCTAAATATGAATATATGGATCGTATTGTCTTATTCATCAGTTGCTCATTTATTTATCTGGCTTTTCATAATAGCACCCTAAGTGTCCTGCCAATGCTAGCAGCTCTTAGTATTGGTTGTTTTTTAATAGTTTTCGATAAAAAGATTTTATTTCGTATGGTTTTATACGCCATCTACCTATTATTATCCATCTACTTTTTAGATATGGTTTATTTTATACCTTTGATTGTTTATGATTTAATGAATGAACAACAAAAGCTACTTTTTGTTCTACCTTTACTGCCCTTATCACAATTCATTCTAAATTATGGATTTTATGAGAGTTTAATCATCGTTATTGTTTTTGTAATTGCTGTTTTTATTCGTTTTAAAAGCACAGATATTGTCGGCTATAAAGCCAGATACTATCATTTAATTGATGACACCAAGGAACTTACACTACAATTAAATCAAACCAATAAGGACCTTATTGATAAACAGGACAATGATATTTATATTGCAACTCTTGATGAGAGAAATCGAATCGCCAGGGAAATCCATGACCATGTGGGTCATCAACTATCCTCTGCAATCCTTCAATTAGGCGCACTCATGGCATTATCTAAAGACGAGTCCATTAAAGAACATCTCATTGAACTCAATAAAACGCTTAATACGGGTATGGACACATAGCCATCAAGCTAAGAAATACGAATAAAAACCAAGTCCCCCATTTGTAAAAATGTTATCATTTAAAATACATACAACTATACAAAAGGGGATTTTAAATGATAACAG
>Ga0314774_1001048_pt1 | contig 19037 bp, 19 predicted proteins | sample MetaGCBIA2018_FD_204515 | JGI IMG/M metagenome (GOLD analysis project Ga0314774, IMG submission 204515) | Cryopeg brine microbial communities from Beaufort Sea near Barrow, Alaska, United States - CBIA 2018 | ecosystem: Environmental > Aquatic > Marine > Coastal | place: USA: Alaska | collected...
CTATCTGGAGCATCATCGAAGAGCGGACGATAGTCAGGGCAGCAACTTCATAATTGAGTAACGGCCTTGGTGTGACTTTGAGTCACTAGCCCCAAACTATGGACTTCCAGTCCATAGTGGTTTATTTGATGAAGGTAAACCACTGCTGAAACTTTTCACCTACTAGAGGGATGGGTTTTGTAACTCCTTGTACTGCGTTGAGCAGTCCAAAACCCCATAAAACGGCAAAAAACAGGAAAAAAGGTATAGAAATCAACCAACTATCAAAATAGGAAACCACAACCCCCAAAAGGTAAAATAATACAAAAATGCCAAAAGCCTGACGAATGTGAAAACGGGCAAACGCGTTTTGACGCTCTAAGTTCATAAAAATTGCGATGATCGTACCTACTATTGTTGCATAGGCAATAATTGCGGTTATTTTTTTAGATCTATTTTTTGGTTGATTCATTATTGGGGTTTGTTAGGCTTTGAGCCATTGATTGTTTGCAATGATTCCGTGAATGGTTCCTTGCAGGCGTTTGCCCAAGAAAGCGGAATTCTTTGATTTTGAAAGAATATCTTCTTTAATGTAAACAGTACTTCCTTCCGAAGAAAAAAGAGTTAAATCCGCTGGTTTTCCTGCTGCAATGGTTGATTTAACGCCTGTAAATCGCTCGCGACCATTAGTTAGCAAACGCACGGCATCTTTTTCAGGAATAAGTGTCAGCAAAGCTTTAAATGTCACCTCTTGGGCAATAGTGCCGTACATGGCGTGGTCAAATTCTAGTTTTTTATTTTCAATATCTATGGGATCATGGTCGCTACAGACCATATCTATGGTTCCGTCTTTGAGTGCGGCGATTAATTCTTGCCGGTCTTCTTCCGCCCTTAACGGCGGTAAAAGTTTGTAGCGCGTGTCAAAGTCGATAAGCGCTTCATCGGTAAAAAACAAATGCGCTATTGCCACGCTGCAGCTTACATTTAATCCTTTGGCTTTAGCTTCACGAATAAGGCTAACCGCCATTTTTGTAGAGATCGTTGGTATGTGTAATTTTCCTCCAGTGTATTCCAGAATATGCAGATCACGGGCGATCTGAACGCTTTCCGCCAGCGCGGGAATTCCCTTTAAACCTAGGTTTGTGGCCGGTACGCCTTCATTTACCATCCCTTTCCCAACTAATTGATTGGTTTGCGGAAAAGAAAGTACCAGACCGTCAAAACTTTGCACGTATTGCAGGGCCAGTTTAAGCAAATTGGGATTGTCAACTGGCTGCTGATAATCGCCAAAGGCAACCGCGCCACCCTGATGCATATCATAAAGTTCAGCGAGATCTATGCCCGCTGCGCCTTGCGTGAGCGCGCCTATTGGGAATAAATTTACCGCATGCTGCGCCGCACGGTCTTTGAGATACCGTACAGATGCATTATTGTCTATTATGGGCACAGTATTGGGGTGTGCCGCGATGCCAGTAAAACCGCTTTTTGCCGCAACCTGAAGTCCATTGGCAATAGTTTCGCGTTCTTCATGGCCTGGTTCACCCATATTTACACTGCTGTCAAACCAGCCTGCAGAAACCTTTAAATTGGTTTCAGAAATTACGGTTTCGCCTTCCTGAGCAGCCAATTGAGGGGCGATTTCGATAATTTTTCCTTCTTTGATGCGAATACAGACTTCTTGACCGTTAAGGTCATGCTGGTCGTCTATGAGCGTGGCGGCGGTGATGCGTATATTCATTTTAAAAATTTTAAGAGCAGCATTTCACAAAACAGAAAAAACACTGCAAAAATAAGAAACCATTTGAAAAGCTGGTTAAGACTTGAGGCTTTTGCGACATCAAGCAGCGCATCTCTCAGCGAATCACTGACAGATATATCTGTGGAAGCGCTTTGCGTTGTACTGACGGGTAAACTCTGCCTGTGATTATAGTTAAAAGCTACATGACCAGTGATAGAATCTTTATAGACGATCTCATAAATCCCGTCTTTTTCGATGGCTTCTTGCGTAGATAAAGTGACCACTTTTCCTTTTTTTTCCTGTAACGGAATAAAGACATTTTCACCTTGCCGCAATTCATAAACCGCATCGCCTTCAGCTTCGGTTTTTAGGTCAAAACTGTTGTTTTTGCCTAGAAAATAATAGGTTTTGGGCAAGGATAATGCGGTTTTTGCCATTTCTTCAAAGGTGGGTACAATTAATGGACTTTCCTGAAAATTACTGTTGGTTTCATTTAAACTTCCGCTAAAGACAAAAATGCCATTTCCCTTACTTAAAAAGACATTTCCATTATCTAAAGTCAATGCAGGTGTTCCTGCGTTATATTGAAAATTCTGTGAAATACTGGGATATTGAAAGTTGGTCGCGCGCCGTTCAAAGACATCACGGTAAAGAGGATGTTCATAATTTATTGAGGTGATAAGGCTTTTAGCTGTATTTTTTTCGCCGAATGGCGGAAGCCCAAATGAAGTCAACAATGCAGCATATTCTGTAGGTTGTGTATCGCCATTCGGAATCAGGATAAGCTGGCCACCATTATCCCTGAACGAAAGCAAAATATTGATAAGCGATTGTGGAATCGTTTTAAGTTCATTGAGAACAATGACCTGTTGATCGTCTATGAGATTGTATGAAAGTTTATCTACATCCACACTTTTATAATTATACCCAGAAGTGTTGAAAATTTTCGCCAAGTAGTCGTCATCCGCTGTGTTATTGATGCTTAAAACCTGTAGCACATCTGGATTTTCTATGCTGAAATAAAAGTTGTTATCATAGGTGAGCGCCGCATCGTTAATGCTGATTCGCCCAAGAAATCGAGTATTTGTGGGAATTGTAAAGCTTACCTGACTTGTTGTAACATCATCAAAAGATACGGTGGCTTTTGCGATCAATTTATCTTCATTAAATAGAGATACGGGTATTTTCTGATCGTTTTTAGAAGACTGATTGACAAAAACCTGTAATTTATAAGTATCCTCAGAACGGGTAATAGCGAGACTGTCAATATTTATATTTTGTGCCGGAATGGGGCGCATTTTCACCCAATGTTGCGATATGCCGGGAAGTGAATCCAGCTTACTGCTGTCTAGTGACTGGAAATCTGAGACGAGAATGAGTTCCTTCAATAAAGAGTTATCCTCTGAAAACGCATTGTTTATTTTCAAGTTGACAGCAGTGGCATCAAGTTCTTGTGAACTGTAACTTATACCTAGCAACTTGTTTTGATCTGCGGTGATACTAAGGTTTTTATAGACCTCGTCGTTGGTAACCAAGGTAAAATTGCTGGGAGCGTTTTCTATGAGATCCTGTATCGCTTCGGTCAGCAGTGGACCTTTATCGCCTTTAGCCTGCATGCTATAGGAATTATCAATAAAAATAACGGTTTCTTTTTTGCGCGTAGCGTTTTCACTATTGGGAATAAATGGCTGCGCAAAAGCTAGTATGGCGGCAGTAAGCGCGAGTAGGCGAGTGGTCAGAATGAGCCATTTTTTTAATTTCGAACTTTTTCTGGTATTTTTTACGACCGCCTGTAAAAAGGAAACATTGCTGAATGGCGTTTTCTTAAACCGTCGTAATTGAAAAAGGTGAACAATAATGGGAATGAGCAGTAAGAAAAGGGCATAAAGTATGTCGGGATTCTTAAACTGCATATGCGCGTGAGGTTACAGGCACGAAAATACTCGATTTATCAGAGATACCGGGAGGTTTTGATTCAATTTTTGAAAAGAGTGAAACTTTCAGAGTGTAATTTTCTTTTGAATGGATTAGTGTTCGTTCCAAAAGAAAGTTATAGATAAACCTAATCTTTTTCAGCAGAGAATAAATACCAGATTTTGATACATTATGGAAAAACTGTAAATATGAAATATGGCTCAAAAACTGCCGAAAATAACCCGTTTTCGGCGGATTTTGAGCATTAAATGATCTTATTTTGAGCTGAATTCTGTCAGGGCTTTGCTTCTTCTTTGCTGAAACGGCACATTGTCCTTAAGAGCGGTAAAGGTAAAGGTGCTGCCTTTGCCTACGATAGATTCTACATCTATGGTTCCACCCAGATTAGTGACCAGCTTTTCAACAGTAGAAAGACCAATGCCATTGCCGCGGTTTCCATTTTTATCCTTTTCTGCAGCGACATGAAATAGATCAAAGATATTTTCCTGTTTATCGGCCGAAATCCCAATCCCATTATCACTTACCGAAAAGATATAATAGATCTCATCCTCATTATAAGCAACCTTGATTTCTGGATTTTTCTTGTCATTATATTTGATGCTATTGCCTATCAGATTAATAAATATCTGGTAGAGCGCTGCCCGATTACAGTTTATCATCACATTCTCTGCAGGAAGCTCAATAAGCGTAGAATAATCTGTATTTACCATATCCTCAATTTCTTCCAGTAAATGCTGCAGGTCAAATTCTTCGCGCTGATCAATAGTCAGGTTATCACTTTCATAATGTTGCAAGATTCCATTGATATATTCGCTGAGCGAAAAGGAGGAACTCTTTAAATAACTGAGATATTCCCGGCCCTTATCGTCTAGAAAATGCTTGTATTTCGCAGAAAGCAAATCTGTGGTTGTGATAATGTTTGCTAGTGGCATTTTCATATCATGGGAGACTACACCAGCAAAATCCTTAAGGAGCTGGTTCTTTTTGATTAAATTTTCCTGTAGGCTGTAGTTCTCCAGATTTTGTTTATGTAGTTCAAAAAGACTCACTACCTGACTTGCAAGAGCCTTCAGGGTTTTTATCTGCCTTTCATCTAGTTTTCTGGGAGTTCGGTCAAAAACGCATAAGGTTCCAAGAGCGTGTCCCATTTTATCTATAAGTGATACACCAGCATAAAAAACCATACTCGGTTCTCCAGTTACTAAAGGGTTTCTGTTGAAACGCGCATCTTCACGGGCATCTTCAATAATAAAAATAGATTCATCACACTGTATGGCGTGCGTGCAAAAAGAGATGTCACGAGGTGACTCATTAATTTCTACACCATAATGTGATTTTAAAAAATTACGATTATAATCTAGCATGGTTATAAGCGAGATAGGCGTATCACATATATATGCTGCAATCTGAGTAATGTCGTCATAGCTTTTCTCTGGCAAAGTGTCTACCAACTTATAGGAATCTAAAGCTTCTTGACGTAATTTTTCTTTCATTTCCGGTGGCACCATAAATGGTTTGATATATAACAGATAAGTTAATTAAAATTCTGGATTCTTAATTAAAAAAAAACAGTTAACATATTGATTCACAATTTAAAGCGCTGACTCTAATTTTCTGATAAAGATAGTATTTTCAATAATTATTGAAAAACATGCTACACACTATTTTAAGAAAAATTGTTAAATTTTAAAAATGATTTTTTTCAAAGGCACTCAATCCAAATAATGCGTAATCATATTTAACCGGATCTTTAGGGTCTAGCTTTCTCAATCTGGTGTCAAGTTCAGTTACTGCAGCTGCATCGTTTTGTTTTCGTTTTAAAAGTCCTAGTTGCCTGGCGATACGGCCGGAATGCACATCAAGTGGACAAGAAAGCTGGGCGGGATTTAGCGATTTCCAGATTCCAAAATCCACTTTATTTTTGTCTGACCGAACCATCCACCGTAAGAACATATTGATACGCTTAGCAGCAGATTTTTTTAACGGATCACTAATGTGTTTCTGGCTGCGCTGTAAATTTTCCACTTCAAAAAAAAGTTTCTTAAACGCATGAATACTTGGCTGTAGGGATTTTTCTTCGGCATGCTTTTCAAAAACGGACTCTAGACCGCCATAATTGGCATAAATATGACGTAAACCGCGAATAAATGTGCTAAAATCAATACCATTAAAGGTTCGGTGCACAAAATGATCTAAGGTTTTCAAGTCAACTTCCTGATGGTGCATCACAAAATTATAAGGATCGTGCTCCATTAATTGCATCATTTTGGTAGCATTGGTAATAATGCTTTTGCGATTTCCCCAGGCGATGGTCGCGGTAAGAAAACCAGCAATCTCACGATCCTCTTTTTTGACAAAAAGATGGGGAATCTGTATAGGATCTGTGCCTATAAATTTAGGTTGCTCATAAAGCGCCACTTTTTCATCCAGAAAATCCCGCAGTTCACTATTTTTCATTTTGGGCAACAATTTTTCCATCTACCATTGTTAATTTTCTATCGGCCATATTTGCCAGTTCCTCATTGTGGGTCACAATTACAAAGGTCTGATTGAACTCATCGCGCAGTTTAAAAAACAACTGGTGCAGGTGTTCTGCTGATTCACTATCCAGATTGCCCGAAGGCTCGTCTGCTAAAATAAGGCTGGGATTGTTAATGAGCGATCTTGCCACTGCGACCCGTTGCTGCTCACCGCCCGAAAGTTGGTTGGGTTTATGATCCGCACGGTGCGCAAGCCCTAAAAATCCCAGAAGCTCCTTAGCTTTGGCCTCCACTTTATTTTTTTCGGTTTTTGCGATAAAAGCGGGGATGCATACATTTTCTAAAGCAGTAAATTCTGGTAATAATTGGTGAAACTGAAAAATAAAACCAATGTTCTGATTTCTGAATTTACTAAGTTCCTTATCAGAAAACCGTGCGATATCTGCCCCGTTTATATCTAATACCGTTGCGGGATTTTTATCTGCACGGTCAAGTGTACCCAGAATCTGAAGCAAAGTGGTTTTACCCGCTCCACTTGCACCAACAATAGATACCACTTCGCCTTTAGCGATATTTAGGTCTACGCCTTTAAGCACCCGTACATCACCATAAGATTTTAAAACCTGTCGTACTTCTATCATTGATTTTATTCTTTTTTGCCGGTTTTTCTATTTACTATAGCGCAATTCGTCATGAACTTTAAACCTTTGGTCAAAAAAGTATTGAGTTGTAAACGAGGACAAAGATACCATTTGAATTAGAGGTGCGCCACTTTGTCTAAGTAAAGCGCTAAAACTTTCATAAAGAATATCCTTTAAGGGAAGCGTTTTTTGGCTCAAAAAGAGGACTAAATATGCCGTTTTTAGTAAGAAATAGCTAATAAATACGACATACAGAACACGAACATAACAGGTTTTTACGCTAGGTATTGTGAACTAAACGTTAAACCATAGAATAGAAAATAATCCTAAACTATCTTTGTTTAACTATGGAAGAAAAAAGTAAAACAGCAACGTTTGCAAATGGCTGCTTCTGGTGTACAGAGGCTGTGTTTCAACGATTTAAAGGAATAGAGAAGGTGAGAAGCGGTTACACCGGCGGGAAGATTAAAAATCCCGCATATCGCGAGGTTGCCATGGGACTTACCAATCATGCTGAGGCAATACAGTTTGAATATGACCCAGAAGTGATACGCTATAAAGAATTGCTAGAGGTATTTTTTACCACGCATGATCCCACTACGTTAAACAGGCAGGGCAATGATGTGGGTACACAATATAGGAGCGCTATCTTTTATGATTCTGAAGAGCAGCAAAAAATTGCCGAAGCTTATGTTGCCTGGTTGGAAGAAAATAAAGTTTTTGACAAACCAATAGTAACCGAAATAAAACCGCTGGAAGCCTTTTACAGTGCTGAAGAAGAACACCATGCGTTTTACAATCGAAACAAAGAAATGGGTTATTGCCAGTATATCATCAACCCTAAGATTGATAAAATACGTAAGCATTACCAGCAAAAATTAAAGGAAGAATATTCCGTTAAATAAATTTATGTCACCATATAAAGAGTTTGCAGAATACGATATCGAAGTGAAAGATGGAATGATGGAAAGTTTTTCTTCCATTATTACAGATTTAGGCGAAGATGTAACCCGTGAAGGGATTCAAAAGACCCCAGAGCGCGCGGCAAAGGCCATGATGTACCTTACTCAAGGCTATAAAATGGATGCAGAAGAGATTCTCAAAAGTGCCATGTTTGCCGAAGATTACAACGAAATGGTCATTGTAAAGAATATTGAGTTGTATTCACTTTGTGAGCACCATATGCTTCCGTTTTTTGGAAAGGCACATATCGCTTATATACCTAATGGCCACATTGTGGGGCTTAGTAAACTGCCACGAGTTGTTGATGTTTTCGCCCGAAGGTTGCAAGTGCAGGAAAGACTTACCCATGATATTCTGGAATGTATCAATAATACGCTTAAACCACAGGGTGTAGCTGTTGTAATTGAAGCTTCTCATATGTGTATGATGATGCGAGGAGTCCAAAAACAAAATTCGACCACAACCACATCAGGTTTTCGTGGGCAGTTTGAAAAAATTGAAACACGTAATGAGTTTTTAAAACTTATTAGCTCTGATTTAAGTTAAGCGCTATCTGATTTACAGGGTTTTGTTAACTAGGAAGTTGAAAAAATTGGTAAATATCTTGATATTATTAATTTTAACACGGAGCCAAAACCATAAACTCTTAAAACAAGTCTAATTTGGCACCTTTATTGTTTTTAATTATAAAAATAAATCTATGATCAAGAATAAAAAAAGCTTACTTGTAAAAGGTTTGATTTATGATCTGGTAGGTATGGCCTCGATGGTTATTCCTGTCGTGGGTCCATTTCTGGATCTTGCTTGGGCGCCTTATGCGGCCAGTCAAATGAGCAAAATGTATCCCGGTAAAAAAGGAAAACTGGCAGCAGTACTTGTTTTTGTTGAGGAAATTCTTCCGTTTACCGATATAATTCCATCATTTACTTTGATGTGGGTATATACATTCATTTTTAGCAATGAATCTTCTTCTACAGGTTCAAAAATTTATGAAGCAGAAGTGATCAACTAAGAGTATAATCATAATTTTATAAACACAAAAAACCGGGCAATTTGCCCGGTTTTTTGTGTTTATATCCGTTTTTTTACTTGCGGGCGCGCTGTATTTTAATGATTTTGACGACTACAAAATAACCAATGAGCAGAATAACGAAATACCAAAAGTAGGAAACAGGCTTACCGGAACCGCCTACCGTGGTAAAGAGCCGTTCCCATCGTATTTTGTTTAATCCGGTAGCATTGCTGTCCCAACTCATAAAAATAAAAACTGGCTTGCCCACAATATGATTACCGGGTACATAACCCCAAAAACGACTATCTTCAGAGTTATGGCGGTTATCGCCCATCATCCAGTAATAATCCTGTTTAAAGGTGTATTCCGTTATGGGTTGACCATTTAGGAGGATTTGCGTGCCGTTTTGAGTAATCGTATTATCTATGCCCATCTCGTCACCTTCATAAACTTCTATAAGTCGTTTGTAAAATGGTACTGTTTTAAGATTTATGGGTGTTGTCGTTCCTTTTTTAGGAATATAGAAAGATTTCATCTGATCCCTGTTGCCCAAGCTTGCCTTTCCTTTTGGGAAAATGGAGGGATCAACTTGATCTTTGTTCATGACATTCCGTTTCAGCGAACTTACATTAGGATGGTTCTTGAAGCTTTTGGCGCTTTCTTCGGTGAGTGCATAGATCACAAAATCATTACCGCTGGTAAAGCGCATTCCATCGGTGATATCATAGCGTTCATATAGATTCTGAGCATTAAAACCACCGGTTGCTGTTCCTGTATAACTGTATTGTGGCCTGGCGCGGTCTGGTAGGTTTATAGGTTTTCCGTTAGCAAATACTTGACCATCCACGATTTTTAAGCTGTCGCCGGGAAGTCCCACGCAGCGTTTAACGTAGTTTGATTTTTTATCAATGGGTTTGTCGTAATACTTGCCATCATCCAGACCATAAAAACGGTTAACGGTATCTACCGGCCAACCGAAAACGACAATATCAGAACGTTCTACATCTTCAAAACCTGGAAGACGGTAATAGGGTAGTTGTGGCCATTTCGTATACGATTTTGTCTTAATAAAGGGAATAGTATCATGTACCATGGGGAAACTTACCGTGGTCATAGGCGTACGTGCGCCGTAATGAAATTTACTCACAAATAGAAAATCCCCTACTAGAAGCGTTTTTTCCAGCGAAGCGGTTGGTATCGTAAAAGGCTGCATAATGTAGGTGTGCACAATCGTTGCTGCCACAACGGCAAATAGAACCGAACTAACCCATTCTCCGGAACCACTTTTTGGGATCAGTGAGCGGTTTTCAATATAGGTTCCTTGATCTATATAATTAACATAATAGATATAAAAACCTAATGTTACGATGACTAAAAAGGTGTCTATAAGGCTTTTTTTACCAAAACTGCGAATGGTTTCCACCCAAATTACGGGGAACATTATCAGATTTACAATTGGAATAAATAGCAGGATCGTCCACCAGCGGGGGCGGTTGATGATCTGCATTAAAACTACCGCATTATAGACCGGTACTGCTGCTTCCCACGCTTTTCTGCCTGCTTTGACATAAAGCTTCCAGGTACCTAGGAAATGAATGACCTGCACGGCCAGAAAAAATAAAAACCATTGTGTTATTGTCATATCTTCTTTTTAATTCTTGATATTGAATTTTTACTGAAAAGGGATGCTATAAATATTGAAGCGAATATTCAAATAATCGATAAGTAGCGATTCCTAGAAAAGCCTGTAAGATTATCTCGGCTATTAGTACGTTTTTCATTTCTACTGTTACAAAATCGTTCCGTTTTCGGTCTTTTTTCAATTATAGTTCGATATTTTTCAAATTGAAGGTTTTATATACAGCTTTTACTTTAAAATCAGTATTCTCAGCGCTAAATCTATGCGTTGTGCCACTTAAAACACCTTCCATCCCAAAGAATACTTTGCAAAATGCAATCTCTTTATTATCGATTGTAAAAACCGGTTTTTTTCATTGTTATTTTTTCAATTCAGCATTTTTTACATCCCGGGGCTTCGGTACAAATTCCTTTCCGCAAGGGCTGCAAGGAATTCACTCAGCCACCTGCCTTTCGGTACTGAATCCTTTTCGCTGTTGCTCCAAGTAATTCACTCAGCCAACTACAATCAGACTTAATCGATGTGTATCATTTAATTATATTTCCCTTAATTTTAAATAATTCAACATTCAAAATTCTGAATTTAAAATAATTTTAAAGCCCCAACACATCTTTCATGCTATAAACACCGGTTTTATCGTGTAACCATTCCGCAGCGAGAACGGCGCCCAGCGCAAAACCTTTACGCGAGTGTGCTTTATGTTCTATTTTAATCTTATCTACTTCGCTCTTGTAAGTAATGCTATGCGTACCGGGAATTTCACCTTCACGCACCGCATTTATCTTTATTTTATCTTCTACTTCTTGATCAAGTACCCAGCCCGTTTTTTTACTATGTTCCATGATTCCTTCTGCAAGGGTAATTGCAGTTCCACTTGGTGCATCCAGCTTGTGAATATGGTGAATTTCTTCCATAGAGACATTGTAACCGGCAACGTTTTGCATTATCTTGGCCAGTTGCTTATTGAGTTCAAAAAAGATATTTACGCCTACGCTAAAATTGGAAGCGTATAAAAAAGCACCATCGTTTTCTTTGCAAAGCATGGTCATTTCCTCATAATGCTCCAGCCAACCTGTAGTACCCGAAACTACCGGCACGTTATTTTTGAGGCAAGTCGAAATATTATGTACCGCAGCTTCCGGAATGCTAAAATCGATGGCGACATCAATATTTTCTAAGGTAAAACCATCGTTTTTATCAACTTTAAGCACAATTTTATGACCTCGGTCTTCAGCGATTTTTTCAATGGTCTGCCCCATACGGCCGTATCCTAAAAGTGCAATGTTCATCATTAAAAAGAATAGGTTAAGCTAGCGCCAAAAGTGTTTATGGGGCTAAATTCATCCCTTTTGAAATAGGGATTTAAGGTAAGTGAATCGTCTACGTTGAACTGTGATAAATGGGCCCTAACATTGGCCTCAACAATTTGTAGCACATAAATTCCCGCCGATATGAGTATGGCGAGCTCTTTATTTCTTCTGAATTGAGTCTGCGCGCGCAATAAGGCAGCTTCACTGAAAATTTGCGTTTCTGTACCATCTTCTGCCACAGTTGTAAATTCATCGATGCGGCCGGCGATGCGCTCTTTATAAGCGGTGCGGTAGCGTCGAAATGCTTTCTGATTATAGACCGCAATACCCACACCCGTGCCCAGCGCAGCATATACGATCGGCACTTTCCAGTAATCGCCGTTGTACGCTTGGCCGAGTCCCGGTAAAACAGCGGAATAAAAAGCAACTTTTGCCGGTTTTAATGGTAGGTATTCCTCATCGGGAACACTATCCTGCGCCTTCACTGTGGCCATCTGATCAGAAGTGGCCGTAATTTGCGCTTGCGCGGAAAAACAGAGCAAAAATACACCCAGCAGCGATAAATAGATATTAGTCCGCACCTTGAATCAGTTTTTGAATACGTTTAAAATCCTCTTCCGAAGAAAAAGGGATTATTAGTCGGCCGTTTCCTTTTTTGGCCACTTTTACATCTACTTTGGCCCCAAAATAGTTTGCTATTTCTTTTTTGCCATTTTTCATAAAATCGGGCAGTTTCGGTTTAGCCGATGAAACCGCGGTATTTCCGCCTGCCTTATAATTCTTCACTAAAGTTTCGGTAGCCCGTACCGAAAGCGAATTTCCAACGATTTTCTCGTAAATATCGAGTTGGTCGCCAGTATTTTCAATACTAATCAGAGCGCGGCCGTGGCCCATAGACAAAAAACCGTCTCGCATACCGGTCTGTATAATGGGATCCAATTTCAACAAACGCAGGTAATTGGCAATTGTAGACCTGTTTTTGCCCACGCGATCGCTCATTTGCTCTTGGGTCAAATTGATCTCGTCAATGAGACGCTGGTAGGAAAGTGCAATCTCTATGGGATCGAGATCTTCCCGCTGAATATTTTCAACCAAAGCCATTTCCAGCGATTCTTGATCGTTGGCAATGCGAATGTAAGCAGGAATTTTATCCAGCCCCACGATTTTTGAAGCCCGAAAGCGGCGCTCGCCTGAAACCAGTTGATATTTGCCAAAACTAAGCTTGCGCACGGTTATAGGCTGGATCACGCCCAGTTCTCTAATTGAACTGGCGAGTTCTTTAAGACCTTCTTCATTAAAACTGCTGCGTGGCTGAAAAGGGTTGACTTCTATTGCAGTAAGGTCAAGTTCTACAATACTTCCCACCACTTTGTCTGCGCCTCTATCTTCAGCCGATTTTATATCATTCTCAGGATCATTGAGCAATGCGGAAAGTCCGCGGCCCAACGCCTGTTTTTTTGTAGCCTTCGCCATTACGCTTCGTTTTTCTTGATTATTTCCTGAGCCAAGCTCAGGTAATTTGTGGCCCCCTTACTCGCGGCATCGTAATTTATAATGCTCTCGCCATAACTGGGCGCCTCACTTAAACGCACGTTACGCTGTATAATTGTTTCAAAAACCATCTCGTTAAAATGCTTTTGCACTTCTTCCACCACTTGGTTGGAAAGACGCAAACGCGAATCAAACATTGTAAGCAGCAAGCCTTCAATATCAAGGTTTGTGTTGTGTATTTTCTGAACGCTTTTTATGGTATTGAGCAATTTACCAAGTCCTTCCAGCGCAAAATACTCACATTGAATGGGAATAAGTACCGAATCTGCGGCCGAAAGTGCATTTAATGTTAACAAGCCCAGCGAAGGCGCGCAATCTATAAAAATATAATCATAATTATCCCTGATCTTATTTATAGCCTTGCGCAACATATATTCCCGTTCCTTCATATCTACCAATTCAATTTCTGTGGCGACCAGATCAATATGCGCGGGGATCAGGGAAAGATTTGGAGAATCTGTGACCATAACCGCACTTTGAGGATCGATGCTTTGATCAAATAGTTGATAGGTACCCACTTCCACACTTTCTACATCAATGCCCAGTCCCGAAGTGGCGTTTGCCTGCGGATCAGCATCTATAAGCAGTACTTTTTTTTCCAACACTCCCAGACAAGCCGCAAGATTTACTGCAGTCGTGGTCTTGCCCACGCCGCCTTTTTGATTTGCTACTGCTATAATTTTACCCATGGTACATGCTCTCGGTTGTTGAGCGGCAAAAATACAATTTATAATATGCTTTCAAAATGACAGTTGTTAACAGTTTTAAGGAGATTAAATTCATTTTGTTGATTTGATGCATATTTTTTGAACAAACTCTCTTGATTTTTGATATTGAAAGGAGGAAAACGTTTAGAAAATGACCCATTTATTACCTGTTTCAGCAGTTTTTTACCGAAATCAGTCGTTTTTTAAAAGTCAAAATTTTTACTGTGAAAGCAGTATCGATCGACTATAATTAAGACTTTTTCTTGCTTTTTATCATTGCTTCCAACTGATCCCAGAGCTCTTCGGGAATATCCTGAAGAATATTGAACTGCCCAGCACCTTCTAGCCATTCACCGCCATCTATGGTCACGACTTCCCCATTTACATAGGCTGAAAAATCGGAAACCAAATAAGCCGCCAAGTTGGCCAATTCCTGATGTTCGCCCACGCGGCGAAGCGGTATTTTTTTTGCAAGGTCAAATTTATCCTTGAGATCGCCAGGCAATAGACGGTCCCAAGCGCCTTTAGTAGGGAAGGGGCCGGGCGCAATCGCATTGCTGCGGATACCGTATTTAGCCCATTCCACCGCCAGTGAGCGTGTCATAGCGAGTACACCCGCTTTGGCCGTAGCACTGGGAACAACGTACGCCGAACCCGTCCACGCGTAAGTGGTCACTATATTTAAAATGGTAGATTTTTCCTGTTTAGAGTCGATCCAATGTTTGCCAAAGGCTAGGGTGCAGTTTTTACTTCCTTTCAGAACGATATCAATGATCACATCAAAGGCATGCGCCGAAAGCCGTTCGGTAGGGGAGATAAAGTTACCGGCCGCATTGTTCAACAGCACATCTACTTTACCAAATTCTTTTACACACTGCTCACGCATTGCTTCCACTTGGTCATAATCGCGCACGTCGCATTGCACGGGAAGACAGGTGCCGCCCGTTTCCTGTTCGAGTTCGCTGGCGGTGCCTTTGAGCTTTTCTAGATCGCGGGAAGTAATTGCTACTTTTGCGCCGAGCTCTAGAAAGTACTTCGTCATCGCTTTTCCGAGGCCACTACCGCCACCAGTAACTACGATTGATTTTCCTTTTAACGCGTCATCGCGCAGCATTTTATCTGTGTAGGCCATATGTTTTTATTTTTGCTTTCAATCTAATCTTTGAATTTTTCAAAGTACTGTAAATCTACCTCGAAAACTGTTTTGGGAGTGACTCCAAGTTCTACTTTCTCAAACATTTGTACTAATTTTCTGCCATCGACCAATTCTATTTGTGGAGCACCATCTCTTGAAGCTTCTTTTTCTGCTTCATTGGTGAAGGTTCCTGTAGTAAGTATAATTCCCTTTTCCGCTCTGCCGATCATGGCATTTCTAAAATCTCCAACTTGAGCCCGAGAAACCGATCCTTTATATCTTTTACATTGAAAAAGAACTTTGAAACTTACAAATGGATTAATTTCTAAAGTACCGTAACCGTCAATTCCTCCATCATGAGATTTTCCAGTAACCTCTACATTTTCAAATCCATGTTCTCTTAATAATTCTTTACAGACATTTTCAAACCCAAATGGTGAAACAGTTTGCAATACTTTTAATAAGTTAGTTTCTGCTTTGATCTCCACTGATTCAGGATCTTCCTCTTCTTGTTCAGTAATAACTTCATTTTTGCTTTTGTTCTTTCGGGCTTTTTGGTTTATTTCCACCTATTTCAAAAACAAGGAATGAGCTTGGTCATAATTTAAATGTGTGTTTTTCCCTTTTTCGGTTAACTTCCAAGTTCCACGAATAGAAGAATCGAGGAACCCTTCCCAAATTAAATATTGTCGTGCCCAAGCCACTTGGTTATGAAATCGATTGGAACCCGATTTAATAGTTTGATCTAAGAATTCATCACTGAGATTCAAGTTTTTTGCAATTTTATCTGAAACCTCTTTTGGTTTTCCAGAATAGCCCAATTCTCTCAAAGCATCAAGTAATGGCCCAAACCATTTTACAAATTCAGCTTGTTTTTTCTTAGCCATATTAGTTTTATACATGTTTATAAGAACGGATATTTATATTCTCTTAAAATTGAACTAAACCTACAGGGAGGCCTCGTTCCTCGGCAACACCTTGCAGGTTTCTGCGAGAATCACATCTTTTTTCTCTATTCTAACAGCGCAGCGGTCCGGGTTTCTCCACGGCTAATAATTTAAAATTCAGAATTCAAAATAAAGTTCTCTGTTCTCTTTTCTAACAGCACAACGCGTTAAAAATTCCCCCTTCGGGGGCTAGGGGGAAAAACTCCGCATCAAAATCTCCAAAATACTTATAGCCGCTTCGCTGATCTTTGTCCCCGGGCCAAAAACTGCCACTGCACCCGAATCAAACAGAAATTCATAATCCTGCTGTGGGATCACGCCACCTACAATCACCATAATGTCTTCACGATCCAGTTCCTTAAGCTTTTTAATCACCTGCGGAACTAGCGTTTTGTGGCCACCCGCCAGTGAGGAAATCCCAAGAACGTGCACATCGTTTTCCACTGCTTGCTGCGCGGCTTCTTTTGGCGTTTGAAATAAAGGGCCAATATCAACGTCAAAACCAACATCGGCGTAGCCGGTGGCAACAACTTTGGCGCCGCGGTCGTGCCCATCCTGGCCCATTTTTGCGATCATTATTCTGGGACGGCGACCTTCAAGTTCAGCGAAATCATTGGCGAGTTGGCGCGCTTTGGCGAATGTGGGATCTTGTTTCATTTCTTTGCTATAAACACCACTAAAGGATCTAATTTCCGCTTTATAACGGCCAAAAACCTGTTCTAAAGCAGTGGAAATCTCCCCTAAAGTAGCCCGATTTTTTGCGGCTTCCACAGCTAGAACTAATAAATTGGCTTCGGGTGATTTTGCGCCTTCAGTAAGTGCTTTTAAGGCCTTTTCGACCGATTTATCATCTCGGCTTTCTTTTACAGAAGCGAGACGTTCTAATTGTGATTTCCGCACCGCGGCATTATCGACTTCTAGAATTTGCAGATCGTCTTCTTTTTCCAGTCGGTATTTGTTGACGCCTACAATCGCATCTTCACCGCTGTCAATACGCGCCTGTTTTCGCGCAGCGGCTTCCTCGATCCGCAGTTTGGGGATTCCCTTTTCAATGGCTTTTGTCATACCGCCCAATTCTTCTACTTCTTCAATGAGCGACCAGGCTTTCTGAGCGATCTCGTGCGTCAGACTTTCCACATAATAACTACCGGCCCAAGGATCTACGGTTTTGGAAATATCGGTTTCGTCCTGTAAATAAATCTGCGTGTTCCGGGCAATTCTTGCCGAAAAATCGGTGGGCAGGGCAATGGCTTCATCCAGCGCATTGGTATGTAAGCTTTGCGTTCCACCAAAAACTGCCGCAGCTGCTTCTATTGTGGTGCGCGCCACGTTATTAAAGGGATCTTGCTCGGTGAGGCTCCAGCCGCTAGTCTGGCAATGCGTGCGCAGAGAAAGTGATTTTTTGCTTTTGGGATCAAAACGGCTCACCAGTTTTGCCCAGAGCATACGCGCAGCGCGCATTTTAGCAATTTCCATAAAATGGTTCATCCCGATGCCCCAGAAAAAGGAAAGGCGCGGCGCAAAATCGTCGATTTTCATACCTGCGGCGATCCCTGTTTTTATGTATTCGAGGCCGTCGGCGAGTGTGTATGCCAACTCAATATCAGCCGTTGCACCAGCTTCCTGCATGTGATAACCCGAAATGGAAATGGAATTAAACTTCGGCATGTGGGCCGAAGAGTACTCAAAAATGTCTGAAATAATGCGCATGGACGGTTCCGGCGGATATATATATGTGTTGCGCACCATAAATTCCTTTAAAATATCATTCTGAATTGTGCCCTGAAGCTGTTCCGGTTTTACGCCTTGCTCTTCGGCAGCAACGATATAAAAAGCCATTATGGGCAGCACAGCGCCATTCATAGTCATGGAAACGGACATTTTTTCTAGTGGAATCTGATCAAAAAGAATTTTCATATCCTCAACCGTATCAATGGCAACACCAGCTTTGCCCACGTCGCCTTCCACGCGCTCGTGATCGCTGTCATAACCACGGTGCGTAGCTAAATCAAACGCGACCGAAAGTCCTTTTTGCCCTCCTTTTAAATTTCTACGGTAAAAGGCGTTGCTTTCTTCTGCGGTCGAGAAACCGGCGTATTGGCGTATCGTCCATGGGCGGCGCACATACATTGTGCTGTAGGGACCGCGTAAAAATGGTGGAATGCCGGCAGCAAAATCCAAATGTTCAAAATCTGCTATATCTGCCGAGGAATAATGTTTTTTAACCTCGATTTCTTCAGCGTTTTTATCCGATTCTGAATTGTTCTTGTCAAAATCATCTGTTTCAAAAAATGATAATTGCTGAATTTTTAAATTCGATATGTCTTTTCTTTTTTTCATAGATTTCTTTAAAATCAACTCAAAATTACAAGTACTGCCAATAAGTTTCTGAGGGAATGGATGGAGAAAACCATCCAAAAACCGGACTCCTCTCTTTTTTGAAAAATAATATAGGTCAATGCTAATAAAATTCCCATCGGGAGTGTTAGAATACTATACCAAATACTGTAACCTATGTGAGCTAAAGAAAAAATAATGGTCGATATCACTACAGTTAAAAAAATTAAGCTATTCCCAAATATTCTTTGCGTTATTTTTATGGGCAGCACTTGCATTATTAAGGTTTCGACTATTGGAGCAAATAGTACAACTATAAAAATTAAAAGAAAAGGATCGCGATTTTTTACATCTATACCTCCGACTTCATTATCATTTATACCAAAAAGATCAAGAAGTAAAAATAATGGAACCATAAGAATGAAATTTATAATTGTTGCCGTAAGGATAAATGGTAGCGGTTTCATTTGAATCCAATTCCAATAGAGTTTTCGAATTTTTCTATTTTTGATCATATAATTTTGGGGTAACAATAAATTTTTTCACTATCAACCGACAAAACTAAAAATTTGACGACAAAAGCCTCCCAACCCTTGTAAACACAAGGGTTGTTTTGAGAAACAAAAAACCTACCTCTCCATATTTTAGAATAATTCGACTTGA
>Ga0314774_1001049_pt1 | contig 19035 bp, 15 predicted proteins | sample MetaGCBIA2018_FD_204515 | JGI IMG/M metagenome (GOLD analysis project Ga0314774, IMG submission 204515) | Cryopeg brine microbial communities from Beaufort Sea near Barrow, Alaska, United States - CBIA 2018 | ecosystem: Environmental > Aquatic > Marine > Coastal | place: USA: Alaska | collected...
CCTCAAGGAATTATCACTATTTGATTCTTTGTTAAAAATTTAAACAATTGAAGCCATTTTTGAGTAGGTCAATTATCCCGGTCCACGATTAAAAATCGCGGTATTAAATAAATTGATTCCCTTATTATTCCGAAGTTAACTTCTCTATTTTCAAGTTGCTCCTTTCCGTCAAAATCAATTTTTTAAAGAGTTCTCGAAAGGGATCCTGTTGACGATACTTCTTCCCAGGGTAACCTCATCGGCATATTCCAGTTCGTCGCCCACCGAAATTCCACGGGCGATGGTAGAGGTTTTTACCTGAATTCCTTCCAACTGCTTAAAAATATAAAAATTGGTGGTATCTCCTTCCAAAGTGCTGCTCAGCGCGAATATTATTTCCTCTACTTCGCCTCCTTTCACTTTATCTATAAGGGATTTGATGGTTAGTTGTGAAGGGCCGACCCCGTCCATTGGACTAATTTTTCCGCCCAATACGTGGTACAAACCCCTGTATTGCCCGGTATTTTCGATGGCCATTACATCACGAATATCTTCCACTACACAAACAGTTTCCCGTATCCGTTGAGGATTTGCACATATTTCGCACACTTCTGAATCGCTAATATTGTGACAATTTGTACACAATTTGATCTTTGTTCGCAAATTCACCAATGCGGCAGCCAATTGCCCAGTTTGTGGCTCCGGTTGCTTTAAGAGATGAAGCACCAGCCTTAGGGCGGTACGCTTTCCAATGCCCGGTAACTGAGACATTTCGGCTACTGCCTGTTCCAATAATTTTGAAGAAAAATCCATGCCTCAAAATTACGTTTTTTTAGAATATTTACCATAAAATTAAGCAGGTGAGTCTTACCCAGATGTTAAAGGCTTTATTTGTAATTTGCGCCCGAAAATAACTTTATGCAACCAACTTATATCCTGCTACTCATCGCGGCCTATTTTGTGGCCTTGATCCTAATCTCATACTTTACCGGTAAAAATGCAAATAACGATGCGTTTTTTAAGGCAAACAGGCAGTCTCCCTGGTATATAGTTGCCTTTGGGATGATAGGCGCCTCCCTGAGCGGGGTTACTTTTATCTCTGTTCCCGGATGGGTTGAAGCCAGCCAGTTTAGCTATCTGCAGGTGGTTTTAGGTTATGTTTTGGGTTACCTGGTAATTGGTACGGTATTGCTCCCGCTGTACTATAAAATGAATTTAACTTCCATTTACACCTACCTGGAAAACCGGTTTGGGACCTATTCATACAAAACAGGCGCTTCCTTTTTCCTTTTATCCCGTGTTGTAGGTTCGAGTTTCAGATTGTTTTTGGTGGCAAACGTTTTGCAAATTATCTTATTTGATGCTCTTGGGATCCCATTTTGGGCAACCGTAACGATGACAATCACCCTAATTTGGCTTTACACCTTCAAGTCCGGGATAAAAACCATTGTATACACAGATACCCTGCAAACTTTATGTATGCTCATTGCGGTTGGGGCAAGTATTTATTATATTTCTGATGATCTGGGAATACAAGGCGCCGATTTAATTTCACATATCTCCAACAGTGAATTTTCGAAAATCTTCTTTTTTGACGACTTTAAAAGCGCCGATTATTTTTGGAAGCAGTTCTTTTCGGGAGCATTTATTGCCATCGTAATGACGGGACTAGATCAGGATATGATGCAAAAAAACCTGACCTGCCGAAACTTAAAGGATGCTCAGAAAAACATGTTTTGGTTTACCATCGTACTCACTTTTGCCAATTTACTGTTTTTGACCCTGGGAGTTTTATTAACTGAATATGCCAGCCAAAACGGAATTTCCGCTTCAAAAGACGATCTATTCCCTGTTATCGCTACTCAAAGCGGATTAGGAGTTGGTATCGCAACATTCTTTGTTTTGGGACTTATCGCCGCGGCATACAGCAGTGCCGATAGCGCGCTTACCGCACTTACGACCTCTTTCAGCATTGATATCATGGATATTGAAAAAAGATATACCCGGGAAAAACAGGAAACCGTGAGAAAACTGATTCACATCGGGATTTCCATCTTGCTAATATTTGTCATTATTAGCTTTAAATATATCATAAAAGATGAAAGCGTTATAGCCAAACTGTTTGTTTTTACAGGTTACACCTATGGTCCATTGTTAGGAATGTACAGCTTTGGAATGTTCACTAAATGGCAGATAAAAGACAAATGGGTACCGGTTGTTGCCATACTTTCACCCTTTTTGTGTTACCTGATAAGTGACAATAGTGAGGTTTGGTTTGGTTTTGAATTCGGATTCTTTGTTTTAATCCTAAATGGCCTTCTAACCTTTTTAGGATTAATATTGATTCGTACCAAGCAACACTAAAGTACAGGCGACCTCAACTTCAATATTGTTTTTTTGAAGAAGCGTATAAAATTCAGGATTTTCTGTCCCGGGATTAAAGATCACCCGTTTGGGTTTTAAAGATATTATGTACTCGTAATATTCCTTCTGTCTTTGGGGGTTTAGATATAGGGTAACTGTATCTATATCTTCAAAATTTTCTTTTTCGGTAGAAATAGAAACCCCGGCGATTTCACCCTTTTTTAACCCGATGGCAACAGTTGGCTGGTCATAAGAAACCAACCTGTTAATTGCCAGGTTTGAATATCTCGAAGGATTTAATGAAGCCCCTAAAACCAATGTTTTCTTTTTCATTTGTAGATATTTATTGTTTTTTTAGCGTTGATCTCACTCACTAATTTCTAACTTCTTTCTTCACTCCCCAAGTCCCTTTGTCTCCAAGTCCCCGAGGCTCCTTCTTTCCCGCAGATTTTCGCAAATTGAAACCGCAGATTTCCGCAGATAGTGTTCAACAAATTTTAACTACAAACCATAAACAGCAAACAATAAACAACTTCTGTTTAGTCCGGTCCATAAAAGGAGAAGAAGGTTTTATATTCAAAAAGTCTTGGTTCCTGACTCTTTTTTCTGATTGTAAAAAAACCCTGAAATTCCGTCCTAGGTTTTCGATCTTCGGTCTCCCTAACTACCTTCGTACTTCTAACTTTTTTAATCTTGTTTCTTGGTTCTTTTATCTTTTCTCTATTTTCTATTGTCTATTATCTCAAATCTATCTTCTCAAATCTAATATCTAAAACTACCACTCCATTATAACGCTTCCCCAGGTAAATCCGCTACCAAAAGCAGCCAAAACAACCGTATCGCCATCTTTTATTTTTCCTTGTTCCCAGGCCTCAGTTAAGGCAATTGGAATTGAAGCTGCTGTAGTATTTCCGTATTTCTGAATATTATTGAACACCTGGTCATCACTCAATTTTAATTTTTGCTGAATAAATTGAGATATTCTAAGATTGGCCTGATGTGGAATCAACATGTTTATATCATCTATTTCCAAACCGTTTGCTTTCAAGCCTTCCAAAATCACTTCGTTAAATCGCGTTATGGCGTGTTTAAAAACGAAAGGTCCATTCATATATGGATAATAAGGAATATCGTCCCCCTGCGGATTATCAGCGATAATTTGCGGCACCCAATACTCGGTGCTGGGTCCTTTTTGTGAGAGTTCCATCACGTGTTTCCCTTCCGAATGTAAATGAGTGGAAAGAATTCCCTGCCCAATATGGTCACTTCGGGTTAATACCGCGGCTCCTGCCCCATCTCCAAAAATAACCGAAATGGATCGGCCACGGTCGGAGAAATCCAGGCCTCCGCTGTGGTTTTCGCTCCCAATCACCAAAACGTTTTTATACATTCCGGTCTTGATAAATTGATCGGCAACAGATATCGCATATACAAACCCGCTACATTGATCGCGAACATCAATAGCCGGACAGGTATTATTAATTCCAAGCATTTCCTGGACCATCACCCCGCAACCGGGAAAATATAAATCGGGACTCAAGGTGGCAAAAACAATTAAATCAATATCCTCCTTTGAGATTTTAGCTCGTTCAATGGCAATTTTCGCTGCCTTAAACCCCATTACCGAAGTCGAATTTCCATCGCCTTTCTTGATATGCCTTCGCTCCTTTATCCCTGTTCTCTCCTGGATCCAGGCATCATTGGTGTCCATCATTTTTGAAAGATCATCATTGGTCACCACATTTTCCGGCACATAACTACCAAGCCCGGCAATTTTAGATTGATACATATATAATTTATTATAGAATTAAAATCAAATTTTATTAAACGCGTCGATTAATAATTTTTTACCCTGCAATATAATAAAGATTAACCCTCACTTTGTTATTTATTGCCGTGGTTTTTCAATCTCATAAATGAGTTGGGATTTTCACAGGTTTTATCTGAAAAAGCACTTCTTAAAAACGGTTGAGAATATAAACCAGAAAAGCGCAACTCCTAAAAGTCACGCTTTCCAACCCTAACCAATTAAAAAAATTCTTAAATATATTTTTTGAAGTTGTTTATTTCAACCTTAGCTTTTAAATCGTGCAACAGGTTATATAATCCAAAAAATGTCCTGTTTATATAAAGAAAATGTTTGCTCCCCCTGTTCCCGTTCATTTTACGCAAATTGGTGTCTTTGCTGTATTTTTCGCCGAGATCTGTAATATCAGACCAGAAAGTTTCATCTGCAAAATCAAAGGTTTTATCGTGAAATGGACTTGTAAAAAGGCTCAACATCTGATAAAATAATTCTGAAAAGAACTTTATTTCCTTGGGCGAATCGTCTTCCCGAAGGATCTCCAATTCGATTAATTTTTGGTTGAAAAATTCAGGATCGTCAATATTTTTCTTATTGGCCAATTCAAAATAGGGAATGTAAAAATCATCCGGGACCTGCTTAATACAACCAAAATCTATGGCTATCAGGTTTGAATCCTTATCAATTAAAAAATTCCCGGGATGTGGATCGGCGTGAACTTCTTTTAAAACGTGCATCTGGTACATATAAAAATCCCACAATGCCTGCCCTATTTTATTTGCTTTTTCCTGATTGGTATTTCTTTTAGCGAATTCGCTTAAATGTTCCCCTTCCATCCAATCCATTGTGATAATACGCTCATTGGACAGCTCTTCATAATATTCGGGAAATTTAAGGTTTGGCAAATGTGCACAGGCTTGAGAGATGCCCTTGCTTTGTTTTACCTCCAGCACATAATCTGTTTCTTCCAGCAATTTCCCTTCAACTTCCTCAAAATATTTTTCTGAATCTTTTCCCTTTAAATTGAACATCCTGATGGCAATTGGTTTAACCATTGCCAAATCAGAACTGATACTGTCCGCAACTCCCGGATATTGGATTTTCACAGCAAGTTTTTTCCCATCTTTTGTAGCCTGATGCACCTGTCCGATGCTGGCCGCGTTTACCGACTGAACTGCAAACGTATCATAAAGTTCTTCGGGGTAAAGTCCATGGTATCTTTTAAATGTCTTTCTTACTAATGGAGCCGATAATGGCGGTACGCTAAATTGTGCCAGCGAAAATTTTTCCACATAAGCCCCCGGCAACAAACTTTTTTCCATGGAAAGCATTTGGGCTACTTTTAACGCACTTCCTTTCAGGCTTTTTAAACCGTCATAAATATCTGTCGCGTTGCTTTCATCCAGTTCATCCCTTGTCAATTCCGAATTAAAAGCCTTTTTGCTGTAATATTTTATGTAATTTCCACTCACTTTAACCCCCGTTTGAACCATTTTACCGGTACGACCAATTTTTCCTGTGGGTATTTTATCTATTGTTTTCATATTATTTTAGATCAAATCTTACCTTATGGGTTATCCTTCAAACCTAACAGGTTTTTGAAACCCAATTTTTCCCCGTGGGAATATTAACTATTGTTCTATTATGGTTTTAGATCGAACCTCACAGATTATCCTTCAAACCTAACAGGATTCTTTTATGGAGCCTTTTAGGGGCTTATCCCATTTTTTCTTTCCACATAAATTTGCCGAAGTCCAACAGGCTTTCCAAAGGAGTACTATCAAACAGATCAAAAACTGTATTGACAGATTTTTCAATGACTATATCGGTACTTTCAAATTTTGCTGAATTGTCATCCATCCAGAATTTCAATATAAATAAGAGTTGGAGCCAGGCAGCTTCGGAAAAAATGGTTTCCGATTGTTTTAGAATTTTAACCGATTTATCCTCATTTCCTTCGCGTATCAATTGATTTGCGAAACCTTTCATTCTTCTTCTCAATCCTTTTAACTGGTCAAGATTTTTGAACATTTCAGGATCTTCCGTCAGAGTGAACAAGACATAACTCCGGTTGGCCGTTAACAATTCAAAAAAGGTATAGTAAAATGTGAGCAATTTTTCACGGGTAGTAAAGCTCTCAAATTCAGGGCTTTTATCAATCAAATCTATGGTGTTATCAAATAATTGATTCCAAACTCCCTTTCTCAATCCACCAAAACTACCGTAGAAATTGTAAAACTGCTCTTCGGTAAGACTATTCTCCCTGCAAAATTTAAAGATACTTCTCGGCATTTTCTCATGCTCAAGGACATATTCCATATATAGGCTTATCAATTGATCTTTAGTGAATTTGAGGTTTGCTTTCACCTTATTTTCCGGATTTTGTTTTTTCCCTGCCATAATTCATTCTTTAGTTCTCAAAGATACATACTGTTTAAGTTTTAATAATAAATGTTAAACAAAAATATTTGTTAAATATTTAAACCTTCTTTTTTAAACGATATATTCTTTAGACGAAACCAAAACTTATACATTACATGTGTCAGTTTGTCAGCGAACAGGTCTTGGTATTTTTTTTGACTATGGAAAGGAACAAACAATTAATTAAATTAAATTTCAAAACATATGGCAACAGGAAAAATCAATGTATCTGTAGAGAACATATTCCCACTTATAAAAAAATTCCTTTACAGCGATCACGAAATCTTTTTGCGTGAGTTGATCTCAAACGCGACTGATGCAACCATAAAGATGAAACATTTGACCAGCATTGGTGAAACCGATGTGGAATATGGAGATCCAGTTATTGAGGTTAAGATCGATAAGGAAAACAAAACCCTTCACGTAATTGACCGCGGAATTGGGATGACTAGAGAAGAGGTTGAAAAATATATCAACGAGGTCGCTTTTTCAGGAGCTGAAGAGTTCCTTGAAAAATATAAAGATTCAGCCAAAGACACTGGAATTATAGGCCATTTTGGTCTTGGATTCTATTCATCTTTTATGGTGGCAAATAAGGTCGAAATTATAACCAAATCTTATAAAGATGAACCTGCAGCCAGATGGACTTGCGAAGGAACTACCGATTTCACCCTGGAAGAAGCAGATAAAACAGAACGTGGAACTGAGATAATCCTTCATATAAACGAAGAAGACGATCAGTTTTTGAAAGAAAGCAGGATCCAGGAGCTATTGGTGAAGTATAACAAGTTTATGCCAATCTCAATTAAATTCGGTACAAAAGAGAAAACCCTTGATCTTCCTGAAGATGCACCGGAAGATGCAAAACCTGAATCTGTAACTGTAGACAACATAATCAATAATCCTACTCCCGCCTGGACAAAACAACCAGCCGATTTAGAGGATAAAGATTACAACGAATTTTACCGCGAGTTGTATCCAATGCAATTTGAAGATCCGTTGTTTCACATTCATTTAAACGTGGATTATCCTTTTAATCTTACCGGGATCCTTTATTTCCCAAGGATGACTCAGGATATGAATATGCAAAAGGACAAGATCCAACTTTACCAAAATCAGGTTTATGTAACCGATAATGTTGAAGGAATTGTCCCTGAATTTTTAACTATGTTGCGCGGGGTTATTGATTCTCCGGATATCCCATTAAACGTTTCTCGTTCCTACTTACAATCTGACGGTGCTGTTAAGAAAATTTCCAGTTATATCACCAAAAAAGTTGCAGATAAATTGAAGTCCCTCTTCAACAATAACCGCGAGGATTTTGAAAAGAAATGGAACGATATAAAAATCGTTATTGAATACGGAATGCTTTCTGAAGAAAAATTCTTTGAAAAAGCCGATAAATTTGCACTTTACCCAACTGTAGATAATACGTATTTTACCTTTGAAGAACTTCAGAATAAAATAAAAGATACCCAAACCGATAAAGACGGAACAATGGTGATCTTATACGCTTCAAATCAGGATAAGCAGCACAGCTATATAGAAGCCGCGAAGGAAAAAGGTTATGAAGTATTGTTATTGGATTCCCCAATTATATCACACCTTATCCAGAAACTGGAAACTTCAAAAGAGAAAATTTCTTTTGTGCGTGTAGATAGCGACAATGTGGATAACCTCATCAAAAAAGAAGAAGATAAGATCTCAAAACTTTCAGAAGAAGAAAAAGAAAAACTGAAAGCCGATTTTACAAAGGTGGTGCCTAAAGAATATAGTATTCAGCTGGAAGCGATGGACAGCAATTCCGCTCCGTTGATAATTACCCAACCCGAATTCATGCGCCGTATGAAGGAGATGCAACAAACCGGAGGCGGAATGATGGGAATGGGCAATATGCCGGAAATGTACAATTTGGTGGTAAATACCAATCACGCATTGATTTCGGAAATACTGAACACCAGTACCAGCAAAAAACAAGAACGCCTGATAAAACAATCGTTGGATCTGGCCCGATTATCTCAAAACCTGCTTAAAGGGGAAGAATTAACCGCCTTTATAAAACGCAGTTTTGAAATGGTGAAATAAAGAGATTTTAGAATTTAGATTTGAGATCGCTTCGCTTTTAGATAAAGTGAAGCGATCTTTTTTTATTAATTATCTAACTTTAAATTCCTTTTGAAAATTACTATTGCTTTCTCACACTAAATAAAACAAAAAAAATGAAACAATTTTTATTGATATTATCGGTATTGACAATTTTGGGATGCAACCAAAATCAAAAAAAAGATTCTCCAGAAAATGAGAACAAAACTGAGACTGAGGGAGACCCTGGCAACGAAACTGTTTCGCCTGCAGTGGCATTTGCTCAAAACATTGAAGCAGCACATAACAAACCAACCTGGGGAGCTAAAAAGGCGGTTTCCTTTGATATTGACCTTTCCTTTGGCGGTCATCAGCGTTTGACGGCAAAAATAACCAGCCTTACAAACTCCACTGGAGTGAGAGTGGATAAAAAAGATGGCTCAGCATTGATTTACAATGGAAAAGATGTTTTTTTAAGTCCCGCTAATGCAAATGACAAAGGGGCAAGGTTTGATATGTTTACCTGGAATTACTTTTTTTCTATTCCTTTTAAATTTACCGATCCAGGAACCAACTGGGAACTTTTGGATTCTCTTCAAATTGACAGCACCTCTTATGCAGCAGGAAAACTTACTTTTGGCGAACAAGTAGGCGATGCGCCAGATGACTGGTATGTAGTGTACCAACATCCTAAAACCGGATTATTGCACGCTGCAGGCTATATAGTTACCTTAGGAAAAACAAAGGAAAAGGCGGAAGAAAATCCGCATGCGATAGTTTATCACGATTATAAAAAAGTTGATGGAATTCCTGTCGCAACCAAATGGACCTTCCACAACTGGAATAAAGAGAACGGGATTGGAGATCAAATAGGGGAAGCAACCATTAGCAACATCAAATTTTTTGATGCTAAAGATGAACTTTTTGGGCAACCCGAAGATTCTAAATTAATTGAGAAATAAGAGTTTATTGACTCACTATTTCTAATGGGATATTCCTGTAGATTACCTGGTAAAAAATTGAAGTATCGTAAGGTTTAATTATAATGTCGTTCATTCCTGCCTTATTAATATCCTCCCTTATCTCTTCAATTTCCAATGCCGTAAGAGCAACTATGGGAATGTCTTTATTAAATTCCCTTATTTTTACCGTGGCTTCTATCCCGGTAATCCCCGGCATGTTCACATCCATTAAAACAAGGTCAAAGTAGTTATTTCTAACTTTTTCTATCGCATCCAGACCATTGTCGCATATTTCACAAATAAAAGATTTCTGCTCCAGGATACGTTGGGTAACTACCTGATTAATCCGGTTATCGTCTACAATTAAAATTCGTCTACCTTCTCTTTCCCGAAGGATTGATTCATCATTTATTGTCTCGTTCCCGCTATCACCAATTCCGGCAGCACCTTTTTCAAATTCAATCACAAAACTAAATACAGAACCTTGCTTCTCCTTGCTTTCCAAATGAATTTCAGAATTAAAGAGGAATAATAATTTCTTTACAATTGGCAGACCCAATCCTGTACCCTGATAATTGTAGTTTTCCGATTTCAACTGAGAGAATTCCTCAAAAATAATTTGATGTTTGTTTTTCGGAATTCCCAAACCATCATCTTTAATTTCAAAATAGATCCTTGCCAAATCTGTATTCTCTTCCACTAATTTTGTCGAGATCCAGATATTTCCTCGTTCGGTGAATTTCATTGCATTTCCAATCAAATTCATCAAAATTTGAGATAGTCTAACGGGATCGCCAATGAGATTAAGAGAAATTTTCGGATCAATTTCCAGATGAATAGCATTTTTATTTTGAAGCCGGGTAAACTCAAAAGATTTTACAATACTGTGCATTAAATCCTTCAAATTGAAAGTAAGATTTTCCAATTTCAACAAATTGGACTCCATCTTATTCATTTGCAATACATCATTGATCAATGCCAAAAGATAATCGGCAGAAAATTTAAGCGATTTTAGGTCGTTCTCATGATTGACAAGGGTTTTATCTTCCATTAAAATAGAAGTTAATCCTATCACTCCGTATAATGGGGTTCTTAATTCGTGGCTTATTGTGGAGAAAAATTTGGTCTTTAAAATGGAAAGCCTTTCTGCTTCTTCTTTCGCTTTGCGCAGCTCATTGTTTTTTACATTCAATTCCTTATTTATTTTTCTACGCGATTGACCAATATTATATAATATTATCAGAATAAATATTAAAATAATTGAAAAAATACTTGAAACAAACATTTTTTCTTTAGATCTTTCAATTAACTCATCTTTATATAGTTGTTCTTTATTAGAAATTTCCAAATCTTTTTGGTATTGGATCACATCAAATTTCACATTAGCAGCTTCTATTTGTCTTAACTTTTCCTTTTCAAAAATTTGAGAATTATATTGGTCATATTTCTCTAATGCAAGAAATGCCTCTTTATAACTACCTTGCTTAAAAAGCAGATTAGCATACTCCTTATATACTAAAGCACCCTCCAGGATCAAGGTGTCTTGTTCTACCCAATGAATTGCTTCTTCAAAATGGGATTCTGCTTCTTCCAATTCATTTATTCCCATGTGATAGAGGCCCATTAAAGTGAGGAGTTGAGCCCTAATTAAATTATTATCGCTGTTTCCCAACAATTTCCAGCTGTTTTTTAAATAAGGCAGGGCTTTCTCAAACAACCCATTATCTATATAGGTCCAGCCAATATTTGCCGTTGGTGCCAATAGCTTGCTATCATAGTTCATTTTTGTGGCCAGCTCAATTGTCCTGTTATAATAATCTAACCCAATTTGAGTAGTTTTAATATCCTCGGAATAGGCATTACCCAATTTGTTATATGAATTCAGTAACAAAGTATCACTATCCAATTTTATAGCAATATTTAAGGCTTCTTTATAATATTTTCTGGAATGAAGAGTGTCTTTTAAGTCAAAAAAATTGTTGCCTAAAATATCATTGGAATAATATTTATAATAATCATTTCTCCTGTTATTGGACTCCTGGAGCAATTGCATTGCAACTTCAATAGATTCTTTGTACTCGTATTTTTTTAAATGTTCAGAGGTTAATTCGTAAAGGGAATCTAAATACAGGTCTTTATAGGCGCTTTGTTGCGAATAAAGATTCGCAAAGGCCATTAAAAAAATAAGAAGAAAAAAATAGTTTTTTTTCAATCAATAAAGGTTAAGTTTGGATTTAAGGGACCGGAAATATACTCTATTATCGGCAATTTTAGGTTATAATTCTTAATTTTATCACAAAATACTCATTCCATAATCCTTTTTATTGAGGTTAGTTTAAATAATTTTTAACCTTTTGAATTTTCTTTATTTATTAACATGAAATTTTCCTGAAAAATGAGCATTCCCTGGCATCTTTATTTAATGTCCTTAATGTACATCCTGGCCGGATTTTTCCACTTTTTAAAACCAAACGTCTATTTGCGAATTATGCCGCGATATCTGCCTGCGCATAAGTCTTTTGTATATTTAAGCGGAGCTGTGGAGATTGCTTTGGGAATTGGGTTGTGTTTTCCCGTTACAAAAAATTGGGCTATCTACTGTATTATTTTGATGCTGACGATCTTTTTGTCGGTTCATTTTTACATGCTTTCTTCCAAAAAGGCGGGAGCAGGAATTCCAGTTTGGGCATTGATTTTACGTATTCCGTTGCAATTTATCCTTATGTGGTGGGCATATTATTATCTTCAATTTTAAATGCCTTGATATAAATGGAATTATTCAAGAATAACGAAGATAGGCTGGATTTAAACCTTCCTGATGCAAACATCAGCTACGTTCACCATTTTCTTGACCCTGAAGTTGCAAATTCGGCTTTCGATGTTTTTTTAGATGAATTGGAATGGCAACAGCATTATATCAAAATTTTTGGAAAATTGCTCCCACAGCCAAGGTTAACTGCACTTTACGGAATTAATGATCAATCCTACACGTATTCAAATCTCACGCTAAAATCCCTGAAATTCAATCCGAAATTGTTGGAAATACATCAAAAATTAAAAGAGCTTACAAAAATCAATTTCACACATTGCCTGGCAAACCTATACCGCGATGGAAATGACAGTATGGGCTGGCACGCCGATGATGAAAAAGAGCTGGGTGAAAATCCTGTGATCGCATCGGTAAGCCTTGGTGCAGCCAGAAGATTTCAACTAAAGCATAGATCGGACCCAAATTTAAAATATCAATTGGATCTGGAGCACGGCAGTTTGCTGCTGATGAAGGGAACAACGCAACATTTTTGGAAACACCAGCTTCCAAAAACAAAAAAGCTCATTTCGCCCAGAATCAATCTTACTTTTAGGACACTTTTCTAAAACTGAAAATAGAATAGAGAGAATAGAAAAAAGAGACAAGAATCAAGATTCAAGACTTAAAAACGAAAAGAGAATAAAGATTATAGATAAAAGACCAAGGACTGAGGACCAAACACAAAATTTAGAAAGATCAAATTTTTGGCCCTTTTGCGTAAAATATTTTGATCAGGGCTCTTCTTAAAATATTTCACGCAAAGCGCGCAAAGAAAAAAAAACGTAAAGCACGCAAAACTCATTCTTCCAAATCTCTGCATATTTCTTGGCGGCTTTTGCGTGAGATCTTTGTGCCCTTTGTGGTTTTCTTTTCTCGCTATTTGTAAATTTCATTTAAAACCGAAGCAAGGCGAAGGCCTCCTTTTTGAAGTTGCTCCCTTACCACTGGAAACCAATCGTACACATATCTATAACCTAATTTTTCCCCGACTTTAGCTGAAGCATATACTTTTTCGCTCAAAGCTTTCGACTCATACATCCAGTCTTCAAAAGATCCTGAAGTGATTTGCTTTTTTTGTAGTTCAGAAAGCTCCTTGGAATTTTTGGCCAATTCAGAATAACTCATATCATTATATTCAATCATTTCGCTATCCCAAACCCGGTGAAGATTTGAACCTTCCCCAAACCAGCGCACCTGTATATCGTTCCCGCCTCTATCTTCTCCCCGGCCGGTATGCAAAGGTTGATGCAGATCTCCAATAAAATGGACCAACATCTTAAGATAAAACTGCTTATTCTCCCGGGTAGCGTTTTTGTCTTTCAACACCTCTACACATTTCTTAATCCCCATCAGCAAATCACCTTCGGGATTACCATTTTTCTTAGAATATTTAGTTTCACCTTTAGGAAGGTTTACATAATGCCAGGGTCCAAATTTACGGTATTTTGAATCACTTTTGATCTCATCTCCATAGGTAGAAACAAAGGCCAGACTATTTCCAAGTAGCAATTTTTCTATTTGATTCCTGGCCTTTTTGCTCAAGTGATTGTCGGCAATTTCTCCTGTAGTTCTATGCCCGGTTTTTCCCCAGTCGTAATTATTTGAAAATCCCAGGTTCATGCTTAGGAAGAAAATAGCGGTAATTATAAAAGTCTTCATCTGTATAAATTTTTAATGACATCTAATAAAACTCTATGCAAGCAGTTTTATTTTGAACAAATATATAAAACCTCAGATTAACAAAATGTTAAGATTATTTGTTAATATTCATATTTAAATAAAACACCTCAATTCGCTTTAAAGTTTAGTTAAGTAAAATTTTCCTACAACAAACTAATTCGGAAACTAATCGTAAATTTGTTCGAAATGCGTTAAGTTAAAAACCTTTTCCTCATACCGGATAACACTAATAAAGATATTACAGATATTCGCTAAACCATTCTATAAACAGATGAAAATAAAAATTCTAAGTTTTTTGATGTTGTTATTTGTGCAATTGACATTTGCTCAATTGCCCGCCTTTACAGAAAATTTGGTTTCTGTAAATAAATTGATTGATGGAACGTTAACCATCCCGGAGAACATCGAAAATTCCCCGCTGGTAATTTTAATCCAAGGCTCCGGCCCAACAGATAGGGATGGGAATCAAAGGATGATGAAGAATGACGCTTCAAAAAAAATCGCCCATCAATTGGCTGAAAATGGCATTGCTTCCTACCGGTTTGACAAGCGAATTTTTAAGATGAATAAATTCAAAATTAAAGAAGCTGATTTACGTTTTGAAGATTTTGTCACCGATGTAAACTCAATCCTGGAGTATTTTAAAGCTGATAAAAATTTTGGTAAAATCATATTGGCAGGTCATAGCGAAGGTTCTCTTATAGGAATGCTGGCCGCACAACAAGGAGCCGATGCTTTTATCTCATTGGCCGGCCCGGGAAGGAGCATCGATAAAATTGTTGTGGAACAACTTGCAAAACAATCGGAAGAACTTTCTGAAAATGCCCGTCAGGCTTTTGATGAAATGGGTGAAACTGGAAGTACCTCCAATTACAGTCCGTATCTGGAATCCATTTTCAGACCTAGCGTTCAGCCCTATATGCGTTCCTGGATGAAATATGATCCTGCATTGGAAATAGCAAAATTAGAGGTCCCAATCCTAATTATAAACGGATCTTTCGATCTACAGGTCGATTCAACCGATGCCGAAATTTTAAATACAGCCGCTCCAAATTCGAAGTTGGTTATTTTGAAAAATATGAATCATATTTTTAGGGAAATTAAGGGGGAAAACCTGGAAAATACCAAAGCATATAATGAACCTAACAGACCGCTTCATCCTGAGTTGATCCCGGTTTTAACAGATTTTATAAAATCTGTTAAAATAAGTGCTGTTGAAGGTCATTGAAAAATAACTTTTGTTAAAACCGAAAGTGCAAACAGGCAAATTGAACGAATGATTTCAAAGACTGCACAGGAATAAATAAGACATCCAAAAATATAAATACTGAAGAATAAATGGATTATAAAATTGTATTTTCAGATATAGACGGAACCCTTCTCAACAAGAATCGGGAATTATCTCCGGCAACCATTACTGAAATTAAAAAATTAAAAAACAAAATTCCATTTATCCTGATCTCGGCCCGGATGCCTTCCGCGATGCGGCACCTTCAAAAGGAACTTGACATTGAAGAACTTCCACTGATTTGCTATAATGGCGGATTGATCTTAGTCAACAATAAAGTTTTAAATTCTACAGAAATTCCTATTGATATTTTGGAGGATTTGAGCAACTGGAATTCAGAGATCAGTTGTCATTTAAGCCTGTATCACCAGGATGAATGGTATGTACCCTCAATGGATAAATGGGCACTCAGGGAACAAAACAACACCAAAGTTGAGCCTGAAATAAAATCTTATCGGGAGGTGATTAAAAAATGGAAATCAGAACAAAAAGGCGCCCATAAGATTATGGCTATGGGGGAAGAATCACAAATAGACCAAATTCGCGATTACCTGGCTGAAAAATTTCCGGATCAATTGCATTTATACCGGTCTAAAAACACCTATCTGGAAATTGCCCCAAAAAGAATTTCAAAATATACTGCCATAGAGTTATTGCTTCATCAACATTTTAATCTCTCTTCCATAGAAGCCATTGCCTTTGGAGATAATTACAATGATGTGGAAATGCTTAAGAACATCGGTTATGGCGTAGCGGTTGGAAATGCACGTCCGGAGACGCTCAAAGTGGCTAATGCAATTGCAGAAATGAGCACAGAAGATGGCGTTGCAAAAAGTTTAAAACAGCTATTTAAATTTTAACCAATTAGCAATTGGCTCGTTTTCCAATAGTAGTTTAAAAATCGTATGTTCGCGCTCAGAGAAAATCGACTTATGGAAAACGCCCCTTTTTTTACCAATGACGCTATCGTATTTGGAATCCTGATGATAGCCCTTGGTTTTGTCTTTTACACATCTTCTATGAAAGAGGGTTTTTGGAAAAAATTCTATTCGGTAGTTCCCGCGCTCTTAATGTGTTATTTAATTCCTTCTATTTTTAATTCCCTGGGAATAATAGATCCTGAAGGCTCACAATTATATTTTGTTGCCAGCAGATATTTGCTTCCCGCTTCACTTGTTCTCATGACCCTTAGTATAGATCTAAAGGCCATATTCAGTTTAGGTCCAAAAGCCCTTATAATGTTTTTTACAGGAACTATCGGGATCATTATTGGAGGGCCATTGGCCATTCTTTTAATTTCTGCAGTTTCCCCGGAAACAGTTGGAGGGGTGGGTCCCGATGCCATCTGGCGCGGACTTTCCACCCTGGCAGGCAGCTGGATTGGAGGTGGCGCAAACCAGGCCGCGATGCTTGAAATTTACGAATACAACCCCGATTTGTACGGTGGGATGGTACTTGTGGATATTGTAGTTGCCAATTTGTGGATGGCAATTTTACTGTTTGGGATTGGTAGAAATGAAAAAATTGATAAATGGTTGAAAGCAGATGACTCTGCAATTACCAATTTAAAGAATAAAGTGGCATCTTATGCTGCCAGTGTAACCAGAAATCCGACTCTGGATGACCTTATTATTATGTTGGCCCTTGCTTTTGGCGCGGTTGGTATTGCCCATTGGGGTGCCGAATGGATCTCTGCTTTTTTATTAAACAATTTTGAAGTCTTTAACGATAAAAAAAGTGCCTTGTCGTCCTTTTCCTCTTCCTTTTTCTGGATGATCTCCATTGCTACGGCAATAGGAATTATTTTGTCTTTTACTAAATTCAAAACCTATGAAGGTGCCGGCGCGAGTAAACTGGGAAGTGTTTTTATCTATGTTCTGGTTGCCACTATAGGGATGAAAATGGATCTTGCCATGGTTTTTGACAATCCGGGACTTATCGCAATTGGCCTGGTATGGATGTTCATTCATGCCGGTTTATTAATTTTAATTGCCAAAATAATAAAAGCGCCCTTCTTTTTCCTTGCCGTGGGAAGCCAGGCGAATGTGGGAGGCGCTGCAAGCGCGCCTATTGTAGCTGCAGCATTCCATCCTTCTTTAGCCACAGTAGGTGTACTCCTTGCTGTTTTTGGATATGTGGTTGGGACCTATGGCGCCATTTTATGTACAATTTTAATGCAAATAGCCGCGGCCGGTTAGTAAAGAATCAAAATTTATATGATATTTGCCTCCCATAATTTCAACTTAAATTCATGAAAAAACTTAGTTTTTTATTAGTTATCCTTATTAGCATTACGGCATGTACAAAGAAAGAAAGCAACCTCCTGATTAAAGGAAATGTTGCCGGTCTTAAAAAAGGAACTATTTACCTTCAAAAAATTGAAGATACCGTTCTTATTAATGTGGATTCGGTGACTATAAATGGTGACGCGAACTTTATTTTGGAAGATTTTATCAAAAGCCCTCAAATTATGTATTTGTTCCTGGATAAAGTGGACAATGTGGAATATGATGAGCGAATTGAATTTTTTGCTGAAGAAGGGGAAGTAACAATCAACACAACTTTAAAAAACTTTGCTGTAGATGCAAAAGTTTCAGGCTCTGCCAATCAAACCAAATTGATAGAATACCGGGAAATGATGTCTCGCTTCAATGATAAAAATCTTGAGCTTATTCAAACTAATTTTGAAGCACAGCGTGATAATAACGAGGAACTTCTAATCAAGACAAATACTGAATACGACCGGCTTTTAAGCAGAAGGTATTTGTTTACCGTAAATTTCGCTGTCAACAATAAGGATTTGGAAATCGCTCCTTACCTGGCCCTATCCGAAGTTTTTGATGCCAACATAAAATATCTGGACACTATCTATAATTCCATGACCCCACATGTTCAGAAATCCAAATATGGAAAGGATCTGAAAGTGTTCCTAAAAGAACGAAGGAAAACGGAAAAATTGGAAAAAAAAGTGGAAGAACAGTAACGAAGTTAGAAGGTAGAAGTACGAGGTTAGAAGTACAAGAATAGACCGAAGACCGAAGACCGAAGTTAAAATATAGATTGACGGCTTGCTTATAAAAAATGAAATTTTTTGTGACCCTTTAATGAAAAACAAAACTCTGCCAGTGTTTGAAACGCTTGCAGGGTTTTGTTTTAGGAATGCGACAAAGTTCTTAAATCACAAGTGAGTATAAAGAAACTTAACCACAGAATATTGAATCAGGAACAGCTATTTTTGATTTATGAAGTTTCATTATTCTAAAATCAAAAATCGTTAATCCTTGTGCTTAAACACATTATAAATATTTCTCAATAATAATTAATCATAAAAAAACTCCACCGTAATGGAGGAGTTTTGAGCCGATGGAGGGACTCGAACCCACGACCTGCTGATTACAAATCAGCTGCTCTAGCCAGCTGAGCTACATCGGCATCGAATATATTTTTTACAATTCGTTTATTTTAGCTACCAAAGCATTTGCTTTAGCTTCAAAATCTTTCGCGATATCTTTAAAATGTTGTTTTTTATTTTCAACCTTTTTTTGATTTATCTTTGCCATTAATTCGTCAAAACCAGTTATAGCTTGATCTACAATTGCTTCCGATTTTTCAGGTTCTTGTTTAGGGTTTGCTAATTGATGAATAT
>Ga0314774_1001050_pt1 | contig 19026 bp, 19 predicted proteins | sample MetaGCBIA2018_FD_204515 | JGI IMG/M metagenome (GOLD analysis project Ga0314774, IMG submission 204515) | Cryopeg brine microbial communities from Beaufort Sea near Barrow, Alaska, United States - CBIA 2018 | ecosystem: Environmental > Aquatic > Marine > Coastal | place: USA: Alaska | collected...
TGGAATTTAAGTAATCAGAATAACTCGCTGAATTATAAAAAGATGATGATCTGGCAGGATGGCGGGTTGGGTATGATTGAAGCCAGGGGCCGATATTATACAGTTAGAAAATCCTTCATACTACAGAATTTCAGTGATGATATGAAGTGCTGAATTGATGAATTGATGAGCGATTGATGAGCATGATGACGCTAGTGGTTTAGGGACTTTTCGGGCAATCGATGACGATTTCTGGATGTATGGAAAAATTACCATAGTTTTTATGCTCTTTATTATTTCTTTTTTTTTGATGAATGATGAGAGATAGTAATATAGACCAGTGGTACCAAAGGTTTTCGGCCTCATCGTTTTCTCATCAAAAATAAAACGATGCTGAAATTTGAATTGAATTGTTGGGATTTGTAGCGAAAATGACAAAAAATGGAAAAAAAGGAAACACCTAAAAGCTGGGAAAAAGCCCGTAATATTCGCATCGTAATAACGCTTGCAAAATTAGGGCACTTTCCCACCAAAATAGCTGAGAAAGAAGCTTGGTTTCTGAGTCCCCTTCGGTCAGAAACCCAAGCCTCTTTCAATGTTTCTTTAATTAAAAACCTGTGGTATGATTTCGGAACAGGAATAGGTGGCAATGTGATCGACCTGGTGATGCTTCTTGATAACTGTTCTTTTCAGGATGCTTTAAATTTCCTTTCTGATCAAAACATTTCTTTTTCTTTTAGCCCGGATATCCCTGTAATTAAAAAAGACAATGATGAAATTATAGGAATTGTTAATGTTCAAAGCATTTCGCACCCGGCCCTGTGTGGCTATTTACGATCCAGGGGTATTCCTTTGGCAGTAGGCAAGGCATATTGCAAAGAAATCAGATACAGCTTCAAAGGGAAGGAATTCTTCGCCCTGGGGATGCAAAATCATCTGTGCGGATGGGAACTGCGCAATAAGTATTTCAAAGGTTCCAGCTCCCCGAAATCCTATGCTTATTTCAAAAATGGTTCTAAAAGCTTGTTGGTATCCGAAGGAATGTTTGACCTTCTTTCCCTGGTTACCCTAGAGAATGAACTGGTAAATACTTCAGATGTGATCATCCTTAACTCGCTTGCATTCTTAGCTAAAATTCAACCTCATATCCGGGAGTATCACCAGGTACTCCTTTATCTGGACAATGATCCTTCAGGTGATAGTGCAACCGAAGAATTTTTAACCCGGTTTGAGAATATTACCGATATGCGGAATTCTTATAAAAATTTCAAGGACCTCAATGATAAACTGAACCATGAAAAATAAGGAAATTTTAAGGGAACAGGAGCCTAAGACTCATTTGGTAATTCCTGTAAAAGTGCTAGGGGATCAGGATTCCATTTCTATGGATGAGCTGCAGGTAAGACTACCTGAAGAGCCAGGATTTTTCGGGGAGGATAAAGCAAGATGTGTCATTGTCATGACAATCTTGCTTTGCTCCCGGAGGTTGCAAAGATTTAAAAGAAAAGATGAGACGGGAATACATCCAAATACGCTGCTCGATCTACGAGAAAAAGCTGCTCAAAAGAAGAGCGGCCAGGGCAGGGATTTCCCTTTCAGAATATCTGCGTTCCACGGCATTTGATAGAAATATTGTAGAGCGGATTACCCCAGAACAGTTAGAATGTTACCAGCTTCTAATTCAATATAAAAACAACTTTAGCCGAATCGGTAATATGTTTAAAAAGAACAATCCCCAGCTGACTAAGGAAGTACTGCAATTGGCGGAAGAGATCAGAGGGCATTTAATAAATTTCAGAAAATGATTGGGAAAGGACATTCCATAGCAAGAACGGGGGCATCTATTGATTATGGGTGGAACCAAGAAAAAGATGCAGAGGTGGTTTTTAAAGAGCACTTAGCGGGTGACTCCCCTAAAGAGATTGCCGAAGAATTTAAGATCATTCAATCTCAAAACCAGCGTTGTATCAATAATACCCTCAGTTTTATTCTAAGTCCTACCGTTCAAGATGGGTTAAACATGGACAAAGCACAACTGCAAGAGATCACCAGACTATTCCTGAAGGAAATGGAGTTAAAAAACCGACAGGCCATTGCTTTTGTACATCGGGATAAGGCGCATACCCACGTTCATGTATATGTCAACAGAATTGGTTTTGATGGAAAAGCCTATAACGATAGTTTTATTGGCAAACGAAGTCAGCTAGTCGCAGACAATGTTGCAAAACAACTCGGACTTGCAAGAGTCTGCGAAGTGCAACAAGAAAAGCTACAAGAGTTAAAAGAGCAGCGAGTGGACATTAAACATATCAACGACCGAGTACTAGAAACCAGACCTAAATCTATAGATGAATATAACAATAAAATGAAAGTACAACAGGTAAAAGTGATTCCCAGTATCAACAAGTCAAATCAATTACAAGGCTTTAGGTTTGAATATAAAGGAGTGAATTTGAAGGGAAGTGATGTTCACAGATCGATGACTGGGGTTAAACTCATTGGGGAGATCACTCAAAATTCAGGAATAACAAGAATGAAAGAAGTTCCTGACAGTTTTAAGCTTCTAGATAAAACAGTACAAATAAGTGCTAAAATGGCAGCAAGTATAGCCAAAGGCTTAATGAAACAGGTAATTAAGAGAAGCTTAGATGTGGGATTAGGATTTTAAATTAATAAAACAATGAAAAAGCTAGACGAAATTATGGAGCTCATGACTGATGAGATGGCGGATTTTAACGCTGCTATTATAAAACTTGAAGAGCTTTCAAAACAACTATCCACTTTAAGTATTCCTATTAGCACCGAAGCTTTAGAAAAGAATTTGAATACCTTTTTGGAAAAAGAGGAAAAAGAGAACAAGTTGAAAGATGAAGTGCTAAAAGAGATAGAGAAAAAACTAAAGCACGCAAAATTAATTCCTAATTACCTACTTATCCTGGTTTGTTCACTGGGTATCATTTTATTAAGTCTCTTGGGTTATTTTGGATATTCCTTGCATACACTACAGAACGAAAAGTTTGAACTTTATCAAATTCTCATGGAAACTAACAAGGAAAAATATCAAGAATACTTCTCGAAAAACCCGAAGGTTCAAGATGATTTTAAGCAGTGGTTAGAGGAGAAAAAATAAGCGTTGTCATGACAAATGGCTTTGCCGCAAATCATTCTAATTTTACAGTAAATGGCTTCGAATCCCCAGTAAAATTATCATTTTTTACTGTAACTTATGCGGTATAAGTTGTTTGCGCCCTATGCTGTTTTTACTTTACGCTTAACTTCCCGTACGCTATAAAAACAGCACAGAATCCACGCGCAAGGTAAGTTATGGTAGATTTGGGGACATTTATATTTATGATTTTTCCTAAGACCCTTTACTTAAATGTAGTATGCTATAAAAAATATTAGGTTAACACTCCTCAATTAAATTTTAATGTATTTCGAACCAATAATAAAGGGGCTTAATAAAAACAAATCCCGGAAATACCGGGATTTTGCTTGCAGATTCATATCAGATTACACTTCCCTTATAAGCCGAAAACCACTCCCATCATCTGCTAGGTGTTAGCCGCTCCTTAACCGCAATCTTCAACTAAATATTAAATATTAAATTCTCGTTTAAATTAGAAATCGAAATTTAACTAGCGTATAATTAATTTAAAATGTAGCTTATCATGCCTGTCAAAATAGAATTTAACAGAGAGGAATTATATCAATTAGTTTGGGAAAAACCTATAACCCATTTCACGGAAAACTAAATGGTTTCTTATAGTAGTTTTAAAAGTATATACACTACCAATAATTGATAATAATATCAAGGTAAAAGTATTGGACCCAAAAGAAAGTACCATACAGCAATACCCACAATACCTCCCACACAACCGGAGATTATAAATACTGATTGATATTTTTTAGGGATATAGTAAAATAGTATATAAGTTGCCACAGCAACTCCAGTCAAAGCAAGGCTAATAGGAACTACGCTGGGGTGTAAATCGAAGTATTCCGAAATGTATCTCTCATCACCCCCGAAATAATTACCTTCTTTAAAAACCATTTCATACAAAAAGGAATGAAATAGAACGTAAATTTCACGAAGCCAGAATAAAGATAGAAAAACTGAGATCCAGTCGATTAAACTAAAACCACTCTTTTTAACTTTTTTAGATCGTGTTGAAATCAATAATAAGCCAATTATACCAGTTAGTATTGTCTGCAACGGGCCACCTAAGGTAACTAAGAAACTATCATAATTTAATTTCTCTAATTTTCTTTCGAACAACTCTTTCTCCTCAAAATATTGACCAGCTTCAATTTCATTTTTATTTTGAATATAAATACTATCCAATTCATTATTTAATTTGGAACTATCATAGTTTATACTACCGTAATGTAACGTAGTTTTATATCCTAATAGTTCAGCTACAACCAGATGACCTAATTCATGGGTGACTGTTCCAAGTATAACAAACAGAATGAAAGCTAAAGCAAATTTCAAAAATTTTCTAACCATTTATTTTTGCCTAATTGTAAACACGTTTTTAGAATGAAAAAAATTATGGAAGCTTTTTCGAGCTTCCATAACTCAATATTGATATTTAATTGTATTTCGGGTTACTTAATTGGGTTTTAATATCAGCAATGTTTTCATTTCTGAAAGATACTGTTCTATCTTGTATATCCACAATTAGATTCTTGTATAAAGAACTGAAAGATCTATCAGCTGAGTACTGGATCATATCAACAACTCCATCATACTTAGTACCAGTTAAAAAGTAATTTGTATTATCGCCCAAATAAGCATACATCCCTTCACTGATTACAGGAGTTTGTAGTGTAATCTTGGTTAATAATGTAAAATTTATAGTTTCTGCAAAGTGACTGGAAGTAGCGTAATAAGCATCAAACCAAAACTCTCCCGTAGGGGTGGCAAAAACCTCATTCCTAAAGGTGTACATATCCGAAGATGGTAAAAACGAATTGAAGTCATTCAATTCATCATACCTACTATTATAAGAATATGCATAAACTATTGCTTGTCTTTGGCAGGTAGGAGTACGGCACCCGCCTCCAGATGGATGGCATTCTGTGGCAATGTCACTACCATTTCTACATTGATGTGCAGCCATAGAGCATGGTTTATTATCGATATACGCATGAGCTAATTTAGACTTGCTTCCACTAAATGGTATCAACCCATATTTTTTGACACTTGGCAGGTCATATTTTATGGCAAAAGCTAATAGCTTAATATCATCATATCCATTACCACTATATTGGTCGATATTACTAACAGCAACAGTATTTAAATTGTGACTCGGAAATAAATTCTGCGTCACGAAAAGCAAGTTGTCTAACTTGTATCCATTTATATAACTGACAGGAAAGTCAATAAGCTTATACTTTTTCGAATTTGATTTTTTTTCATAAGCCAATAGATGCATCCTATTATCATCGTCAACTGCATGTAAGAATAAGCCACTTTCTTCATGAGAGTCTATGTCATTGACTGTTGTAATTGCTATAACTTGCAAATCAGGCAAATGATTAGGAAAGAATTTATTTAGATCATTAATGTTAACCTCGGCATGACTCACCGCATTTATAATACCGCTCCTTATTCCAGGGGATTTGGTCGAATTGTACTTTACTGAATCAGTGATTTTTGAGGTAGATTTCTCTTCCCTGAATTTCTTAAAATCTTCAACATTAAAACTCAATTCGTTACCCGTTGAATTTTGTTCCTTCAAATTAGTATTTTCAGAACAAGAACTAAATAGAATTGCTATGAGTAAGATAGAAACGAATTGCGAAATTTGGTTCCTAAAATTTTTAAATTTTTGTTTCATGTGATAAATTTAAATGATTTTTGAATTAGAATAGTTTTTTTACTTATACAACGTTATAATAAGCTTGAATGAAAGTTATTTAATTAATTTAAAATCCGTGAATAAAAAACCGTAACATTAGTACGGGAAATTTTTATTATTAAGGTGAAATTTTTTGTATGAGTAAGAGAGTCTGAGTTTGCAGTACTTGAAATTTCCTCTAAACATTTGTCACTATTAATTTTTCATTTTCTTCTATAAACTGAAAATGCTTAAAAGGTAACAGGGCCAGGGAATATGAGTACTGCACTTACATTATAATGAGTAATGGGTATTTTGAGATCATGGTCATATTCTCCTTTATCTTTAGGGAGTATACAAACTTTAATCAGGTCCTCTAGTAAAAATATGAGGTGTTTAAAAAAAATTGACCTGTGAAAGTGCCCGTTCCATTTGTATCGTGAAAACCTTTGCAAAATCAGAGTTTTCCTAACTGGATGGTGATTACTTTAATTATTTTCGTGACAATAAATTGTATTCCTATCATATCTGGAAAGAAGAAGGAAAGTTTTCCAACTTATATAATTCATATCTGGCTTCGTAGAAGAGAACGGAGAACAACAAAACAGCAAACGGAAGGCCTATTGAATGAATAATTATAGCGCAACGATTAAAAAGGCGGTTTTGGGCTATATGTCCAAATTTTCATTTTTGAGCGTTTTGGATAGGACTGTCAAAAATCTGGAATAACATATCAAATCTTTCATTCGTTAATAAGCCGGGATTTCCTGCTCCACACCTTATTGATAGGTAGTGTAGGAGCTGTAATTAACAAGCAGCCAGAACAGAAATCCATACAATTCTTATTCACTGGGGTAATGGTTGGATTCTTAAATAAAACCTTTCTCTCTGGCAAGTTGAATTAATCTCCTGTCACTTTTTTCTTCTACTTCAAAAAGTTTTTTTAAGTTAATCTTTCTCTTTTCAATGCCTGCCTTAGACAAAGGTAAAATAGTAGGTAATTCACTCATTTTTGTCCCTATTGATAACTCGTGTAATAATTTCCTGTCAACTGTGTCTATTACGTACTCATTGCTTATATGTTTTTTAAAAAACTCAAGTACGGTTTTACTATAATATGGAGTATTGTTGAGAACAGTTTTTATTGCCATGAGCAAAACCTCCGGATCAAGGTCATTTTTAACTAAAAACCCTTCGGGATTTATATTTTTCAAAATAGTATGGATTCTGTAATTATCGTTAAACGATGTAGAAACAATTATTTTTACATCAGGAGATATTTGTTTTATTTTAATGCCCAAATCTTCGCCCGATAAAATATTTTCATTTTTGGAAGGTAGGCTGATATCCAAAAATATAAGGTTAACTTCCTTTAAAAATGTTGGATTGTTTATTTTTTTAAGCGCAGAATCGATATCGTGAACTATTATAGTTTCGAGATTTTCCTTTTCTGAGTTAAAAACTTGTTCCAAAGCAGTTTTAAATGATCCCGTAATTAGTGGATGATCATCTATTAACAATGCTGTGAAACTATTTACCATAATTGGGATCTTAGATGTATCTTTTTTTTATGCTTCAATCTTCAAGAATGCCGATCTTCTTTTTGACTTATTCTACATCACTTTTAAAAAAATTCAGAATTGATTACGTAGTGTTTCTTATAAGATTTATACTAATATATGAAAAAAAATCAGGTAATTCCTGGCTGTTCTACCTTACTAACAAAAGCGTCTTTTATCATTCCGGCACGTTTAATGGATCTGTTAGGTTTTTTGAGCCGGAGATGTATTTCTCTTCGGATTCTGTTTCTTTTAAGGTCACCACAAAAATTAAGTTGGTGCCTAGGATGGGTGAAGATTCAATAAAAAAGCGGCCCCCAAGTTCGGAAATTCTGGCCTCCATATTCTTGAGTCCAATTCCCTTTGTTTGTTGAGTGGGTTCAAAACCAATCCCATTATCATTGATTTGCATGGTCAAATCACTGTCCTTATGGCTAAAATCAATTTTAATCCGGGTAGCTCGAGAATATTTCACAATGTTTTGCAATGCTTCCTGCATTAGCCTGTAGAGGTTTATGAGCGTTTTATTTTCTATTGATTCCCACACAATATCTTTTTCCCAATCCACAAGAGTTTCAAAGCCGCCCAATTCCCCAATCTCTGTAAGGTAATTTCTAACCAGGAGAATAAAGTCTAGGTTTGAACTTAGCGACGCCTTTTCAAGGTCGTGGGAGATGTCCCTCACTTCTTTTTCTATTTTCTGAAGTTCCCCGATAAAGGATTTATGTTTTTCAACAACCTCTTTTTTCCCCTGGATATTGAGGAAGCCCAAGCCCATCCTTGTACCAAAAAGCCTACCTATAATGCCGTCGTGCAGTTCCCTGGCTATACGTTTTCTTTCTTTTTGGCGACTTTCTTCCTTTACACTTTGCTGTTTCAGCAAGAGTTCATAAATTTTTTCATTAGCGTTTTGTTGCTCCTGTTTTAATAAAATTTCCTTGTTTCTTGACCGTTGTTCTCTTATTACATATCCTAAAAAACCCAATAGAAGGAAAATGGCAGAAATTGCCACTATGGCACTTTGCTGTTCATATAGTATCTCGTTCTCCTCAACAAACTCATCTGTTTCAAAACGTATCCTAGTAAATTTGTTCCTCGTTGCCCGCTCTTGGTTGATCAAAATATCATTGATCGTAACATAATTGGCCATATGTGCAACGCCGTTTGGGGCATCAATTTTTGAAAGGAGCAAAAGTGAAGCCAAATGATCCCGAAAATTATGAGTTTTTTTAGCAAGGTTTTTCGCCTCTTTTGCATATTGTAAAGCTTTGAAGGAATCCTTTTTGTAGATATATAATTCGGCCAAATGTAGTTTATTGATTACTATACCAGCTTCATCATTTAAACTGTCGCGTATTCTAAGTGCAGCAAGAAAAGTATCCTCAATTCCTAATGTATCATTTTTTTTTAATTTGGAGAAAGCAAGGTTATCCAGAAGCATTGCATAAAATGTAGGATCTTTTGTATAGAGGCTGTCTACGGAAAGGGCCTTTTGAAAATTTTTAATAGCACTTTTATAAAATTTTAAATTTTGATATACTACACCTATATTATTTTGGTTCGCTAATTTTAAGTTCTCGCTGGATTTCCCATAGTGTGATGCCTTTTTATGGTAGCTTAAGGCTTTACCATATTCTTTCAATTCATTATAAATTATTCCCAGGTTATTATAGGCAGAAAATAACTGCATTTTTTTATTTTGGGGTTTCAAAAGTGAAATTGCCTCTATAGTTGCAATTTCACTTCCGGTAAAGTCTTTTATATTTTTTTGAATTATGGCCATATTCAGCAACATTCTACCTGATAAAGTATTTTCATCGATAGATTCATATAGCTTATATGCGTTATGGTAGAAATAATAGGAACTATCACTTATATTCTCCTGATAAAAAAAATTGCCCAAATCCCAATAAGATTCTGCAATTTTGAGGGTGTCTTGCATTTGTATTGACAGTTGGTTGCTTAACCTGTTCCAGTAACGGAATTCCAACGAGTCTCCTTTTTTATAATAATCATAGGAAATTTTAAAGTATAATTCATTTTTAGCGGAATCCCTTGTTGTTTGATTTGCATTTATTTTTAGGGAATCCCTCGATACCTCAACAGTATTCTTTAATAGTAAACTTACTTTTTTGTTTATTTTTTTTTCCTGGGAAATATAGGATTGGTTAGTGCCCCCTTTTTCGTCGCACGAAGAGGCGAGGATCAGGACATATAATAACAACATGGATATGGTCCGTTGCAAAACTTTGGTTTTTATTGCTTCACAAATTTACACAATAAAATTTAACCTCCCATTAACATAATGGGAGGGATTAACTAAAAATCTTCGAGATACAAGAATCTGATTAATTGACCATAAGGCTATCAATTAGATTTGGAACCGCATCCCTTATATCATCTATATTTTTTTTGTCATCAATAATATCTTTTTGATTCCCGTTGGCCTGTGTATTTTGGTATTCAAGGTAAGTGTTACTTTCCAACGCCTCCGGTTCACAGGAGATAGTCAATATAGCAATAGTTACGAAAAAGAGTAAAAATTTAAATAATTTCATGATTGTTTGTGTTGGGTTTATTAAAACAAGGCCAAGATTCTCCAGGCTCGCTTAGCAATATCAATATGCATATTGATATTGCTAAGCGAGGACCTTTAATGGTAAAACTAAACACACTGAACTTGTCTAGAGAAGAATTTTCCATACACTTTGAATGCATTAACCATACAAAGTGTATTGGTTTTTCTTGCCTCTTCTTTCAATATCCGTTTATATTAGCCAGAACCTAAACTTATTATTATGAGCAGCTTAAAACGTATTCTACTCTTTGAGTGGACGAGGGAGCTTGACATAAACTTGCTCCCGCATAAATCAGCTTTTATTAACTATTAAAATATTACCAATGAAAAAAACAAATACATTTTTAATTATGATTTTATCTGCTTTTTGTATATTTTCTTGCAGCAAAGAAGAAGTAAGAAATGCAGAAGATAAAACAACTGAAAATATAGAGGAGATCATAAATTCATCTCTTACACTAAGGAAGGGTACGTTGAAATTTAATGATAAAGAAACCCTCAAAAAATTTGTAGAAAACCCCGAACCTAATTATTTAAAAAATACTGTCACCAGCTTAAGCAAAAAAGGATTTAAGTCTTTACGACCATATTTCGATCCTAATGATAGCAAGTCTATAGATTCTTTTTTAAAAGAAAAAAAAGTAAATAAAAAGAAAAAAGGATATTTATATTCCCTCAAAGCAAGGGATAATGATAACCTTGATTTGGATGATGAACTTATATCTGATCAAAATTTCGCATCTCTTTTAAATGAAGATAGAGAGATATATGTTGGGGACAATATTTATAAATATACCACAAATGGTGTATATTTTACTAGCATTGAAAATGAAGTTAAGTTAGATTTTTATTTGGATAGCCTGAATTCTACCATCACAAATAAGTCTCAGATTCTTTTGGGTAGAAAAATGAATCGAATGGTTGAAAATCAAGACGGCCAAATGTCAATTACCCCGGTAGAGGGTGAAATAACTCAAATAAATAATAGTATAAGCCTTTATCAGCCTAGCTATATAGCTCCTATTGGTGACGGTGACGGTGGCGGTGGTGGAGGTGGAAGCACACCGCCTGCTCCCGAAGAAGATTATCCTATTTTAATACCTCAAAAGTTTGGAAGTTGTTCATATTCAGAAGACAGCTTATGGCAACAAGCATTCGGAAATAGAATAAAATGTAATGATTATCACGATTCAGAACATCGCATTCAGACTCAGTTCTGGAATGAAAATTATTTTGTTTACGCATCAATTGGTACTAAAGCCAAATACCAAAAGAAAAGATTTATAGGTTGGAGCGAATCAGAAACAGCTGATTATGTGGAATTAGGGATTAACAGCATTAAATATACATACAACCATAATGTAAATCAGTACAACCCTTTTACTGAAACCCATCTACAATTTAAGTATAAAGGAGTCACCTATAATCAAAATGGAACGCGAGCAAGCTTACCTACAAATCCGGATCCTTGGCCAATTTTTAATGAGAATCAAGTCTTTTATAGTTTAGATATATATATTGATGATATTTTCGGGCAAACTATTGATGAAACAATCAATCTTGACGGAGAAAATATTAATGGTGCCATTGAAGATTTATTGGAAATGGCGGCAAATTCTCTTCCAAGTACCTTAAATTTGCAAAATGACATAAATGGTAATAAAGTAGCCGTGAAAATTTTAAAATTCTCTACTAATAAAACTGAAGTTGTTATTGCAAATAGGGTTATAAGACATAAATCTAATGCTCGAAAAACTTTTGATTTTAATTTCCTACTATCACTTCCAAATGATGTCAGCGACCCAAATTTTAAGGATTTTTTAAAACAGTTCAACGCAACAAAGTATGATGTTGCTGAAATTGACCTCTATGGTGCAGGTTTAAGAGGTAATATATGGAAAGGCAAAAGGATTATAGCTAAAGACTAAACATGATTTAATTTGGCTTTATTTTATAAAGTAAATTTTAATTGCCAAAAGCCTATTGTTTTACTTTATAAAATTAAACCGGCACTTAAGGTGCCGGTTTAATTAATAGATTGATTATTCCCAAAAAATGAAGCATATAAATTTACTTATCAATTGAAACCTATAAATTTTTTTCTTAGTTTATCATTAATCACTCTAACAAGTTGTGGAGGCGCAGAGTATTTCTATAATTTTGAACAAGGTAGATCGCTGGAATTCACAAATGGAAAATGGATTCTAAATAAACCATATACAAACTATGATGATGAAAAAATATATCGTGTGGTTAAAAGAGAATTTGAAGAAATATTGGGAGATTCTTTATACGAGATTAGTGAGTTGAGACAAAATAATAGATTAGTGGAGCTTCAAATCCCCTTAAGTCCTACCCCGAAAGATTTAAAAGATTTAAGGATAAATTCTACATGTGATTACTTGATAAACATTCATGCTCAAATTGTTAAAGATGAAATGGATTTTATAGTTTCATCAAGAAATTCAGGTACAACAAAAAGAACTAATGAAGCAAGAAGTGTTATCATTATTTATGACTTAAAAAAATTAAAAATAATTTCTAAATCATCAGTCACCGGAACGGTGGAAGTAACTAAAACAAAAGATGATGGTAGTTTGGATTTTGCAAGTTCTAGTGGTACTATTATCTTAAATGGCCTCGCTAAGCTTGTTAGAAAGTATAAGAAATACAAAAATACATTGAGATAACAATTATGGTTTTATCAAGCCAATAAAAAAATAGACTGGAAGTAGTCTATTTTTTTATAATAATTGAATTTGAATCTTGATTAAAAACTATATTAAACAAAAAAATGAAAAAAATTACAATGATAATAATCGTTTGTGGAATGGCTTCAATTGCCCAATCACAAAATGCAAGTATAGAAAATTCAATTTATGGAGTTCAAATTGGAGTCTTGGGTGTTTGGGCACACAATGAATCAAAATTATCTAACCAAATTGCTTTGCATAGTGAAATAGGTTTCGACAGTGGAATTTGGGGAGGAATGTTTTATGATAAAACCGGAATTGTTTTTGCACCTGTAATTACAATAGAACCCCGTTGGTATTATAATTTGAATAAGCGGGTAAAAAAATCGAGACGAATAGATGGTAACAGTGGCAATTTTCTTTCTTTAAAAACAAGCTATCACCCAGACTGGTTCGTGATTTCCAACTATGACAATCTTCGAATTATAAGCGATGTTTCTGTTGTTCCGACTTGGGGAATAAGAAGGAATATTGGGAACCATTTTAATTATGAGGCTGGTATAGGTATTGGTTACAGGTATATTTTTGCCAAACAAGCTGGGTACCGGGAAGACGAAAGTGAAGTGGGATTAAATCTTCATCTCCGTATAGGATATAGATTCTGATTACTACCACAGATTTATAGGATTTGAAAAATTCTATAAATCTGGTTCTCGTTCTCTTGCTACAATGGTAAATTCTAAAACACCGATCTAATTATAACGATATAACCTTGAAAAATATATTCAGTTTATTTCTTTTATTATATTCATTTGTTTTTCCCAAACAAATTTAGAACCTGACAAAACATAAGCAATATTGCTGGGTATTCGGTAAGCCGTGAACTTTCAACGGCACATCGAACCAGGATGCGGTTTACCCCACAGCAAATTAAAACAGATGCTTTAAAAAAGCTGGTTCAGAATAATCGGAATCGCGTGGAAAAGGAACTGACAAGTGTGGTTTTAAGCGTCATGGAGAAGTTAAATATGTAGAACGTAGACCTGTGTCCTCTGGATGCACTACAGGTGTTGCACCGAACCCGGGTTGAAACAGATCTTACCCAACTCCGAAAATTACTGAAAAAGGACTGGAAATTGACAAATCAAGACAACTCATTGAGTTCCCCAAATTGCTCAAAGAGATAGCTTACCTGTGGCCCTGCTTGAACATACAGCAATGGAATGAGGTTATATTTAGCCATTACAGATGCAAAGCCGAAGCCTGAACCATTAATATTTGCATAATCCACTTCCGGACGTACGCTTAATTTCTCGGTTAATGGAACATCTAGGTAAATACCCACGTAAGGACCTTCATCGCCGCCGCTAGACTCAAAGCCAGAAAACTCGGTTTTTTCGTTGGCGATCATCAAGCCGGCCGTGATCCCAAAACGGGATGATTGGGCATTAACGGATACTACTCCTATTAAAAAGAGCGCTAAAAATAATGGTTTTTTGTAGTTCATATTGAAATTGGTTGATATTTTTTTGTTATTGTATTACGGTAATTGGTTTGTAAAAAATTAAGAAAGGCTGCCTCTTACAACAGCCTTTCTTGATCCTATATCATTGTTTAGTCACAATCCCCATCGCAGGGGGTAGCGTTTTGGTAATCTTCTAGGGAAAAGATAAAGGTTTCTTCTTCATCTCTATAAAAACAATTGTTTAATGGATTCCTGGTATTTGAACAATCATCCCCAAAAAAATTTATTTTTTCTTGGTTGTAAACTACAACAAGTGAATCCCTGTTTGGATTTTCACCAAAGAAGCTTTTAAAGCTGTAACCAGAAGGGGGCAAACCATCTTCGAAAGTTTTTGTGATTTCTTGACCATTTTCAATATTCGTAATTACGGGAGTTACATTAGGGAGATAAGAGATATAACTTCTTATTTCAATAGTTTTCCCACTTTTGTTTATGACCGTGTAAGTGTAAGTTTTTCCTTCTCCCTGATCTGTACCACAACTTAAAAAAATGATTGGTAATAATAATAGGATTATATTTTTCATAGCTAAATCTTTAATTAGGCCAATTATTGAATAATTCATCGAGATAAATCTCTGTTGGATTGCTGAATTTGGATTTAATATTATCCCGCCACTGCCACCATGATTTTGCGTCAACTAACGCATTTTCCAATTGTTTAATAGTATAACCACTTACTCTGTCAATTGGATACGAACTTCCATATAAATTTCTTTGGTTAACTGTATCCATCATATCATAACCACCTGAAGTATATGAATTGTTTCTACCGGAAGAAGTAATAAATCTCTGCTGATAATTTAAATCATCTCCATACATATAATTCGGTTGGTTAGAATAGTCCTTATATCTTTGCAGCACAAATACTATTTCCACAGTACTAGCCCAAGTTTCTAGAAGCCTTCTATTATTTTTTCCGGTAGGCCCCGGATTATCGCAACTTTCAGCGGAGGGTGCACAAGGGCTTGTATAGGCATCAAAAACCACATTGTTATATGCACCTCCATCTACTTCACGATGCGCTGCGTGAGCCAGTTCATGAATAGTAGTACCATATACTTGATCTGAAGGATCTCCCCAGGCTTGTAAGGAAATATCCGCGCCAAACCATATTCTTCGAGCTTTTACATAAGAGGATCTGTTATTTTCTTCCCTTGCGGCTATTTTAATCTGCCTTTTTAATGTGGCGTTAGTAGGTGGTGAGGTAAGTCCAAATCGGCTGCCATAATAATAATCATAAGCTGCCAAATGTATCATCCCATGATATTCATCTTCTCCATCCCTTATATCATGGTCCCAACGTGAGTTCTTTTTAGGACCGCGATATTCTGCCTGCCATAAAGATCCATCTCTTATACTGTATTGATAACGTTCCCACTGTATTATATAGCGCTTTTCGCCCCTAAGTTCATCAAAACTAAAATAGCCTTCACTATTGGTGATTTCATTACCAATGGTAAATGTGTCACGAAGTAAAACCTGTGCTCCTTCCAAGGGAACATAACTTCCAGGTGGATTCTCGGTTTCATAGCGGTAAATTGCTCTTTTACACCGGGTATCTTCCAATATCTTAAGTTGGTTAGCAGCCTTTTGTATAGGTTCCAGTCCTCCACCACTACAGTCATAATATTCATAGCCTACCAAAATACGGTTTGTGGTTGTAGTGCTACCTATATTATCGTCCCATATACGCAAAGTTCCCTCAGGATGCCATTTTGAACCGATGCCTATGCCCAAAAATTTACTTTCAGATTGGCTTTCTCCTTTTTCCCCTTTAAGGATTCCAAGGCCATCCAGGCCTTCATTCCCTGTTTGCTTAAAAGCCTGGTTCAAAAGTATATTTACAAAATCCCCAAGTTCATTCTGTGAAGTACGATATATTGTTGAGCGGGAACCTTCCAGACTTTCATCTTGTTGTGGCAAATACATTTCCTCCAAAACTTTATGGGGGACCCCTTTTGGCAATACCCTATCTACAGATACGCTGGTGTAGTATTCCGGTATTTGCCCCTCTTTTAACTTTGGCCTTTTTTTGAAAAAATCTTCATCATATTCATAACCTAAAGGATAATCGATCAAAGCCAAGGTGCTATCTTTTTTGAGTAGGCTTTCCTGCTCAAAGGTCTTGGGAGTAAACTGAATATACAAGACATTAGGCTTTATTTTTTCCTTTTTCGGGATCGTGGCTTTTTCATTTGTGGTATTTTTTACTTTGCCTTTTTCAAACCTGGATATAATACTGTCCAATGCTATTTGCATATTGGTTATTGTATATGGATTTTCAACTTTCCGTCTAGAGTTGTTCATCTCTGTATGGGTTGCTGTTTCAATAGTAGGATCATTAAAATCCAGTTCGTCTTTCTCACAAGAGAATAATGTAATTATCAAGGTTAGTGATAATAGCCTGATAAAAATTGAAAATGTAGAACTTTTTTTCATAAAATTTAATTAGTTAACGGGTTGGTGAATCTTAACTTCGGTACTTATTGATATCATCAACTTTTGATCTTTTTTCACATGATTTAAGCCTCATCTGTTTTGACATCATTTTAAGAATATAAATTTGCGTAGAAACTTTTCAAACTAAGGTGATTTTTACCACATATTTTCTGCGGTAAAACCACATATTTTGGCTCATAACTATTGGATTAAAAAGGAATTCCTTTTCTAATTTCTCTCCATTTCGTACTTTATTTCTATGGTAGGATTGGCTAAGGTGTCTCTTATTAAAAGTATACTATCATTAATTTCATATCTGACCACTTTCGCTTGTCCACTGACATCTTTCAACTGATTTAAAGATTTACTTGCTAGAGAATCTTTTTTAGAAATAAAGTAGAAAAGACTATCGTTCTGGATAAAGTAACCGACGGTATCTATCTGAACCAGATAATTACTGTCTACATATCGATATTCTCCTGTTTTCGGAATAATACTATCGTCAAAAAAAAATTGTAATTCAATTTCATCTGGAATTGTTTCTGTACTATCCGATCCGAATTTAACTTCGTTTTCTTTCCATACAGTTACAAAATTGAAATTAGGATAATCAATTATAGTCTCATCACTATCATCATTAAATGAACAAGAAAAAGCGGTTAAAATAAGGAGGGCTAAACAGAGGGAAATTCCAGTTGTTTTCATAGGATTAAGTTTTAAACATTGTTGAAAATGGATGCAATTATTTAAATATCTTTGAACAAATTAATTAACGACATCAACTTCATTATACTCATGTCTTATTTTGGAAAGTTTTCCATTTTTAAAGATTAGCCTAACTGATGAATATCCCATTCTTCCAGGACCGAGATCTTCCGAAAATGTAAAATACCACTCATTATAATTGGTCATATCCGGATCATATGGTTTTTCCAGCCACTTATTGGATAGCACAATTTGATAATTTTGATAGGTTGGGATTTGGTAAATGGCCATCAACTTTTCACGTAATTTATCAAGAGGATCATCAATAAGGATAGCGGTTTCGTCGGAAACATCTTCAGGCCATTTTGCGATAGGATTCAAAAGAGCTCCACCTTTCTCTATTGAACTTACTCTATCTTGATTAAAGTGAAAAACAGTTCGCTGCGTAGCTCCTGATGTGGTCTCTAAAGTGATGGCACTATATAAACCAATATCACTTTGTATTTCATTTGGATTTGAAAAAGGTTGTCTATAAACTATTGCAACATCATCAAAGTTTTTTTGCGGACCTAATTCTTGAAGTTGGCGATACACCTCTTTTGGAGAACTTCCTATTTGAAGTGTCCATTTTTTTCCGTTGGTAATGTTTTCAACATCTGGAAAAGTATCATCTTTTTCACAAGATAACAGAAACAATGTAGGAAGTATTAGTAATATTATTTGTTTCATATTAGTGATTTCTAATTCATGACCAATACAAATCTAGTAAATTTTCCCAATAGCGGGAAAATATAATGTTAAAATTTTAACTTGATTTTTAAAATAAAGAAAGAGACCTTAAATAATTCCCGTGAAAATTGGTGATGCACATAAAACGGGGGATGCAGAAATTATAATGAAGTATATTATATTGAGTGCATTTATATTTTGCCTTTAGGTGAGTTACCAAAGTCTGTATCCTAACGATAACATAATCTCATATGTATTATTTTTAAAGTCTAGAACTTTTGTTCCGCCCGCCTTGTTTAAATCATACAAATAGGAAAAATTGATACCTGTCCTAATTCGGTCAAAATCTTTGACAAATCCTAGTTCTCCTTTTACTCCAAAAGAAATAGAATTCATATTGTACCCAGCATAAATCGGATTTTCAAATTTATCCGATCCTATTAAAAAGTCCAGTTTAGGCCCAGCTCCTATAAAAAAATGAGCATTATTTTCTAGTTGGAAAGGAAATCTGATCGTTGTATTCAAGTGAATATAATTCCAAGACTCATTAATATTTGCTCCGTTTTCCGGTAAAAATTCATTCTCTTCCTTTCCGCCTTTTTGCAAATAACCGGCTTCACTTGATAAATAAAAAATTTTATTTTCCCAATAATCCATGCCAACCAACAAAGAATAAGTGGTTATATGCTTATTTAAAAAATCAAATTTAGTCGAATTTAAGGAACTTATTGCACTCCATTTTCTAGTTTAATAACTTGAGAAAAAATTGGCGAATTTGCAAAAACAACGATGAAGATAAGTCCAATTAATTTTTTCATAAAAAAAAAGGTTCTTAATTTTTTAAAACGAAGAAAAAATGAATTAATTATCCTAAAAAAGAACTGCAAAATATTTCGCAGTTCTCTGAATAATATTTGCTGATTTTCATTAAAATGTTACATAATAATATGTATAATTAAATCCGTTCTGTAAT
>Ga0314774_1001052_pt1 | contig 19014 bp, 19 predicted proteins | sample MetaGCBIA2018_FD_204515 | JGI IMG/M metagenome (GOLD analysis project Ga0314774, IMG submission 204515) | Cryopeg brine microbial communities from Beaufort Sea near Barrow, Alaska, United States - CBIA 2018 | ecosystem: Environmental > Aquatic > Marine > Coastal | place: USA: Alaska | collected...
ATGAACGGAAAAACACCCATGGAAATAGGCAGCTTTGTTGCAGTTATTGGAATTCCATGGAGTTTTAAAATACTCATTGCGCCATTGATGGATCGCTATACCATTTTGTCTATGGGGCGCAAAAGACCTTGGGTAATTTTCGGGCAATTGGGTTTGATCTTAAGTTTTTTAAGCATTGCCTTTGTGAATGATCCGCTTAATAATTTAATGGGATTAATGATCTCAGGATTTTTTATCAGCTTTTTTGGCGCATTTCAGGATGTTGCAACAGATGGGATGGCTATAGATGTTGTGCCGCAACAAGAACAAGCCAGGGCAAATGGTATTATGTGGGGTTCAAAAACCATAGGTACCGCATTGTCATTAATTATTGGCACCACATTAATAAATATCATCGGATTTTCAACAGCAATAGCTTCTTTGTCCATAGCAGTAGGCCTTATCATGCTGGTTCCAATATTCTTTAGGGAACGGCCCGGCGAAAAAATTATGCCATGGACAAAAGGCGGGATATCACAGGCATCTAAAACCTCACAATTGGAAAGCTGGGGTCAGATCTTGAAAAGTCTTTTAAAAGTTGTCCCGCTGTCTTCAAGTGTTGTAATGGGAATTGCCATGTTAGTCATTGGAATTATGTTCGGTTTAATGGACACACTGCTGCCGGTATTCACTATTCAGGAATTGGGATGGACAAACACCTCTTATTCACAAGTTTATTCTTCAAGCACTATAATTGGCGGTTTTCTCGGTTTGTTTGTGGGTGGGGCGTTGGTTGATTTCTTCGGAAAAAGAAGAATGTCATCTGTTTATCTTATTTTTTTAATAGTAACCTTAACGATTTTTGCATTTTTACCAACCTTATGGAATAAGGATTTTGTAGTCTATATTTTCATTTTAGTGTATTATGCGAGTTATACATTTCTTTCTATCGCAACATTTGCAATTTGTATGCAATTATGCTGGAGCACGGTGGCTGCAACTCATTTCACCTTATTTATGGCACTTTCCAATATGGGAAGAGCCTGGGGCGCCGGCCTTTTGGGTCCCTTAAAAGAAAATATGACTTGGGAACAATTATTCCTGGGGATTGCACTTCTGCCTTTGCTTATGCTCATTCTCATTCAGTCTATAAATTTTATCAAACATAAAAAACACATCGATGGATTTATAATTGCCCAGGAAAATTTAGCCCTACTGAACTTAGCATCTAATAAATAGAAAAAAATGGGAACCGTAGAAACGCTTCCAAACATCAACCTCAATACCCGGTAATTGTGTTGATTGAGCTGTTTTTCAGTTTAGAACAAATTCCTGGGAATCAATTTTTAAGGTTTCTGTTATTACCGGGAAACATTTTTCTACCCTTGGATAATCCCTAATATATGCTGTACCTAAAGGCACAGAAAACATTTTAATCATTACAAGCTACCGAAATAAAGTCCCTATCGGGACAAAAAAATTGAATCAGTAGGCTAAAATTCTTTAGAAACATCCGTAAAAACTCCTTCAAGAAGGCAAAACCGCTAATTACTCAAAATCCGCCATTGGAGAAATTTTCCTTATGTTTATTGACAAAACAATTTTATGTCCCGTTAGGGACAACATACAGGTAGCAAGAATAACTACAAAATCAAAATCCCGTGCCGTTAGGTACGAGATATAAACACGTTTTTATGGCAAAAACTTATACATAAATACACATTCAAGCAGTTTTTGCTGTACAAGACAGGCAAAGTTTGATTAATAATGATTGGAAGGTCGAATTATATAAATACATCACTGGTATCATCCAAAACCACGGGCATAAAGTACTGCAGATAAACGGAATACCAAACCACATTCATATTTTGTTTGGAATGCGACCTACGCAATCCCTTTCAGATTTAATGAAGCAGGTCAAACAAGATTCATCAAAATGGATAAACAGCAAGGGATTTGTAAACAGAAAATTTTCCTGGCAAGCCGGATATGGTGCTTTTTCGTATTCCAAATCTGAAGTGCCCAATGTGATCAAGTACATCAAAAACCAAGAGCATCATCATAAAACAATAACATTTCAAGATGAATATTTACAATTATTGAAAGAATTCAATATTGAATTTGATGAACGCTATATTCTGAAATCGGTGCAATAATATATGCTGTACCTAAAGGCACAGAAAAGAATTTTAATCCATTACAAGCTACCCAGAGAAAGTCCGTAACGGGACAACCAAATTGAATGAGTAGGCTAAAATTCAAGTTGCCAATGGTTATTGTTTTAGCTCTTATTTCAATGGTTTTTTTTAAAGATTTCTATTTTATGATGAGTAACCAAAGTCGAGGTTTCTATAAAACACCATTTAAAAATGTTTCGAAATAGAACTATTTTCGTTCCAAACTATTTCTTTTAATGCTCTTCTAAATAGATCTTATTAGCCTTTGATATTTTCACTACTTTTATCTCTAATAAATCATCTCCTGAATTTTTTTAATTATGGAAATATTCCTTCAACTGGACACTTGGATTGCCCTGCTCACACTTACTTTTATGGAGATTGTTCTCGGAATAGACAACATCATTTTTATTTCCATTGTCGCGAGTAAACTACCTCAAAAACAACAAAAATCAGCCAGGTTTTTGGGACTTTCATTGGCTTTAATAGTGCGAATTTTACTCTTATTGAGTATTACCTGGCTTATCGGCCTTACCACTCCGGTATTAACAGTTGCCGATTTTAATTTGAGCTGGCGTGATATAATCCTGGCTGCAGGAGGTATCTTTTTACTTATAAAATCTGTTTTGGAAATACATCAAAAGGTTGAAGGAGATGAACATGAACAAATCACCAAAAATGTAAGCTCCTTTGGATATGCTATTTTACAAATTGTGTTGTTGGATATTATTTTTTCCTTTGATTCTATTCTAACGGCCGTAGGTCTTACAGATAAAGTGATGTTGATGATAATTGCCGTAATAGTTTCCATTATTGTTATGATGATCTTCGCTAGGGCTGTTGGCGATTTTGTGAATAAATATCCAACAATTCAAATTCTGGCGCTTTCATTTTTGATCCTTATCGGATTTATGTTGGTCATGGATGGCCTACATTATCATGTGCCAAAAGGCTATATCTATTTTGCTGTATTCTTCTCCTTGTCCATCGAGATGCTGAATATTCGCTTCCGTAACAAGCAGACTAAAAAGATTGAAAAATAAATAGCTGCGTAAAAAAGCAGGTTCATTTACGACTTGTTTGAACCTTATTGCTTCATAATTTCATTCAATTTTTTCCAGGCTGATGTTATGGAAGCAGGATGCTTGTTAATATCTCTCCAGGGATTCGCTATTTTTTCAAGCCTTATAAAAATATTTTTAATGTTGTAAGTCTGTGATGTCAAGGAAGAGTTTTCCAGTTCCTCCCAATCTATGGGAGTTGCCACCGGAGCGCCTTCTATTGGCCTGATTGCATAGGGTGCAACACTGGTTTGTCCGAATCCATTTCTCGCTGTATCTATATAAAGTTTATTCCCGCGTTTATTTATATGGGTGGCAGTTGTAATTTCTCCCGGATTTTCAGTCTCAAGATGTTTTGCGATTGTTTGGGCAAAATCCCTTACCTCATCAAAATTACTGCTTCGTTCTAATGGAATAACTACATGCAGACCCCTGGAACCGGTTGTCATCAAACAAACGGGTAAATTAAGATCCTTCCCCAGAATTTTTTTTAATTTTTCTGCCACCGATTTCACCTTTGAAAAATCATTATCGGAATGATCTAGATCAAAGATCATTCTATCCGGATAATCCAACTTGTCTTTTTTGCTCAACCAGATATGCGGCGTTATACAAGCCTGGTTTGCTAAATAAACCAGCGTGGCTGTATTATTACAGATCACATAATTTGTGGTACCCCCATCTTGTTTCTTTACTTGTTTTACTTCGATCCAATCGGGGAAATAATCAGGCGTATCTTTTTGATAAAATTGTTTGCCATTAATCCCATCCGGAAATCGCAACATGGAAATCGGGCGACCTTTAATGTGGGGAATCATTAATTCTGATATTTTTTTATAATAATCTATGAGATCCCCTTTGGTATATTTAGAACTAGGGAAGAATATTTTATCCCGGTTACTTATTGAAACAGAATACTTTCCGAATTTCATTTTTTCTTTCTCCTCCATACTTTCCCACAATTTTCTCTTATTATTAAGATAACGGCAATATACTGACACATAAAATTATCTAACAATTTATCTAACAGCTCAATAGCCTATTATCTGTATTCTTTCGTCTGGTTAACACCTCCCCTATCTTTTCTCTGTGCCTTAAGCCCAAATATTGGGGATGACAGAGTTTATTGATTTTTGTCTATTCCGACTTCTCTTTTTTCTCATCTTCTCTTTTTCCCGGTCGCTTAATTTTTTAAGTAGATCATTCATTTTTCTCTGAATCTTTTTTTATCTGATTCATGGTCCTGCCGGTTAAAACTGATTTATTCTCTGTACTCGTCAGATTTTTTCTTGCATCTGCTTCCTCATCATCCACCTTTTTTAGGAGCCATTTTTCGTCTTTCCCTTTTTGAAACCGGATCAAAGAGAAACCTCCTTTAAGTTTCTTGCCCTCGAGCTCAAAGGTGATATGTCCCTTTTCAATTTGGCCTTCCAGAGGGATCAGCTTGCCATTTTCATCTTTCCTTGTATTCTTATATGTTCCGGCATCCCATAACATCACGGTTCCACCACCGTATTGACCTTCGGGGATGACACCTTCAAAGTCGGCATATTCCATAGGATGATCCTCTGTGGGAATTGCGAGTCTTTTCTCATCGGGATCTGTGGAAGGCCCCTTGGGAACTGCCCAACTTTTTAAAACGCCATCTACCGCCAGCCTGAAATCGTAATGAAGGTGGCTTGCCTCATGTTTTTGAAGTACGAAGATCTCCTTATCCTTTTTATTGTTGTTCTTCCCGAAAGGTTCAGATGAAATATCAAAATTTCTTTTTTTATGATACTCTTTTAAGAATTCCTGGTTTCCCATTTATTGGTTATTTAGAAAAAGTTATTGATTTTTTAATATAAAACTCAAAAGGGGGAAAACCCGGTAATCTATTTCTCGTACTTATCCGAAGCGTAAATTTCAAATTGCAACAATGCTTCATCTTTATTTCTAACAGCCCCCAGGGCACCGCTGAAGGGTTTAATGTTATAATCGCTTTGCAGAAATGAAAACCCGCCTTGCAACTTCATAATCCCATTTTCAACTGAAATTGTCACCGGAACTGCAATTAATTTTGTTACGCCATGAAGTGAAAATTCCCCTGTTATTTCGAAATTCTCCCCTTCAATTATTTTAAGTCTGTCTGAACTGAAACTTACCATTGGATACCTTTCAATATCCAGTTGCCTGCTGCTTCTCATGGTTTTGTTAATCTCTATCCAGTCTTTTTGGGAAAGCACTTCCAGCCTGTATTTTCTTCGGATTTCTGGAAGATCGGAAGCGATTGAATTTGCGGGGACTTCAACCGATATTTTAAACTGTGTTGGATCAACTTTGTCAAATTCGACCGAACCGGAAAATTCTTGGGCGATGACGATATGATCATGCGCAAATCCGGAAAAAATTCCTTTTTTGTAAAGCCTTACGATCAACTCGCCTTCATTTTTATCTATTGAATAGACTTTAGCTCCAGGGGCAGTTATTTTGGGGAAGTCATTTAAATTTTCGGGGGAATTTAAACCTGATCCAGGAAGACTATTTTCCCGGTTGCCAAAGGAAATAAAAGCAAATGCCAGCAAGCCAATCCATGCAATTATTGTTAGAAACCTGTAGAAACGTTTCATGAGTTTGCCACCTGGAGTAGGTGTTTTTTAAATCCCTTTTTTACTCTTTATTTTTTCTTTTGATGCGCTTCACAGTAGTAAGAAGATCTTCCCGAATATTTTTCGCGTTTGATCTTGCCTCCACAAATTGGGCATTCTTCGCCCTCACTCCTTTTTAAAAGAAGAAAATTCTTTGGAAATTTCTCTACTTTTACTTCAGCTTTAATTGCCTGTTCAAAAACCATCCTCATTTTTTCGAAAATCGTTTTTAATTCCTCTTCGTTTAACACGTTTACCTCCGTAAAAGGGTAAATGTTCGAATGAAAAAGAATTTCATCTGAATAAATATTTCCGATCCCTGCCAAAAATTTTTGGTCCATAAGGGCTGTTTTAATACTTCCCCGTTTTCCTTTCATGATCTCCCTGAAATCTTCCCATTTAAAATCATCCGAATAGGTGTCAGGACCAAGTTTATTTTCCTCTATGAAATCGGCTTCATCTTCAACAAGGCTCACTCTTCCCAGTTTTCGGGGACATACATAATAGAGATTGTAACCGTTCTTCAAATTAAAAATGATCCTGGAATATTCCGGCTCCTTATCCCCATCCTTAATATACTCTAAATACCCAGTCATTCCGAAGTGGATCATCAGGGTTTTTTCGGTATCAAGTTCAACAAACAAATACTTCCCGTGCCTGTGAGTTGACTGAAAAGTCGCATTTTTCATCCTGATTTCAAATGCCCGCGAACTTATATTTTCAAGGATTCCATCATCCAACACATCAACTTTCGCTATCTTTTGATTTAAAGCAGTAGAATTAAAAATTTGTCTAAAAACCTCAACATCCGGCAATTCTGGCATAACTCTTCTTTTTATTTCTGAAAAACAATCCAAATTATACAGATTCCCAAATAAATTTGAGATTGACCTGGCTTGATTAATTTCCGCGTTAAATTTAATATATATTTTACTCGCAATCAAATACTTATTCCTTTTTTATAGGCTTTTCAAAAATTTCAGTTTTGATGTTTTTGCTCAATTCTGAGGCCAATGGATCTTCCAGGGCTTCCAGATTTTTTGTCACTGAAATTATATCCGCCTTGTGAGCTCCCTGATGTAATTTTGCGATGGCTTCAATTTTAAAAGGCTCACACCAAAACCCGGTAATCTGAGGAAGGTGTTCCTTCAACATTTGTTCAGGAATATCATTGTAAAAAAGTGGATCTTTCTGAGGCGTTTCAAAATGTCCGACTAACTTTTGAAGGGAATTTTCCAGTTCTTCCCTGGTTTGTATTTTCAACCTCACATTGATGTGAACAGCAGAATAATCCCAGGTACTGATGTCTTTCTCCCGGTACCAGGAAGAGGAAATATATCCATGGGCTCCCTGAAAGATCAGCAAAGCTTCGGTCCCGTCTTTCAAAAACCGAAGCTGTTCATTGTGATTGGCGATATGTGAATACAAGCTGAATTTTCCGGCAGCACCTTCAGTTAAAACAGGAATATGAGTCGCCAAAATGCGATTGCCATTTAAAATAAAAGTCGCAAGCGGGTGCAGCCTGATAAATTCAAAAATATATTCAGGATCCTCTTTCAGGTATTTTTTGGGTTGATACATAACTTATATTTTAAATTTAAATACAGACATTTCCGTAAATTCCGAATTTTTCTCCGGAGCGAATTAAATTTTTCAAAGACGGGAATAGCACTACTTAAACTGGATTTAAATGAAATTATTACTTTCAAAAATATTATTTATTTATTAAGTTAGTGACAATTAAGTTGCTATTTGATTAAGAAATGAAAATCCAAAAAATTAGCCACCAATACACGAATATTAGATTGCCGGGGCCTTAGAAGTATTTTTACATTCGTGCATTCGTGGCAAAAACAGTGGGATAATGTGACTTTTTGGATTCCGATAAGAAAACACGTAACTAGAATTAATAGCTTCTGAATTAAAACATTCCGGGTTTCCGGCTATTTAAATACCTTTGCATTATGGGAACTATTCAAAAAATTGGTCACCGTGGCGCGAAAGGCCTTCTGGCAGAGAATACGCTTGAAAGCATTGAACTCGCCTTAAGTTTTGGTGTAGATGGCATCGAAATTGACGTACACCGCTGCAAATCCGGGGAACTTGTGGTGATCCACGATTTCACTTTGGACCGAACCACCAACGGCAACGGGGAAATAACCGAATATAATATAGCCGAATTAAAAGCACTTTTGGTTGAAGAAAAATATAAAATCCCCCTGCTTACCGAAGTTTTGGATCTGATAGAAGGAAAATGTAGAATTAATATTGAATTGAAAGGGACAAATACTGCAGAAGGAACCTGTGATATTGTAAGAGATTATGTCGAAAATAAAGGCTGGAAGTACACCGATTTTATCCTGTCCAGTTTTCAGAACAATGAACTCTATGAGGTTTTTAAGACCGACAAAAATATCCCGATTGGAATATTGAGCAAGGCCAGCGTTCTTGAAGCCATTGCATTGGGAAAAAAACTGAAGGCAATCGCAATTCATCCTTCCATAGGCATAACGTCAAGAGATAACGTGAAACTATCTCATGATGCCGGATTTAAAGTCAACGTTTGGACAGTGAATGATCTCAAATCTATTGAAAGAATGAAGGATTTTGGAGTTGATGGGATCATTTCTGATTTCCCGGACCTTCTTTCAAAGATATGAGACTGGAGAAGTGAGATAGGAGACAAGAATTAAGAACCAAGAGACAAGACAAAAGAGTGAAGTGTGAAGAGTTCATTCTAATTTTTGTCTGCGGAAATCTGCGAGATCTGCGGGAAATAAAAAAAATGTGTTTTAGGTATAAATATTTAAAAACAGTCAACACCAATCAGGCAAGTTCAAAGTGTACCTACCTGCCGGCAATGACAGGTTCGTGGTTGATAAAAAACAAATTAACGAGTCAACTCCCGATGTTTCGGGATCGATTTAACGAATTAACAAATCCCGAATTAACGAATTGACAAACTACAACATCATAATAATTGGCGGTGGTGCGGCAGGATTTTTTGCGGCGATCAATGCAGCTGAAATGGATCCGGAAGCTAAGATCCTCATCCTGGAACGCGGGAAAGAAGTGCTTACCAAAGTGAGAATTTCCGGCGGCGGAAGATGCAATGTTACCCACGCCGAATTTAATCCCGGGGAACTGACAAAAAACTATCCCCGCGGGGGAAAAGAACTCCGTGGCCCATTTCACTCGTTCATGACCGGCGATACAATTGCCTGGTTTGAGGAACGCGGGATAGATCTTAAAATTGAAGAAGACGGGAGAATGTTCCCGGTCTCAGATTCCTCCGATACTATAATCAATTGTTTTCTAAATGAAGTAAACCGGCTTGGAGTTCAAATCCTCAAAAATCATTCTGTTCAACAAATTGAAAAGATTCATGATCATTATAAAATATCCACCAATAATGGCGATTTTTCAGCAGAAAAGATCCTTGTAGCCACAGGAAGCAACCCCAAAATATGGAATTTGCTCAAAAATTTAGGCCATTCCATAGAATCTGCGGTGCCTTCGCTTTTCACCTTCAATATAAAGGATGAACGTATAAAAGCCCTGCCAGGAATTTCAACTTTTGCTTCGGTAAAAATCATAGGAATGAATCTGGAGGATGAAGGCCCTTTGCTTATCACGCATTGGGGAATGAGCGGCCCCGCTGTTTTAAAACTCTCGGCCTGGGGTGCGCGGGAATTGAATGAAGCTGACTATAAATTTCAGATCTCAGTAAATTGGTTACCCAGCCAAACTTCCGAAGGAATTTTAAAACAACTGAAGGATTTGAAACTGGCGCATGGGAAACAACAAACCTCGAAATACGCCCAGTTTGAACTTCCAAAGCGATTGTGGCAGAGCCTGTTGAAAGCATCGGGAATTGTAGAAACCGCAATTTGGGCCGATCTAAATAAGAATCAGCTTAGAAATTTGAGTTTACAGCTCACCGAAGCTGCCTTTAAGGTCAACGGAAAAAGCACTTTTAAGGAAGAATTCGTAACTGCCGGTGGCATAAACCTGAAAGAAATCAATTTCAAGACTTTTGAGAGCAAACTTCACAAAAACCTATTTTTTGCCGGCGAAGTCCTTAATATTGATGCCATCACCGGCGGATTTAATTTCCAAAATGCCTGGACCAGCGGTTATCTTGCTGCCAGGGCGATGAGTTCTTTCTAAAAGGAACACGGATTTTGATTGAAGTTTTGGTTTTGGAATTTGGGATTTTGAGTTTTGGGTTTTGGAATTTGGAATTTGGAATTTGGAATTTGGAATTTGGAATTTTTCAGTGTAATTTTAAAATAAAAGATCGTTGAGGGACCTTCGGCTGCAAGAAAGACGAATCCTTATTGATGAGATATTATCTTATCAATAATTAAATGAAGGGACTATGGCAAAAAACAAAACCACCACAACAAATAAAAATGTTCTTTACTTTATTCAAGAATTTGCCGACACGGATCAAAAGCGCAAGGATAGCCTTGAATTGCTTAAACTTTTCCGGAAAATTTCAGGGTTCGAACCAAAAATGTGGGGACCCAGCATAATTGGATTTGGAAGCTACCATTATAAATATAAAAGCGGGCACGAAGGAGATGCTCCCCTGGTTAGCTTTTCCCCGCGCAAAACTGCCATTTCCCTCTATGTTTTCACAGGGCTTGAATCCCACAAACATTTACTGGAGGATCTTGGAAAATTCAAAATGGGAAAAGCCTGTATTTACGTAAAAAAGCTATCTGATATTGACCTGCAAAAACTGGAGACACTTACCTGGAAGACTATAAATTACCTGCAAACAAAATACGGCGCGACAGGAAATTAGAAACTACACAGCAACCAATTTCAAGAATATTGTAAATCTATTTCCAATTCCAATAATTTTAGGGATAAAAAAAATCGCCAAACTTAAATGATTTTTTTGAATTTTCAATTTGTTTTTTCAATTCAACCTCCAGATCTCAAAATTGAGCACTGCTGCAAAAAGCACCCAAACAGCATAGGGAATAAGCAAATAGCCTGCTGTTTCGTTTACAACTTTAAACCATTTTATGGTGAATAGCAGGACCACAAATAAGACTATAATATCCAATAAAGCCAAAAAAGGTTCTTTTAAGCCGAAGAATAGCAGGGACCAAAAACCGTTGAGCAAGAGCTGAAAAGCAAAATGATAGAGCGCTACCTTAACCCATTTATGATAAAAACCTTTATTCCACACAATTCCTGCAGAGATCCCCATTAAAATATACAGGACGGTCCAAACCGGGCCAAAGATCCAGTCCGGAGGATTAAACCAGGGTTTATTGAGGGAAGAAAACCAATCTTCAATACTTGCCTGCGTAGCAAGCTGCCCTAAAAACCCGATAAAAAAACATACTCCCACCGCCGCCAAAATCCGTATTCCCAGTTTAAATGTCATCTTGATTGGTTTATAATACTAAAATAGGCTTTTATTTGAAAACCTTATTCAAACCCTCTGAACTAAAAAAGTATATTTGCTTAAATTTCCTGAAGAATGACCGAGAAAGATTTTATACCCCAATCCTATCAGCGTGAATTAATTGGCGGCAGCATAACCTGGCAGGCTCCCAGCAATATCGCATTAGTAAAATACTGGGGGAAAAAGGAACCGCAGATCCCGGCAAATCCATCCATAAGTTTTACACTTGATTCCTGCAGGACCACTACAATGCTGGAGTTTAAAAAAAAGGAAACTGCCGATAAAAACATTACTTTCGAACTCTATTTTGAAGGAAAAAAGAAGGAGGATTTTAAACCTAAAATAAAGTCATTTTTCAAAAGAATTGAAGCTTACTGCCCGTTTTTAACAGATTATCAGTTTGTGATAAAAACCGAAAATTCCTTTCCGCACAGCAGCGGGATCGCTTCTTCAGCTAGTGGAATGAGCGCTCTGGCGCTTTGTGTGATGAGTCTGGAAAAAGAACTGAACCCCGATCTTTCAGAGGGATATTTCAATAAAAAAGCTTCGTTTTTGGCCAGATTGGGTTCGGGAAGTGCCTGCAGAAGTATTGAAGGCGAACTCATCGTTTGGGGAAAACACAAAAACATCGAAAACAGCAGTGATCTCTTCGGAATAAAATATCCGTATAAAATTCACAAAGTTTTTCAGAATTACCAGGACACTATTTTATTGGTGGATAAAGGCACAAAACAGGTGAGCAGCAGTCTTGGTCACAACCTGATGGAAGACCACGCATTTGCAGAATCGAGGTTTGAGCAGGCTCACAGGAATCTGGATAAACTCAGGGGTGTTTTCGAAACCGGGAATTTAAAGGGATTTATGGAAATTGTGGAAAGTGAAGCTTTGACTTTGCACGCGATGATGATGAGCAGCAATCCTTATTTTATCCTGATGAAACCCAACACCCTCGAAATCATTAATAAAATATGGGCCTTTAGGGAAAACTCCGGTCTGCCGGTTTGTTTTACCCTTGATGCCGGTGCAAATGTGCACGTTTTGTACCCGGAAAAGGACGCAGGGAAAGTTTTTGAATTCATTAAGAATGAGTTGGTTGCGTATTGCGAAAATGAACAGTATCTTTGCGATCGGATAGGTAATGGAGCGAAAAGAATTGACAATTAAAAATTGACAATTGATAATTTACTTCGGCCATAAGAATTGAAAATTAAACTTATGCCCACATTATTACAGGAAAGAGGGTTTAGGTTTTTCTTTTATTCAAATGAGCATCTTCCAAAGCATATTCACGTTATTGGAAAAAGTGGGGAAGTTAAGATTGAATTAAATTCCTTAACTTTAATTCATAATTTCAATATGAAAAAGAAGGATCTTAAAGTGGTTCTGGAAATTGTTACTCAGAATAGGTTTTTCTTTTTAAGAAAATGGGACGAATATCAAAATAAATGATGAACAAAGAACCGAACATAAAAATTAAAAAAGTTTTCTTCAGGGATGAAAAAATTTTCTTTTCTCTAGAAGATGGACGGGAAATTGGTTCTCCTTTAAAGTGGTACCCAAAATTATATAATGCTTCAGAAGAAGAACTTATGGATTATTCTATTTCCCCCGGTGGATATGGAGTACACTGGAACAAGGTAGATGAAGATTTATCTGCCTATGGAATGCTTAATCACAACCGGGATTTAAAAACAATTAAAAATTGACAATTGACAACTGAGAAATTAACAAAACACAAATGTGAAGGAGAATATAATAAAAACAAAAAGTTTCCTTTTCTCCATTAAAATTGTTAATTTGTATAAAATTCTTTCTATTGATAAGAGGGAATATGTAATGTCTAAACAATTACTTCGATCAGGAACTGCAATTGGAGCTTTAGTTAGAGAATCGGAACATGCCGAGAGTAAGGCAGATTTTATTCACAAACTATCTATAGCTCTAAAAGATGCTAATGAAACGGAATATTGGTTAGATTTGTTATATGAAACCAGGTTTTTAGATACCTCAACATTTGTGGTATTTCAACAAGACATAAAAGAATTGTTGAAAATATTGGTAAGTATTATTAAAACGACAAAACAAATTTAATTATCAATTTTCAATTGTTAATTATTAATTTACTCCTATGAAGGGACCATTATTCTACTCAAAAATTCTGCTTTTCGGCGAATACGGGATCATAAAAGATTCCAAAGGATTATCAATACCCTACAATTTTTATAACGGAGCTTTGAAAGTCGAAGAAAATCCTTCTGAGATCGCGATCAAATCCAATTTAGGCCTAAAACTCTTTGCTGATTACCTGGTTGAACTTCAAAAAAACAATCCGGAACTGGTCAGTTTTAATATGAATGCCTTAAATACCGATATTGAAAGAGGCATGTATTTTGATTCTACCATCCCGCAAGGTTATGGGGTAGGAAGCAGTGGCGCTCTTGTTGCAGCAATTTATGATGAATATGCAACCGATAAGATCACAGTTCTTGAAAACCTTACCCGGGATAAATTATTAAAGTTGAAAAAGATTTTTGGAGAAATGGAATCCTTTTTTCACGGAAAATCATCCGGCCTTGACCCCCTGAACAGCTATTTAAGCATTCCTATATTAATAAATTCCAAAGACAATATTGAACCTGCCGGAATCCCTTCCCAAACCGCGAATGGAAAAGGCGCTGTATTCTTACTGGACAGTGGAATTATTGGGGAAACGGCTCCAATGGTCCATATTTTTATGGAAAATATGAAGTTGGAACCTTTCAGAAAAATGCTTAAAGAACAATTTGTTAAACATACTGATGCCTGTGTGGACGATTTTCTGCAGGGTGATGTGAATTCCCTGTTCGGAAACATCAAAAAACTTTCCCACGTGGTTCTGAAGAACTTCAAACCAATGATTCCGCCGCAATTTCACAAACTGTGGAAAGCGGGAATTGAAACAAACGATTATTATTTAAAACTTTGTGGCTCCGGTGGTGGTGGCTATATTTTAGGTTTTACAGAAGACATTGACAAAGCCAAAATAGCCTTAAAAGACTACAAATTAGAGATCGTTTACAACTTCTAGAATTCCCTATATTACATGACGGCCGCAAAAAACAAACGTTTATTGCTTAAAATACTGAGTTTGTTTTCGGTGGTTCGGGGTTATAATATCCTGATCCTGGTAATTGCACAATATTTAACCTCAGCAATTATTCTCGCTCCAAAATTGCCATTGCGCAAGGTTCTTTTTGATGCCAATTTATTCTTTCTCATCCTTTCTTCGGCCACTGTAATTGCCTCTGGCTACATAATCAACAATTTTTACGACAGCGAAAAAGATCTGATCAACCGCCCAAAAAAAACAATGTTGGATCGGTTTGTAAGTCAGCGCACCAAACTTTCAGTATATTTTATACTTAATTTTGCCGCGGTTTTCTTCGCAAGTTATGTCTCCTTTAGGGCCGTGGTCTTTTTTTCGATCTACATCTTTATGATCTGGCTTTATTCACATCGACTAAAAAAGATTTTATTTTTGGGTAACCTGGTCGCCAGTATTTTGACCATAACCCCATTTTTTGTAGTGTTTGTGTATTACAAAAATTTTGAAACCGTCATTTTTATTCACGCTACATTTTTGTACCTGATGATCGTAATGCGCGAATTGGTAAAAGATCTGGAGAATTTAAAAGGTGACCTCGTCCTTAACTACAAAACAATTCCCGTAGTTTATGGAGAAAAGTGGAGCAAATTTTTCCTGTCGGTATTAACAGCCATTGCGATAATCCCCATCCTGCTTTTAACCACGAAATTTAATACAGGGTTGATGGAATATTATTTTTATATTTCATTTTTGCTGCTAATTTTCTTTCTGCTTTTTTTGTATTTCAGCTCTGCAAAATGGCAGTATCTGCTACTTCATAATATCCTGAAACTTATAATTGTAGCCGGGGTTTTCAGCATTCTTTTGATCGATCTTGAAAAGGTGATCAACAGGGTGTTTTAAACTAATTCCTTTTATATGATCTATTCCGTCCTATTAAAATTTTTCTCTACATATTGAATAATAATTTTCGCAAAATCCTTTTTCGTCACCGCTTCGATATGTTCTAATCCCGGAGAAGAAGATATCTTGAGAATTAAAGGACCTTCCAAAGATCGCAGCATATCTACACCACAAATTCCGAGGCCCATTTTTTTGGCGGCCTTAATTGCAGTTAATTCTTCTTTTTCTGAGAGTTGAATAATTCTCGCAGTGCTTCCTAGATTGCGATTAGACCTAAACTCCCCTTTTTTTGCTTGTCTCTCCATAGCTCCCACAACCTTCCCGTCAACCACAAAATCCCTTACATCAGAACCCATGGCCTCTTTGATGTATTTTTGAACAATAACGCGCGCATTTAACCCCTTAAAGGCTTCTATTACTGATATAGCTGCTTTATTGGTTTCCGCAAGCACTACTCCCAATCCTCTTTTTCTCTCCAATAATTTTATGATCAAAGGCGCTTCATCTACAAAATTTATTATTTCAGCAAGTTTATCAACATCATTGGAAATTGCTGTTTTAGGCAAACCCAGATTTGCCCTTGATAATAATTGCAAGCTCCAAAGCCTATTGGCAGATCTTGCCAATGCCAGGGACCCCGCAGTAGTAAAGACCCCCATTAATTCAAATTGCCTGACAACCGCAATCCCATAATAAGCATCGGAGACTCCAATTCTTGGAATAATAGCATCTACATTTTCAATTTTTTTGCCTTCAAAAAAGATGTCCGGATTCTTTTTTTCAATTATGAGATCACAATTAAATGGATTAATTATCCCAACCCTATGATTCCTCGCTTGTGCGGCTTCAATCAATCTACTTGTTGAATATGCTTTTGGATTTTTAGATAAAATTTTAATTACCACTTTAAGAGTTTTTTAAATGGTTGCAGGGGACGGATTTGGGGAGACTCTCCTTTAAAGATAATTGAATTATATCTTATTTAAAAAATATTCACCTTCTTTAACCATTTTTTAAACTGTTTTCCTGGCGACTGTTTTTTTAAATTATTTTTTTTATTACTTATCAGAGTTGGTTAAATAAAGTTGACCCCTTAGGGGAATTATAAAATTCATCAATAGTTTTTTAAGTATCGGAAAGATTTTTTTAAAGGCTGAAGATCACATTGAAAACAGCTGATCTAGCCACATCTACCCTATTTTTACCAGATCACAAATCTTTAATAATAACTTAGTAACATTCTAATCAATAAAGTATCTTTGCAAAAATATTAACGGTATGGGCAGGGACGAAAAATCTCCAAAAGGAAAATTTACAGGTAAACAAAAAGGAGAAAAATCGAATAAACCGACTTCCAGGGATAAATTCCCTGCGAAGAAACAAACTGGTGAAAAATCATCAGAAAAAAAACCTGCTGTTTCTAAAGCAGAAGGAATCCGATTAAATAAGTATATCGCCAATTCCGGTGCCTGTTCACGCCGTGATGCCGATATTTATATTGGTGCTGGAAATGTGACCGTCAACGGGAAAACCATTACAGAAATGGGATACCGAGTAAAATTGACCGATGAAGTTAAATTTGACGGTCATAAAGTTATCCCTGAAAAACCAGAATACATCCTACTTAATAAACCCCGTGGTTTTTATACTACCGGTAGCACCGAGAGAACCAGTAAGACCGTAATGGACCTGATCGCGAATGCCACAAAATCCAAAGTTGCACCAGTTGGCAAACTGGACAGGCAAGCCAGCGGGCTGCTCCTTTTTACAAATGACGGAGCTCTGGAAAAACAACTTGGCAAACCTAAAAACGGAATTCGCCAGATCTATCACCTGGAACTGACCAAACCTTTGGCTTACGAAGATTTTAAAAAAATTAGCGAAGGAGTTTTATTGGAAGACGGAAAAGTAAATATCCAGGATATAAGTTATTTAGACAACAGACCTAAAAATGAGATAGGCCTGGAAACCAATAGCGTTAAATTACACGTTGTACAACGTTTGTTTAAAAGAATGGGTTACGAAATTGAAAAACTTGATCGCGTAGTATATGGTGGACTTACCAAAAAAGACCTCCCAAGAGGCAATTGGAGACCACTTACAAGACAGGAAATCATAAACATTAAAATGTTGTAATTATCCCGGAAATTTTATTTAAAAAAACCAATATTTTTTTAATACTTTTGTAATGCAAAAATATTTGAATTTCTGTAAAAGGAAATTTAATGCATACAGGATCACTGTTTTAAAACTAAACTTTAATAAAGCGAATTGATATTTTTTTATAAAATAAACACAACCAATTGAACCCGTTGATTTTATTTTCTGTTAACACTTTCCCAGTGCAATTTCGCGAGATCGCTTTTGGCCTTCTAAATATTCGCTTGTTTACCCCTATTCCCTTTCGTAATTTGTATCTTGACAAAGATTTACAAGTTATTAACTATTGGCGCCCTGAATTAATGCCTAATTTTCCACTTTATAAATAACAAACTTCAACTTTGAATACAAAATATAAAGATTTAATAAATCAGACCTTTTATTTCCCACAGGAGGAATTTAAGTTGGTAGATAATGATCTTCAATTTCACGATATAGATTTGATGGAATTGGTTAAAAAATATGGCACCCCACTTAAGTATACCTATTTGCCAAAAATTTCAGAAAACATCAACCGGGCAAAAACCTGGTTTAATAATGCTATTGAAAAACACGATTATAAAGCCAGTTACAACTATTGCTATTGTACCAAAAGTTCGCATTTCAAGCATATTTTAAACGAAGCCTTAAAAAATGATGTTCACATTGAGACCTCTTCGGCATTTGACATCAATATTGTTGAAAGTTTAAAGGCTTCCGGAAAGATCAACGATGATACCTATGTGATCTGCAACGGATTTAAACGCAATCAGTATATCCACAATATCGCCAATTTGATCAATAGTGGTCATAAAAACTGTATTCCGGTAATTGATAATTTTGAAGAAATTGATCTGCTTACCGCTGAAATAAATGATCCTTTTAAAATAGGGATCAGAATTGCTTCGGAAGAAGAACCTAAATTTGAATTCTATACCTCAAGATTGGGAATTGGCTATAAAAATATTGTCCCTTTTTACAACAGAAAGATCAAGGATAATGAACAAATAGAGCTAAAAATGCTCCATTTTTTCCTCAATACCGGGATTCGGGATACCGCTTATTATTGGAATGAATTAAATAAGTGCCTACAGGTTTACATCAACTTAAAAGAGGTCTGCCCTAGCCTGGACAGCCTGAATATAGGCGGAGGATTTCCAATAAAGAATTCCCTGGCTTTTGAATATGATTATCAGTATATGGTAGATGAGATCATCAACCAAATCAAATTAACCTGTGATGACGCAGGGATTGAAGTACCTCATATTTTTACTGAATTCGGTTCATTTACCGTTGGAGAAAGTGGTGGTGCTATTTATGAAATTTTATACCAGAAACAACAAAACGACCGTGAAAAATGGAATATGATCAATTCCTCTTTTATCACAACTTTACCTGATACCTGGGCAATAAGCAAGAAATTTGTAATGCTCCCCATCAATCGATGGAATGATGAATATGAACGGATACTGTTGGGAGGATTGACCTGTGACAGTGACGATTATTACAATTCAGAGCAAAACACAAACGCGATTTACTTGCCCAAATACAAAAAGGACAAACCTTTATATATAGGTTTCTTTAATACCGGGGCATATCAGGAAACCATAGGTGG
>Ga0314774_1001053_pt1 | contig 19004 bp, 17 predicted proteins | sample MetaGCBIA2018_FD_204515 | JGI IMG/M metagenome (GOLD analysis project Ga0314774, IMG submission 204515) | Cryopeg brine microbial communities from Beaufort Sea near Barrow, Alaska, United States - CBIA 2018 | ecosystem: Environmental > Aquatic > Marine > Coastal | place: USA: Alaska | collected...
TTGTTTCAACTTCATTTTACAATTAAGCTTTTTATTATTTCCTTAATAATGCCTATAAACATTTATGGATATCTTCTTTATTTCTATAGTTATACTTAGAGTTAAAAGTAAAGTTAGAGTTAAAGTTTGAGCTATACTTAGAGTGAAAGTTAAAGTTAAAGTTAAAGTTAAAGTTTGAGCTATAGTTAAAGTTAGTGCTATAGTTAGATCAGATGAAAAGGGGGGGAAGACAAATGATTAAACAAAACATGAAACACCTGAATAGAATATTCATTGTACTTGATGGGATATTAGTTGCGGTCTCACTATTTTTTGCATGGTATATTAGAATTGAAAGTGGCTTAATATATGTAGCACCGTATCATTTAACCTTCAATGAATATATGAAACCTTTATTGTTGTTAATACCGATCTATTTGATAGCTTATAGTCTGTTTGATTTATATAGTCCTCATCGAACTAAAAGCTTGATTGATGAATTTATGAATCTGATTAAAGCAAATACCGCAGGGATTCTTGCTTTTTTGTCTTACTTATATGTATTTAGAGAGGTCGATTATTCTAGGATGGTGCTCATCATCTTCTATGGAATATCAATTGCTTTAGCCCTTCTTGAAAGAATTATAATACGATATGTATTAAGGAAGTTGAGAAAGAAAAGTAGAAACCTTAAGCATATAATTATAGTGGGGTACAGTGACTTGGCTATAGAGTACTCAAAAAGGTTGTATCAGAATAAACATTGGGGCTATAATGTCGTTGGAATTTTTGATGATGATATAAAAAGAGAATATATAAGTTTGTTCAAGGAGACGGTGAAGGTCATTGGGAGGATTAAGGATTTAGAAACATATGTGATTAACAACAGTGTGGATGAAGTCATAATAGCTCTATCGCTTCATAAATACGCTAAACTGGAAGCTATTGTCAATATTTGCGAAAAACAAGGGGTTTATACTCGTATTATCCCGGATTATTATAAAGTCATGACTGCAAATCCGTATATAGAAGATCTTGATGGTTTGCCGGTTATATCGCTTCGTAAAATTCCATTAAATGATATGTTCAAAAAAAACATGAAGAGAGCTAGTGATCTGCTTTATTCTTCAGTTGGACTTGTTTTATTAGTTCCGCTGTTTGCAGTTATTGCCATATTAATAAAAATTGAATCAAAGGGACCTATTATATATAAACAAATTCGAGTAGGCCTGAATAGAAAAGAATTTTTAATGTTTAAGTTTAGAACAATGGAGGTACAAAAAGAATCCCAAGAAAAGATGTCATGGACGGTGGCTAATGATCCTCGCGTAACAAAAATCGGCGCTTTTCTGAGAAAAACTAGTTTAGATGAATTTCCTCAACTTATGAATGTGCTTAAAGGTGACATGAGCTTGATCGGTCCAAGGCCGGAGCGACCCCAATTTGTTGAAAAGTATAAGGAAAGCGTTCCAAAGTATATGGTGAAACATCAAGTTCGACCAGGCATGACAGGTTGGGCCCAGATACATGGATATAGGGGCGATACATCCATTGAAAAAAGGATTGAGTATGATTTGTACTACATTGAAAATTGGAGCTTCAAAATTGAAGTAAAGATATTTATATTAACCTTTTTTAAAGGTTTTATAAATGGCAATGCGTATTAAATCTGAAACTAGTATATTTTGGCAAAACAAAACTAGGACCCATTGACATTCTTATAGTTCTATAGTACTATATTAATATAAGAATTATAGATATTTACTATAATTACTAGTAACTGAAGAAGACATTACCCTTGATGGTTATGCTTTTAAGATATACTAGACGAATGCACACTAGAAGAGCTTGGGGAAGCCATATAGAAACTGACATAGCCAGTATAACTTTTATGAAGAATTGTAATTAGATGAAATTGGGTAAAACCTTTTCATAAACATCATTTTTTTCTTGTTAGAATAGTAATCCTGCCCTTATTATTGATGACTGTTCTAAATCGGAAGTTTCACTTTTGATACAATACAAGTAAGGACTTTATCATTCATTTGATAAGGTTCTAATTTTTTTGTATCCTATAGTATGTTTTGTATGATTTGCTTGCAATCCTTTAATATCATCGATCAGCAGACACTTTTGAGAAGTCTTGCTAGATTCCTAAAGAAATAATCAACAGGTGACTAACACGTGTAAAGATATTTAGGCTGCAAATAACAAAAAAATGTAGGTGAATGTTCGTAAAAACGACGAAAGTTTGTTGAATAATAAATTATTTGTTAACAAATCTCGGATTACTTTACATATTTTATTAATTATGTTACTATTATAACAGAAATGTTACAGAATTATTACAGATCAATCTATGATCGTTTTTGAGTAAGTGGGGAGGGTTTTATGTACGGAGTCCCGAAGTTTAAAGAGAGCTTCTTGATGAGATATAAAAAGGAAGTTCTTTTATCGGTGGGTGCGTTTTTGGCGATTGCGACAGTTGTTAAATTTGTACCTGGTCAAGATATACTAGAGGTTAAGCCTATTGAAGAAAATAGGGTTATTATAGAAGAAGTGGCACCGATTATCGGATACAAAATGGTTATAAACGGGACAGAGATTGGTGTTGTCGCTTCAGAGGATGATTTAGACTCCATAGTAGATAAAGCATATGAATTATTAGTGATAGAGTTAGGTTATGATCCAGATTTGATAACTAAGCCAGCTCTAATACCGATTCACGAGGGTGAACTTACTCTTGACTCTTCCGAAATAGTAGAAAATCTTAAAGTGGAAATGGTTAATTCTTTAGGTGTTGTTAAACAAAAGGCTTTTGTTATGCGAATTGGGGATGATTTCACAATTGCACTTGAAAGCGAAGATTCTATTAAAGAGGTTCTAGCAAAAGCACAAATGCAGTTCATTAACGCAGAAGTTCAATTAGAGATTGATTTAGAAGAGAATGAATTTAATACAATGGTTATGACACCAAAAGTGTTAATGAAAAATCCTGATGAACAATCCATTAATTTGTCAACTGCAGCACAAGAGAACGAAGATGATATCATTGATGAGATCAAATCAGATAAAGTAGACGAAGAGCAAGATATAGAGATTAAAGAAGTTGATCCGGGAAAAATGGTTTCAATCAACTTTGCTGAAGATATTGCTATTGTAGAAACTTTTGTTGATCCGGCAGATATCGTTGATGTTGTTACTGCTACTGAGTTGATAACTAAAGAAAACGAAGAAGAAAAAATATATCTTGTTGAATCAGGTGATTGTCTATCAACAATTGCAGATCATAATGATATGAAACTCGCAGATTTATATAAAATGAATCCGGGTATTAAAGGTAAAGAAACAGCAATTAATATTGGTGATTCAATAGTAGTTATGGTTCCTGAACCTGAGTTAAAGGTTGAAACTAAGGTAGAACTTGTTTATACAGAGCCGATAGATAGAGAAACAGACTATATAGACGATGATAGTGCATACGTTGGCAGTGACTCAGTTGTTGATGATGGCAGTAATGGTGTATTGCAAGTTACTACATTACTTACTAAAGTCAATGGAGAAGAAATCGAGAGAGAAATAATAGGAACTGAAATTCTGACAAAACCAAAGAATAAAGTTATTGCAAAAGGTAGAAAACCTTTCCCGGTTAAGGGTGCAACTGGCTCTTATGTTTTTCCGGTTTCGGGGTATAGAATTTCGAGTCCTTTTGGATATCGCTGGGGTGGCTTCCATCGTGGTGTTGATTTGGCACTAGGAGCGGGGAATTCGATTCATGCAGCTGATGGTGGTACAATTATTTTTGCAGGATGGAGATCAAGTAATTACGGCTATATGGTTGAGATTGATCATAGTAACGGCGTGACAACAAGATATGCTCATTGCAGTTCAGTTACAGTAGTCGTAGGGCAATCTGTTTCTAAATATGAAACCATCGCTAAGGTCGGGTCAACAGGTAGAAGTACCGGACCGCATGTACATTTTGAACTACGATTTAATGGAGTGGCAACAGATCCACTTAATTATTTAGAATAATTCATGTCTTCAAGAAGACATATAAGGTACGGACGAGGCGTCTATAGATTAAAAGGGATATAAAGACAGGCTTAAAACCTGCAAGCAAAAGCAGAAGCGCCAAAAAGGCGCTTTTGCTATATATAAATATAATTTTCAGTTATCCTTGTCGTTTGTTATACTTTTTGATATGATGTCCTTATAACTATAGGGCGATTATGATATAAGTGATTATGACATGTAAGGATATATTACAGTAACAACAAATATAATGAAATGTAAGAGGTGGCAATATGAATGGAAAAGTGTTGGTCGTTGAGGATGAAAAAGCAATCGTAGATATACTTAAGTATAATCTTGAAAGAGAAGGTTTTGAAGTTGTGACGGCTTATGATGGTGAAGCGGGAATGGAAATGTTTCATTTGGAAAATCCTGATTTGCTGTTGCTGGATATTATGATGCCTAAAATGGATGGACTTGCCCTTTGCAAAAAGGTGAGAGAGACTTCGAGCGTTCCGATTATTATGTTAACGGCAAGGGCCGAAGAAGTTGACAAAGTTTTAGGTCTTGAGTTTGGTGCTGATGATTATATTACTAAGCCTTTTGGAGTACGTGAATTGATTGCAAGAGTGAAGTCTAATCTGCGCCGTCAAACAATGGATAAGCCAGTTGAAGATAACAGTCAAATATTGAAATTCAATAATTTTATTATTGATATTAGCAAATATGAAGTTACAAAAGATGAAGATACAATTGATCTTACTATCCGTGAATATGAACTTCTTAAGTTCTTGGCAAGCCAAAAACATCAGATTTTCTCTAGAGAACAATTATTAGAACAGGTTTGGGGTTATGAGTATTATGGAGATGTAAGAACAGTTGACGTTACTGTAAGAAGATTAAGAGAAAAAGTTGAAGATATTCCAAGCAAACCAAGTCTTATCATGACTAAAAGAGGAATTGGATATTATTTTAAAGGCTAGTTAATGAAGAGGTAAACCATGACAAGAAGTATTCGTTGGCGTATGGTAATTATTTTTGTACTACTTGTTGTCATAGTAATGATTGTGAGTGGTACTTTAATTGTGTACCAAACTAGGAATTATGAAGAAAACTTAATAGAGAAACAACTCATTGAAGCAGGAGAAGCAATTAAAAGTTCCATTGATGTGGAGCAACCGTTAACTGAGATTGAATCGGACATTGAACAATTTATTGCTTGGTTTGATACATCCCTGCAGGGTAAAAAGGTTTTTGTCCTTGACCGAAGCGGTGAAGTAATCTATACGCTGTCAGTTTCCACAACAGAGAAGCGGTTTTATTCTGCTCAAGTAATGGGAGCATTATCCAATACAATCGTCCCCAAATTTGATGAGACTCATTTAAATGGCGAAGATATACCTTATATCGGTTATGCGCAAAGCATTATAAAAGACGGGGAAGTCGTTTATGTCATCTATATTGTAGCATCGACTCAATTAGTACAAGATAAGATAAAGACTATGGTTGTCGTGATTATCTATGCAGTATTAATGGCTATTGTTCTTTCGATAATCCTTGCATTTTTATTCTCTTCATTTTTAACAAAACCTATTTCGGCTTTAACTGCTAGTGCACGTGAAATGGCATTAGGAGAACTTGATAATCCCATTGATGTTTTTTCGGACGATGAGATCGGAGAGTTGACGATTAACTTTAATAAAATGGCACTTTCGCTTAATAAGACGTTGGACCAGATTGAAAGTGAAAAGAACAAAATGGAAACAGTTATTGCGCATATGACGGATGGGATATTAGTGTTTGATGAGAATGGTTCTGTCATTCATAAGAATCCGGCGGCAGTCAGAATGTTGAAATTAAGAGATGTACATAGTTTCGAAGATGTTTTCGGAGGTAAACTGGTAGCCAATTTTAATACCCTTCTTCAAGATGTTGAGTATACAGTTCAAAAGCTGTCGATTTCCATGGAAGAAGCATATTTTAGTTTGGATATTGCTAAATATATGGACATTGATTCAACAACGATTGGTTTGATTTGTGTTATCCAGGACATTACGGAACAGAAAAAACTTGAGAATATGCAAAAAGAATTTGTTGCAAATGTAAGTCATGAGTTGAGAACACCTTTAACGACGATAAAAAGTTATGCGGAAACATTGTTAGAAGGAGCTGTCGATGATTTAGAAACTACAAGTCGTTTCCTTGGTGTCATAAACAATGAGAGCGATCATATGACTGCGCTTGTCCAAGATCTGCTTGAACTGTCCAAGATTGACAGCAATAAAGTGGCAATAGATCAAGAGGTCATTAATCTTGCCAAACTTTTATTTCATAGTGTTGAAAATTATCGAATTCATGCAAATAAGAAAAATCAAGAATTGACCATGGAAGGTGTTGTTGGTGAATATCTAGTCATTGGAGATGTTAATAGACTTGAGCAAGTAATCAAAAACTTGCTATCAAATGCAATTAAATACAGTGAAGAAGATGCATCCATTAATGTGAAGCTGTCTTCCAATACGAGGTACCACAAGATTAGTGTTACAGACACTGGCATGGGTATTCCGGACGAAGATCTGGCTCATGTGTTTGATCGGTTTTATCGTGTAGATAAAGCTCGTTCAAGAGCAATGGGGGGGACGGGTCTAGGGCTTGCAATTGCGAAAGAGATTGTTGAGTTGCACAGCGGATTTATTCAAGCCACGTCTAAGCTTAATCAAGGAACCTCATTTACAATATATTTGCCGGTTTATCAGGATGAGTATAACGAAGACGTCTAAAAGAAGTTCATAATAAAGTTCATGAGGAAACATAAGTTGTTATATATTGATTCATATGAATAAGTTAAAAAAATAACTAAAATGTTATATAATAGTTAAGAGTTTGTAACAGTAATGTAATAATTGTTTTGTATACTAATCAATATACATTTCAAGTGGGCACTTGTAGTATATTTAGTGATGTAGGGTCACATGAGTTAGGAGGATTAGCATATGCGTGAAAGCATGAAGAAGATTTTAATGACAATTTCATTTTGTTTCACATTTTTTGTGTTGTTTGGCTTTAATGCGTTTGCTGAAACAATTGACAACGATGTTGAAACACATAAAAGTGTAGAGGTTACTACTAACCGTGTGACGGATTATTTTGATTGGAACAAAGATCAAGTAAGTGAAATGGTAATAACAAATGATTTTGGTCCGTTAACCGGTCCAAGTTATAGCATATATGAAATTGAACAATATCAAAGAGAAGTACTTAAAGATTTAGGAGCACTGCAATTATCATCCGGATTTGCGCGTAATAGAGTAACTACTTTTTTAAAAACAAAAGCAATTGCTGGCGTAGGTAGAGAAAATACAGTTGTAGGTTTGTTTGTGTTTCATTATGAGATAATTGCTAATGAACGAGTGTTAGTAGTTACACAAGACCATTTGTCAACATTGGGACGTTCGGGCTTATATAATGAACGGATATCCATTGACTATGTCGGTTGTAACTATGTATTGATAGCGGTTGAAGATCCTGAAACTTATGAAGTAAGATACCGTATGTTTAAAGTTGTCCGTAAAGAAGTCGAAACTAGAGACCTACTAGAGAATATGACCATTGATTTCTTTGATGAACAAGTATCTAAGCCTAATTTTAATAAATTCGTACCGGGAATCGATAGTTTTGGATTCTAAATATAAGAGGTGAGTAATGAAGTCGTCAATAAAATCAGTTATATTAGTCATGTTGATTATTGCAAGCATTTATCAGACGTCAATGTTATGGTTTGATTATCCATCAGACCGTAACTTTTTTTATAATATTATAGATGAAAACAGTAGTCTTATTGTTGATGAATCTGTTGTTAATTATGAGTTGTTCTATCCGAAACAGGTTGCTCTTTTTGGGGGATCTGTTAATTCAACGTATCGTCTCAAAACATTGTCTAAAAGTGATGACTATAATTTGGCGGAGGATGGAATAACTATTATACAGCAGGCATTTAGCAAGGGCGTTGAGATTAATGGTTTTATACCTGAAGAGAAATTATGGAAAGGTCCTCATATTCTGCTTATGATGCCTTTTTCATTGACGACAACAATTTTGGAAGAAAATCTTTCTATTGAATGTGATTGGTTAACTGAATCTACATCATTTGAAAGAATTTATATTTATCCTTCGACGGAGTTTGGAAATGACCAAATAACAGTGTATTTCACTGATAACAGTCTTGCAACTAGATTTGGTGTGAATATCACCATAGGTGATGAGAAACAGCTTAATAACTCGCTAGTTCGTTATATGGAACAATCTGAAAGCGAAGATAGTCTTCTCTATATTTCAACAAAGTTAAGTCAATTGGATATGTTTAGTGAAGATCGGTTATTACCAATAAACGGTCAATATTTTGATTTGTTGGAAAACTTATATGGTGATATGTATTTTTATCAAGGCGAAAACAGAGATAATGATAGAATCAAAAAATATGTCGATTACTTTTTCATAAATCCTGAGATCGTTTGGAGCACAGAAAAAAATGATGTTCTTAGGTTTGGTGATTTGGATGCCATTGTCAGTTATGATTCAAAAGGCATGTTTACCTATGACTTGATTAAGGATATAACAAGTAAAACTCCGAATTTGAATAAAGCTTATGATATCCTTGATAGTTTTCTTGTTAAAGATACGTTATTGAACCAAGTTGAATATCAGTTGGATTATTATGAGTTAACGGATACAGGTGTCGTTTTTTACTTTAATTACATGCTTCGAGGAGTTCCGATTGTCTTTGAGAATATGGAAACAGACTTTGAAGTGACTCACCCGATGATTGTATCAGTAGCGGGGAATTCAGTGGAGAAATATACAAGACTTTTATGGAAAAGCCAGGAACTCATTATTCAAGGGAATCCTTTTGAAGTAAGGTTTCAGAAACCGATAGATCAACTTCTGCTTAAATATGACAACGGCAACCTAAAGATTAAAGACATGTATTTAGGTTACCATATAAGTGATTTAAGTGACGGTGCATTCCTTCAATGGATTGTTGAGTTGAAAGATGGAAGGAGGGAATATTATGAACTGGAATAAAGTTATTAATGTTCTCATCTTAATATTCTTGGTTATTAACATATTACTTTTCGGGTGGCAAAAAGTCAATGAAGATGAACGTTACACGTTGCCTGATGATCGTGAAAAGCAAATGCAAAATGTACTTAGAAGAAATGGAATTGGAATATACTTAACAATACCTGAATATTTCCCTATGCGTCAAGTTGAATTGTTCGCGCCAAAGGTTGATAGTGATCGTATACGTCGCAGTATGCTTGGTGACATCGTGCAAAGCGAAATTGATGCAGTAACGTTAGGTGAAAGGATATTTAATGAGAATGAATCATTAACTTTTTACGTTGGGGAACAAGATGGGTATATTTTTTACAAAAGCGTGCAATCAAGTTATGTACCGGAGAATATGACAAAAGGTGAGGTTGATAAAGTAGCGCTTGAGTTTGCCGAAGCTATGTTTGGTGAAAATGTAGACATGGAAGTGACTTATCGCAAGAGTATTAGCACATCGCCAAAGGATGGTTACCGTTTGGAACTGAACGAACGATATAAAGAAGACTTGATATTTCAAACGTTTATCAAATTGGATATTACACCGGAGGGTATCAAAGAGGCTTTGGCGGTTCGGTACGATCCTGTCGATTATATCGGCCCTAAAAAGAATATATACCCTTTAGATGAAGTTGCGTATAATCTAATGTATTTTCTTGAGGATGAATTAGATACGTATGTTGAAAAGGGTTTGGCCAAATTTATCAGTAACATTGATATCGGTTATTATCTTGTCGATGTGGATAAACGGAAGTATGAATATCAATTGGACCCTTATTATCGAATTGTTTTTAAAGACGGTGACACTTATTATATCAATGCGTATACGAATGATATTTCCATGCCGTAAGCCTTGATTTGTATGGGGTTTACTATCGGGAAAAATACGTTTGAGCTTAACAAAACAACATTGACTTAAGGAAAAATAAACAAAAAACAATCTATAATTATAGCATAATTTACAAATAAAAAAAAATATGTTATAATCACAATGACTAAAAAGTAAGGACATTGGAAAATTATGTGCAAGCATAATATAATAAAGAATACGGACTAGATTTCTCTGGTTTAATAGAGGTGTATAAATGGATCAATTAATTATAAATGGAGGGGTAGCTCTTCATGGACGTGTTGAAGTTAGCGGTGCTAAAAACGCTGCATTAGGAATTATCGCAGCTGCGCTTTTAGCTGATGGGATTAGTACAATTGAAAATGTACCATGTGTTAACGATGTATGTGTTTTGATTGAATCGATTATGGATTTAGGTGTAAAAGTAGAGTATTTGGATGAACACACCATAAAAATTGATAGCCGTAATGTGAGTAAATTAATTGTTGACTATGAGCATATTAAAAAGATAAGAGCATCATACTATTTGTTGGGAGCATTACTTGGGCGATTTAATCGAGCTGAAGTTGCAATGCCTGGAGGATGTAATATCGGTCAAAGACCAATTGACCAACATATAAAAGGATTTGAAGCGTTAGGCGCTAAAGTGGATTTAGAATATGGGATGGTTAAAGTTCATGCTGATAAGTTAGTTGGAACTAATATTTATTTAGATGTTGTTAGTGTTGGCGCTACCATTAATATTATGTTGTCAGCAGTTATGGCTGAAGGTGTAACAATTATTGAAAATCCAGCGAAAGAACCGCATATCGTTGATGTCGCTAACTACTTGAATTCTATGGGTGCGGATATTAAAGGCGCTGGAACAGATGTTATCAAGATTCATGGTGTTCAAAGCATGCATGGATCAACATATACAATTATTCCTGATCAAATTGAAGCAGGTACTTATATGATAGCAGCTGCCATTACAGGTGGTGATGTTGTTGTTGGGAATCTTATTCCTAAACATATGGAAGCAATCACGGCTAAAATGTCGGAGATGGGTGTTGTTATTACTGAGTATCAAGATACATTAAGAGTTGTTGCTAAACAGCCACTTAAAAGTGTAAATGTTAAAACTTTGGTTTATCCCGGATTTCCAACGGATATGCAACCTCAAATGACTGCTTTGCTTTCAATAGCTCAAGGCACGAGTACGATCAGCGAAAGCATTTTTGAAAATCGATTTATGTATGTTGACGAACTTAGCCGCATGGGTGTTAATATAAAAGTTGAAGGTAATACGGCTATTGCAACCGGTGTGAATCACTTAGAAGGTGCTGAAATCATGGCGTCTGATCTTCGGGCTGGGGCAGCATTAGTTTTGGCAGGACTAGCAGCTCATGGTGAAACGATTATTAACCATGTTGATTATATTGATCGCGGGTACGAATTTATTGAACAAAAGCTTAGTGGATTAGGGGCTGATATCGTAAGAAAATCAGACCGAATTGACAAGTCAATGTTTAAAGTTGTTTAGATAAAAAGTATGAAAAAAGAACCACTGTTGAAAGTGGTTCTTTTTTGTTTTATAATAGATTTAGGAATTATTGATGTGACTGTAACTTAGTTTTGATAGGATGAGTTGATTAGAACATGGACAATAGTATTATTGTCGTTACAATAATCTGGAATTAACAAGAAAGATTTAATCAAGGGGTGTTGTGGTTAATATTTGCATATGGATTGTGGATAGTTTAACTAAGGAGGGATAATATGGCAAAGAGTGTATTGGTTATTGACGACGAAGAGATAATGCGTTCCATTATTGCTAAGGTGTTCGAAGATAAAGGTTTCGACGTTACTGAAGCAGCAAATGGCAAAGAGGGCTTAAGTATATTTCGGGAATTTAATTATGATTTAGTTATTCTTGATGTTATGATGCCTGTTATGGATGGATGGTCAGTATGTCGAAGAATTAGAGAAGAATCAAATGTGCTTATTGTTATGTTAACATCAAGAGATGAAGATGACGACCAGCTTCTAGGCTATGAACTAGGGGTTGATGAGTATGTAACGAAACCTGTAAATGTGAAGTTATTGTTAGCTAAGAGCATGAGATTATTAGAACGTGTAACAACAGATCTTAGCAGCAATAAAGGCGATGTTATAACTAAGAACAGGGTTTTGATTGATAAAACAGCGTATACTGTGCACATCGATGATGAAATGATTGAGTTTGCACCCAAAGAATATGAATTGCTTGTTTACTTAGCTGAAAATGATGGAAGAGTTTTGACAAGAGAACAGATTTTAAATATGATTTGGGGTTATGATTATTATGGTGATGACCGTGTTGTTGATACCCATATCAAAAAGATTCGTAAAAAGCTTGGACAAGAATCAGCCTTGATTCAGACAGTTATTCGAACAGGCTATAAATTTGACTCTACAAAGTAAAAAGTTTTATAGATGAAAGGACAATAATAATTATGGAATACTCCTTTTATGAACTCGTTAAGATTTTAAAGATATTAAGAAGTGAAGATGGATGTCCTTGGGATCGTGAACAAACCAATGAAACGATCAAATATGATACACTTGAAGAGGCATATGAGCTTGTTGAAGCCATAAATAATAAGGATGATGATAATTTGGTAGAAGAACTAGGTGATCTTCTGCTACATGTTGTATTCCATACTCAAATAGGCGTTGATGAGAATCGATTTTCCATGGATGATGTTCTGAAAAGTATCATTGACAAGATGATTCGACGTCATCCGCATGTTTTTAAAGATGTAATAGCTAATAACTCTGAAGAAGTTTTAGAACAATGGGATGAAATTAAAAAGATCGAAAAAAACCATACAACTCAATCGCAAGTATTGAGAAGTGTCGCAAAAGCATTACCGGCATTAACACGTGCTACAAAAGTGGGTAAAAAAGCTGCAAAAGTTGGCTTTGATTTCGAAAATAAAAACCAATTAATTGACAAATTATGCGAAGAAGTTGATGAGACCGTCGAAGCAATAAAAATAGGCGATATTAACCATGTTGAAGAAGAAATTGGAGATTTACTCTTCCAAATAGTGAATATATCAAGGTTTTTTCACATAAATCCCGAAAATGCCTTGACAAACGCCACAGAAAAGTTTATAAATAGATTTGAGGGTGTTGAAGAACTGGCTTCTGTTGATAGCTTGGAACTTGGCGATTTAGACCCGAAAAAGTTGGATAAATATTGGAAACGTGTAAAGTTTAATGAAGAGCGTTAGACAATTCCAAACAAAATTTCCGAGGAGGAGACACAATATGAATAAATCAGAATTAGTAGGTGCAATTGCAGCAAAAACTGAACTAAGTAAGAAAGATGCTGAAAAAGCATTAAAAGCATTTATCGATGTAGTAACAGAAGAGTTAGCTGCAGGTGGAAAAATCCAATTAGTAGGTTTTGGTACTTATGAAGTAAGCCAAAGAGCTGCAAGAACTGGTAGAAATCCTCAGTCAGGTAAAGAAATGAAAATTCCAGCATCAAAAGCACCAAGATTTAAAGCTGGTAAAGCTTTAAAAGACGCTGTAAATGTGTAATTAGAATTAACGATTACAAAAGTCTGCACGGTGACGTGCAGACTTTTTCTTTATAAGAAAAGTCGAAAGGAGCCATTATGAGATTAGATAAGTACTTGAAAGTTTCACGACTAATAAAAAGACGAACAGTTGCAAACGATGCATGTGATGCAGGTCGTGTTACTATAAATGGAAAAGTTGCCAAATCAGGTACGGCAATAGAAGTTGGAGACATTATTGAAATTGCATTTGGTGTCAACAAAGTAAAAGTGAAAATTGAAAGAATTCAAGAAACAACCAAAAAAGAAGATGCGAAAGATATGTTTACATATTTACAATAAATGGTATACTATTTATATAAGCTACCGATATATATTTAGAAGCTTGTTTAATTGTTTAGGATGATATAGGTGGTATTATATGAATAAGAAAAGGCATAAGTCCATTTATTTTTTAACTTTTGTATTATGTTTGCTCACGGGTGTTGTATTTTTCCAGATATCATCTGCTTATACAAAATCAGTGCACAAGGAAAAAGAGATGCAGATGTTGACAAACGAATTAATTCTTGAAAAAGAGAAGCAAATTCAACTTGAAGAGCAAAAGTACTATATTGAAACAGACGAATTCATAATTAATAAAGCAAGAGAAGAATTTAACTTGATTCAAGATGGTGAAACGATCTTCATAAAAAAAGACGAAGATTTGTAGGTTGTTGATATTAGGAAGTTAATTATAAGTGGCTTAACATTGTTAGGCCGCTTTTTATTTATTACTGATGCATCATCAATGATTAATCATGAGCCATCAAACATTAATCACGATCATTAATCATCGATCATGAATCCCCAATCATGAATCACGAACCATCAATCCCCAATCATCAATCACAAACCATGAACCATCAATCATCAATCATTCAGGAGAAGGACATGACTAATAAATTAGTTCAATCGATTAAAGATCAAATAATTAAAAATGAACTGATGAAACCTAACGATAGAATTATCGTTGGCTTATCGGGTGGTGTTGATAGTGTTGCACTTCTTGGTATACTAAATGTTTTGAAGAATGAGTTATGTATTGAACTCTATCCCATTTATGTTCATCACGGATTAAGGGATGATGCTGATGAAGATGTTGCCTTTTGTTACAGCTTGTGTGAAAAATTGCAATTAAACTTGGAAGTTGTTTATGTAAATGTATATGAGCATATTGTAAAAACAAAAGAAACAGAAGAAGAAGCTGCAAGAAATCTTAGATATGATGCGTTAAGAAATTATTTAGTGAAAGTGAATGGTTCTTGTATCGCTGTTGCACATCATAAAGATGATCAAGCGGAGACTGTATTACATCGTTTTCTTCGCGGTAGCGGCACGTTGGGTTTATCAGGTATGGACATGAAATCTAAGGACATAGTTAGACCGTTACTTAAAACTTCGAAAAGGGACCTTGAAGAGTACGTTAAAAACGCAAAATTAGGGCATATGACAGATTCAACCAACAAAGATGATAGATACACAAGGAATCGTATCAGAATGGACCTAATCCCGTATTTAGAAAGCTATAACGACAATCTTGTAGAGAACTTGAACCGACTTAGTCAGTTATTATCGGATGATGAACAATATATGTCTAAAGAAGCAATAAGAATTCATGAGATCGTTCTTCGGGATAAGAATTCACTAGACATCAGCCTTCTTGAACAATATGATATAGCAATGATTCGGCGAGTTATTCGACATAACATTTTATGTATCAATGGGAACCTTAAGAATATTGAATTTAATCATATTCAACGTATTGTTGATTTGATGGATTTGCAATCAGGTAAACAAGCGGACATAACAGGACAATTAGTCGTCAAAAAAGAATATAATAAGCTTATTTTTACGACGAGGCAGGATGAACAAAAAAGTGATGAAGGATTTTCTTATACTCTAGACACCATACCGATTATAGGGTATATTCAAGAGGTCAATATTGCTTATACTATACGAAAATTAGATGAATCTGAGAACAAAGAATTAATAAAGTATAAAGATTCTTTTAAAATATCGAAAAACATATACACTAAATGCTTTGATTATGATAAAATAAAAGCAAATTTAGTTCTGCGAACACGAAAATCGGGTGATTTTATTCATATTCATAAAGATAGTGGTTCAAAAACCATTAAAAAATTCTTTATAGATGAAAAAATCCCAGCTTCCTTGAGAAATAAAATTCCATTATTAGCAATAGGGAATGAAATACTATGGGTAGTAGGGTATAGAGTGAATCCCAAGTATCAAGTTTCAGTGGAATCAAAAGACATTATAGAAGTAGAGCTATTGAAGGAGGACAATAATGGCAAGTATTGATGTACTTATATCCAAAGAGAAAATTGAAGAGCGTATTAAAGAATTAGGCGTTGAAATCTCAAAGGATTATGCGAATAAAGAAATCTGTTTAATATGTGTACTTAAAGGTGGGGTTGTGTTTATGACCGATCTTGCAAAAGAACTGACACCATTGGTATCACTTGATTTTATGGCAGTTTCAAGTTACGGGAATGAAACTTCAAGCAGTGGAATCGTTAAGATCGTCAAAGATTTAGATGAACCCATTGAAGGCAAGGATGTAATAATCGTTGAAGATATTATTGATTCAGGTAGAACACTGAGTTATCTGCTTAAAGTCTTAAACGGAAGAAAGCCAAACAGCCTTAAAATCTGTACTATGTTGGATAAGCCAGATCGTCGTGTTGTTAATGTCGATGTTAAGTATGTAGGATTTTCCATCCCAGATGAATTCGTAATTGGTTATGGTTTAGATTACATGCAGAATTATAGAAATTTACCTTACATAGGAATTATGAAAGGTGTTGAGTAGCAACGTGCTACTTATAGAAAGGAGGAAATAAAATGAAGAAGTATATGCGTGGATTTAGCTTTTATGCCCTTCTTGTCCTTATTTTATTGTTTGCTCTAATTATATCCCAAAATGGCACACAACAACTTGAGCAAGTATATGGCCAATTAGAGATGCAGCAAGATATTCAAGCTGGTAATGTGCAACGTGTTGAAATCACTAAAAATACTGAAATTCCTACAGGTGTTGCTACTATTTTCCTGAAGGATAGAGAAGAGACTTTATATATTTCAAATACATTTGAATTTGAAAAAGAAATACGAGAAGCTGGTGTGAATGTATATGAAGGCCCTGTAATTAGACCGAGTTTCTTAATGAGTATCTTACCTTCAATTATTATTCTGATAGCTGTTGTGTTTTTACTTATATTTATCATGAATCAAGCTCAAGGTGGTGGCGGTGGATCAAAGGTAATGTCCTTTGGTAAATCAAAAGCTAAATTGGTTGTAGATGGTGATACGAAAGTTACATTTGATGATGTCGCCGGGTTAGAAGAAGAGAAAGAGGAACTGCAGGAAGTCGTCGAATTTTTGAAGAGTCCGAAGAAATTTGTTGAACTCGGTGCAAGGATTCCAAAAGGGGTTGTTCTAGTAGGACCTCCAGGAACAGGTAAAACATTACTTGCTAAAGCAGTCTCGGGAGAAGCGGGTGTACCGTTCTTCAGTATCTCGGGTTCTGACTTTGTTGAAATGTTTGTTGGTGTTGGTGCTTCTAGAGTAAGAGATTTATTCGAACAAGCCAAGAAAAATGCTCCTTGTATTGTTTTTATTGATGAAATTGATGCAGTAGGACGTAAAAGAGGCGCGGGTCTTGGTGGTGGTCACGATGAACGTGAACAAACGCTTAACCAATTACTTGTAGAAATGGACGGATTTGGAATTAATGAAGGTGTTATTGTAATAGCTGCAACGAACCGTGTAGATATACTTGACCCTGCGTTACTTAGACCAGGTCGTTTTGATAGAAAAGTTTATGTTGGAAGACCGGATATTAAAGGTCGTGAAGAAATTCTTAAAGTTCACTCAAAAAGCAAGCCATTATCAGATTCAGTGAATCTGAAGGAGGTTGCTCAAACGACCGCTGGATTTACAGGAGCTGATCTTGAAAACTTGATGAATGAAGCTGCGATTTTTGCGGCAAGGGATAATGCAAAAGCTATTGGACAAGAACATTTACGTCGCGCTTTTGTTAAAGTTGGTATTGGTACTGAGAAGAAGAGTCGAGTAATCAGCCTTAAAGAAAGAAGAATTACTGCTTATCATGAAGCAGGTCATGCAATTCTTTATCATGTGATACCTGATCTTGACTCTGTTCATAGTATTTCAATTATTCCGACAGGTTTGGCAGGTGGATATACAATGCCACTTCCGAAGATTGAAGAAATGTACTTGACGAAGAAGAAAATGTTGTTGCAAATCGTAGCACTGCTTGGTGGACGCGCAGCGGAACAACTTATTCTTGATGATATTACAACAGGTGCTTCAAACGACATCCAAAGGGCAACTGCAATAGCTAGAAACATGGTTGTTCGTTATGGTATGAGTGATGTACTTGGACCTATTCAATACGGTGACGACAACGATGAAGTGTTCATTGGTCGTGACTGGGGCCATACAAGAAATTACGGTGAGAACATTGCCGGAATCATTGATGGAGAGATAAAACGCATGGTTGGAGATGCTTTTGAACAAGCTCTCGAATTACTTGAAAAACATGTTGATGTTCTTCATAGTACAGCAAAACTTCTTCTTGAAAAAGAAAAAATTGTTGGGGAAGAATTCGAAAAATTATTCCCGGATTATAAAGAGCTTCATCCGGATAATAAAAAGCTTAAAGCTGGTGACGATTCAGATGATATAACAACGACTGAAGCAGTTATTGTATAATCGAAGCGATTTTCAAGAATCATAGGATGACAATAATAATTTAGATATTTATAGAATACAGAGGGGCTGTTGCGCTAATAATTAGTGTGATAGCCCTTGCTGTATACCTTGTTGGAAAGGGCTTTAAGGTGCTGGCCATTTAACTTGACTTTTGATGAAAAAAGCTTATACTTAATCCAAAATCAATTATTGTCTATCAAAAGCACTGTGTCGATTGTTGCCGTTTATTATGTTGCGTTAAGCTGATTATAAATAGAATAAGGGGAATGTATGAAACTAAAAGAACTCAAAAAACTTTATAACTATGATGATAATACAAATGAATTTGTTATTGATGTGCAGTTGGAAGATTATCGTGATGCATATAGTGAGTGGGATTTTTCACCGTTCATCAATAGAGACCTTGATGATGACCTTACAGATTATTTGGTGGAATGCTCATATGAAATACCACTGAAGCATCCGATGATTATTGAATTTCATATTCTTAATCAGGAGAAGAACTCAAATCGTGAAGACAAGAGTATTATGGGCATATATAATTATTTCAGTTATGAGATAAGAAAACTGAAGAGGCATCGTATGCGTGTGATTCGAGATACATTATCCTTTTTTTTCATAGGTAGCGCATTGCTTGTTCTTGGAGCTCTTTTAGAAGATATTTTGGTGGAATCCATTTTTGAGAAAGTTTTAATTGAAGGGTT
>Ga0314774_1001054_pt1 | contig 19003 bp, 15 predicted proteins | sample MetaGCBIA2018_FD_204515 | JGI IMG/M metagenome (GOLD analysis project Ga0314774, IMG submission 204515) | Cryopeg brine microbial communities from Beaufort Sea near Barrow, Alaska, United States - CBIA 2018 | ecosystem: Environmental > Aquatic > Marine > Coastal | place: USA: Alaska | collected...
GCAGACCACCTTCTCTAGGGAAGTTTTCGCTACTCATTCGATGCCCATCAGCAAAACGCTGAATCTGCTGAGTCATACCTCTGCGAAAAGACTTCTGTTTTCTGGCCTCAACTCGCTTCAGCGCTTCTTCAAAGCTTTCCCTCGCACCTTCGCAGTGAACAACTCGAAACGCACTACCAACCACTTCATCCCTGACGTTATTATCCACTTGAAAAAACCTTGTTAACATATATATTAACATCGAACTAAGGCACTGGCTATGCACTCACGAATCGAAAGCAAACACATAATCGCGGAGTTTCTGCGCAAAACAAGATATTAGCAGCCGCTCCCGAATCACATCCCCTATGGCAAAGCCTTCCCCTCCTCCACGTACTAACCAGTGCCCTCACCACTAATTCCATCTCGAACCAATACTTTTTTAACCCTCAGGAGCAGAATTTTCAAGTCGAGCCAAAACGAACGATTATCGACATACCAAACATCCAGCTTGAACTTATCCTCCCACGAAATCGCATTACGGCCGTTAACCTGGGCCCAGCCGGTCACGCCAGGTCGAACGTCGTGGCGACGGTACTGTTCTTTTGAATACAGCGGCAGGTATTCCATCAACAACGGGCGAGGGCCTACCAGGCTCATATCGCCCTTGAGCACGTCCCACAACCCCGGCAGTTCATCCAGGCTGCTGGCCCGCAGGAACTGGCCAAAAGAAGTCATCCGCTCTGAATCTGGTAGCGGATTACCCTGAGCGTCCACCGCATCCAGCATGGTGCGGAACTTGATCATCTGGAAGGGTTTGCCATGCAAGCCAGGGCGAGTTTGGCGGAACAATACTGGGGATCCGAGTTTGTGGTGGATCAAGATCGCAACGACCACAATTACTGGAAGCAGAACCAGAAGGCTAGCCAAAGCACTGAGAAAATCAAACAAGCGCTTGATCATCGAACCACCCCAGTTACCCAATCTGCCCACTCGTTCGCCATCTTGTCCCTGTCAAATTCTCGCTGGGCCAGGGCCTTCGCTTTTTTGCCCATCACCGACAGGTGATCCCGTTCAGCCGCTGCTAGCTCTAACGCATCAGCAAAGGCAGCAGAGTTTGCCGGTGGCACCGCGTAGCCACACTGTTCACGTTCAATCATCTCTGCAAGCCACCCGGGATAGTTGTTCAACACCGGCACCCCCGCGGCGATGTAATCGAAAAATTTGTTAGGAGACGTGCCGTAGTAAAAGGCCGGCACATTGGCCAGTATCTGCATGCCAACGTCCGTTGCCTGCATCAAGCCAGCCAGCTCACTTTTCCTGACCGGATCGTGAAATATCACATTATCTAGCGCCTCACGCTCTGCCCGTTCCATCAGCGCAGGTTTCAGCTTACCGTTGCCAATCAGAAGGAATTTAATATCGATACGGCCACGTTCTTTTAATACTCTGGCCGCGTCCAGAACAGCGTCCAGCCCGTTGGCCATCCCGTGAGTGCCGGCGAATACCGCCAGCAAATCTGATTCCGAAACACCGCCTGGGCGCCATGGCGCCGCCGAATCAGTAAAGATATCCAGATCGCACCCGTTGGGAACCATGGCAATTCTGCCCGCAGGCACACCACGTTTTTTGATGCCCTCAACGATACCCGGAGACAACCCCACCAGCCGATGCGCGGAGCGATAACTCAACCACTCCAACACGCCCATTGCCCAAAGCACTAGAGGATTTTTAATCACCCCCATCTCCCGCGGTAACTCCGGCCACAAATCCCGCACTTCAAATACGAACGGCTTTCGTCTTATCCAGCGCGCAAAGATGCCAGGGATACCTGCCGTTAAAGGTGTTGTGGTTGCAAAAACCAAGTCGTACTTTTCAGTGAGCGCAATCCAGATACTGCGCAAGGCAAACGAGATAAACGTCCAGAACCGTTTTAAAAATCCGTCGTTATTGGAATAAGCCAGATCCAGCTCAATAACATCGATACCGTCCACCGCGCCCCGGCGTCGACCCTTGGTAAACGGGCCCTCAAGCCCTGTAATGCCAGTTGTGTTACTCCCGCAAACCATCGTTACTGAATGGCCTTGCTCAATAAGCTTCCGTGCCATTGCGTAGGAGCGAATGGCCCCAGCCCCTTTAGGGGTGACAAAATGCTGGTGGAAATAGAGAATTTTCAAAGCGTATTCCAAGTTATTTCAGTGGTTAGGCGACCGGGCTCAGCCACCTCGATTTCAAGTACAGGCAATTCCGTCTTCTGGTCGTAATAGCGGGACTCCCAACCAATCACAAGCTCAAAGCGAATAACCGGCATACTAGTGACAACTTCGATAACCGTGCCATTGCCCAGCAGTCTTTGACCATTCAAGTCCCATTTACCCGGTTCTAAGCGCCAACGTAGTATTGCAGCATCACTAAACCCGCTAATTTCGTCCTCTATGCGCAGTTGACGGTTACCAAGAACGACCTTGCGGGTGTGTGAAGCGCCCTTGTAATCACGATAGCCTGCAAGCACCACCTTACCTTCAGGCGTGTCGGTTATTGGCTGATAGCGGCAGGTTTTTAGCCATTCTCCGAACAAAAACCGACTGAGTCGGGGCATCTGGTCCCTGCCATCAAACTGCACCGTATTGTGGCTTCTCACGCCCGGGAAATAGGATTGCCAGGGCTCTTCGGTATTGTAACTATATGAGCCACCGTCCCGCAGAAGATTTCTGGTCCCCAACCACACATCCAAGTGGAGCGCGTCGGACTGTCCGGGGCGAAAACGAAAACGCGGGTACCTTAGCAGTGCAAAACATTGCTCATTGCGCAGTATTGCGTAACCACCATCGTCAAGCTGCCTGCTAGCCCTTGCCGGCGCGGGAGTTTCAGGTACATCTACACCTAAAAGCCGCAGCGGAACATCCCATTCTCCACGCTCAGAAACGGCTCTGCGCTGGCAAAAAAGCGCACTGGCCAGCTGAACCGACGGCCGGAAATCGCGATAATCGGTGGCGGCAAGCGGAAGCAACCTGGCGCCATCGTTAGCACCCAGGTTCGGGGCGTCACCGCCAGGCTGCAATATAGCCCACAGCCACTCAGTAGCCGCAGCTGCCTTTGCATAATAATGATCAGAAAATACAGATAAGCCCAAATGTTTCCGCCAAACCTCCACTATCGAAAAAGTATCCAGCATTACCCGGTGATAGTTCACCGAATATTGGCTGAAACTGCCATCGTTTTCTATCAACCGGCGGGCACGGTTTTCCAGCCACTTCCTGCCCTTCCGCTGCCAGCCTTCGCCCGCAGAAACTCCATGCTTTAACAGCCAGCTCCCACCGATAAAAAGCGCCGCAGCCTCCGAAGTACCGTGGTTATTATCCTGTGCGATGGCATAGAGAATCGTTGGGGCAATACGCTGCAAGTGTATTTCAACCAACTGAAGCAGAGCGCTTTGAGGCTTCTCAACCTGTCCAAGAGTGACGGAAGCCATAGCCAAGTGCATCACGCGGATGGATGCCTCCTGCCCGCACTTCCAGTTCGGGCCGCAATATGGCGGGTTTGCTCGCGCCCAGTCCTCAAGCCAAGCCTCTAACCTGGCAAGCGAGGCAACATTTCCCTCACGATACTCCCTGGCAAAACCTAATACCCAATCAAATCGAGAAAGCTCCCAGACCCCTTTGACATCACCCAGCTCAGTTGCAAAATCAGGGATGACATACCAAGGACGCTGCGGATTTGGACAACGGTGACCTGTCAGAATGCTCACATGCCAGTCAGGCGGATTTTGGACTTCGTTTAGAGGAATATAGCCAAAGCCAGTAGGCTGGTATTTATAAATTAGGGCAACCTCGTCTGCAAAGGTCTCTGTTCTGAAGAACGGGCCCTTGGGCACAGCGGCACGCAAACCTCTCACCGGGTTGAGACCAAAACGCACACTCAAACGAAACCACACCACTCTGAGAATATTGGCCATTCCCAGAGCGAGCGCAGTTTTAACCTTGGTTAGCATTAGTAGATGAAACTCGTTTCAATCCTCAATTTACCTGTGCCCGCAACTGCTCCGCCACCTCAATACTCACCCTTGCCACCTCAAAAATTTCCTCGGGTGCAATCGGGCAGGCCTGTCCGCTCTCAATCGCTCCGAGGAATGCAGCAGCACAGGCGCCCTGGCCTTTGTCTTGCTTCCACAGGTTCATTGTCTTGAACCCGGGCCAACCAAACCCCTTCAGCTTACGGAAGTTATCCAATTGCAAAACACGGCCAGCGGCAAACACTTCTACTCGCTCTTTTGGGAAGCTTGCGGCACCGTTGGCAAGGTAATGAACTGTTCCAAATGAACCATCGGCGAAACCGAGCGTAATCGCAGCTTTATCCTCAGTAATTGCAACGCCCGGCGCATCACCCATTCGGCGGGCCTGCACAGACACAATCTCGGAACCGGCCAAATAGCGCATCAAGTCTATAAAATGGCAGGCCTCACCGATAATACGGCCACCGCCCACTTCGGTGTCTTGCGTCCAATGATCCGCCGGGATAGCTCCGGCGTTCATCGTCATGATGAAAGACTTGGGCTCCTTTACAGATTCCAGCAACGCTTTCATCTTTTGCACTTGAGGTGAGAAGCGGCGATTAAAACCGACCATTAAATGGCCACGCGTACCCGCTTTCTGATTTGCTTCAAACTGATCACGAACCTTTTGCAAGTCTTCGTGAGTTACTGCCAAGGGTTTCTCAACAAACACATGCTTGCCCGCATTTAATGCTAAGGCAACAAACGAAGCGTGGGAATTATGACGAGTAACCACAGCAATGGTATTGATATCCGGATTATCAATCATTGCCTGGGTATCGGTGGTGGCCTCCGCAAAGCCGGCCTTTTCACCGTGAATAACCCCGTTAATCCCGCCAGATGTCGCGATGGAGTGGAGTTGTGCACCTGCCGCTTTAAACGCAGGAATCAGCATTCGCGATGCATAGTTACCGGCACCAACAAAGCCCACCACCGGCTTTTGTGGATCAAAACTAACACCCTCTTTAAGAGTGACTGTTTTTGCTGTGCGACTTTCTGGTGCACTCTTGTACTCCAGCAAAATCCCTAAAGCGGACTTGTCTGCTGTGAGTAAGTCGTAAGCTTCCGGTGCTGTTTCGAAATCAAAACGGTGAGTGATCAACGGCTTCACATTCAATTGTCCGCTCGCCATCATATCCAACACAGCCTCGAAATTGCGCTGTTCAGTCCAGCGCACAAAGCCTATCGGATAATCCTGCCCTTGTTGTTCATAGGCCGGATCGTACCGCCCAGGTCCATAAGAACAAGACACCTGAAAACTTAATTCCTTTTCATAAAAATCAGCGCGGTTCAGCTCAAGTCCGACAACGCCAACCAGAATAATTCGTCCGCGCTTGCGAGACATGCGAGCTGCCTGGGTAACCGGATCGGTAGATTTGGTCGACGCCGTAATAATCACACCGTCCACACCACGCCCGCGACTAAAAGCCATGCCAGCCGCTACTGGGTCTTCCCCTTTTCCCGGATTACAAGTTTCCGCGCCAAATTTGCGGGCAAGCGCCAGCTTCGACTCATCAAAATCAACCGCCAGAACACGACAACCGTGCGCACGCAACAACTGCACAGTTAACAGACCGATAAGACCAACACCGGTGACGACAAAGCTCTCGCCCAACGTCGGCTCTGCAAGCCGGATGCCCTGAAGCCCAATTGAAGCAACAACAGTAAACGACGCTTCTTCATCTGAAACTGGTTCCGGAATTAAAGCGCACAAATTACGGGGGACACGAACCACATCAGCGTGGGGGCCATTTGAAACAACCCGGTCACCCGTTTTAAAGCCATCCACACCTTTACCCACCTCAGAAACTACACCCACGTTGCAGTATCCAAGTGGCAGTGGCTGTGCGAGTTTTGACTGAACAGCTTCAATAGTCGTCATCAAACCATCAGTCTGAACTTTTTCCAGCACCATTTTGACTTTTTCGGGCTGCTGTCGAGCTTTCTGGAGATACGAAGCCTTACCAAAGCCCACCAGCATTCGTTCAGTGCCAGCAGAAACTAGGGTAATCGACGTACTGATCAACAGATTGCCTGACGTGCAGCCGGGAGATGGTGCAGACGTTAGCGTTGTTGCACCTTGCCCCATGTCTTGGAGTACTTGTTTCATTCAGACCTCAGAAATAAAAATGGGGGTTTAAGCAAGAAACGCCCGGACTTCAGAGCCCGCTTTCATTGTGATGCCAAAACATCCAGAATCCGGATGCAAGCTTGGCCATCACCATAGGGGTTGTGAGCGTGACTCATTCGATTATAAGTTGTCTCGTCCGTTAGCAATGCCTCCAGCCGACTGCAAATACGACCCACATCGGTGCCCACCAGCTCCACGGTGCCAGATTCGACAGCCTCGGGCCGCTCAGTGGTATCGCGCATAACCAGCACCGGCTTGCCTAACGACGGCGCCTCTTCCTGAATGCCGCCGGAGTCGGTAAGTATCAGATAAGAACGGCTCATCAGATAAACAAACGGTAGGTAATCCAAGGGCTCAATCAGGTGTACGTTATCCAGTCCGCTCAACAGACGGTTCACCGGCTCCCTCACATTGGGGTTAAGGTGTACGGGATACACGACATCCACATCAGGAAAAGCTCTGGCTGTGCGGTTCAAAGCCTCGCAAATACGCTCGAAGCCGCCACCAAAGCTTTCACGACGATGGCCGGTTACCAGAATTACGCGTCTCTCAGAGCTCAGAAAGGGGAAGTGTTCCGCCAGGGAGCCCGCCAGTGCTGCATCCTTATCAAACCGCCCCACAACCTTGAACAGGGAATCAATCACTGTATTGCCGGTTATGTGCACGGCACTCCCAGCAACACCCTCAGCCAAAAGATTATCTGAAGATTTTTGCGTGGGCGCAAAGTGTAACGTCGCGAGCGCGCCGGTAAGTTTCCGGTTGGCTTCTTCCGGCCAAGGGGAATACAGATTGCCAGTGCGCAAACCCGCTTCCACATGCCCCACCGGAATTTTCTGGTAATAAGCGGCTAGAGTGGCAGCGAAGGTGGTGGCGGTATCACCGTGCACTAACACGAGATCTGGCTTTGCATCGGCGAGCACACCGCGCATGCCTTGCAAAATAGCGGACGTTACGTCCGTCAGATCCTGACCCGGCTTCATGATATTCAGATCGTAATCTGGCGTTAGCGCAAACAGGGAAAGCACCTGGTCCAGCATTTCCCGGTGCTGACCGGTTACACACAACGTAGACTCAAACCGCACATCATCTTGCAATGCCAATACCAACGGAGCCATTTTGATGGCTTCTGGGCGCGTACCAAAAACAGTCAATACTTTCAAATCAAGCTCCCTGTCAGGCTCGGCCACTGGCCACAACGTCAATCACGAACTCTGCAGACTTGGCAGAAAAATCCAGCCCACGGAACTGCTTGTGCCCTACCAGCACCACACAAACATCCGCCTGTTTAATAGCTTGTTCCGGACTAACCAACGAACACCCGGCCAGCGAGTCCGGCACCCTGTGGATGTTCGGCTCCACCAGCAACAACGGCCCCGCCAGTTCTTGATTAAGCTTATGGACAATGGCCAGAGACGGACTTTCGCGTAAATCATCAATATCTGGCTTGAATGCCAAACCGAAGAGCGCCACCGAAACATCCTTTGCAGTATGGCTAGAATGCTTTACAAGAAAATCACCCACGGCCGCCTTCACCTTGTCGATCACCCACCGAGGCTTGCCATCGTTCACTTCCCGGGCGGTGCGAATCAACCGAGCCTGCTCCGGAGTTTCACTCACAATAAACCAAGGGTCCACAGCAATGCAGTGGCCGCCCACTCCAGGGCCGGGCTTCAGAATATTCACCCGAGGGTGGCGATTGGCCAGTTCAATCAACTCCCACACATCAATATCCAGCTTGTCGCAAATTAGTGACAACTCATTGGCGAAGGCAATGTTCACATCACGAAAGCTGTTCTCCGTCAGCTTTGCCATTTCTGCAGTTCGAACGGTAGTAATCACGCACTCACCTTCTACAAAAATTTCATATAACCGGCACGCCGCTTCGGAGCAGGCTGGCGTCAACCCACCGATAACTCTGTCATTAGCAACCAGCTCACGAATCACGTGGCCGGGCAGTACGCGCTCAGGACAATGGGCAATACGAATATCCGATTTTCCACCGTGGCTTTGAGGAAAGGTAAGGTCCGGTCGAGCTTCCGCCAGCCAAACAGCCATCTGCTCTGTAGCGCCGACCGGCGATGTAGACTCCAGAATCACCAAGTTTCCCTTCTGCAGCATCGGCGCAATCGACTTTGCTGCAGATTCAATATACTTCAAATCCGGCACATGGCTTTTGCCCTGCTCAGACTTGAACGGAGTGGGCACCGCAATCAAAAAAGCATCCGCCGGCTCGGGAATTAGTGTTGCCTGTAAATAGCCTTCAGTTACTGCAGCATGAACAATAATGTCTAGATCTGGCTCAATAATGTGGATGGCACCTTTGTTAATGGTATCCACCACCTCAGGGTTAACGTCTAAACCTACTACCATATACTTACGAGACGCAATAATAGCAGCAGTTGGCAAACCTATGTATCCCAAGCCAACAATGCAAATCCTTGAATAATCCATACATTCTCCCATAAACCCAAAAAACTTTTAGGAAGCGTCCAATTAACTCCAAATAACCTTTGGCCTCCAGAGCAGCTCCCAAACAAGGCACAACTTTGCAGGCAAAGTGGTTACCTTTCAAAAAAGCCGCAACGCGATGTGTAGACCACTACGCAAGCCCCAGAGAGCAGGCTCTGGCGGTAAGTGCGGCCCCAGCAAAAAAGTATCGACTACCAACCACTCTTTTCATCTGCAGCCTCAAGCGCACGCAGGGTAGGCTTGGAGCTAATGAGAGGCTCGCAGTGAAGGTATCAATAACCGGTAACTTTCGTTAACACTGGAATGGGCCAGCTACAATCGAAAACCTCAAATCCTCTTGTTCCTTTTTACCTAGCAATAGGCTTCGAAGCAGATGTCTTATCAATGGTGAAAAAAATCTATGCGGTTGACGGCAACCATTTTATCAATGAACTGAAGGACCCGTTCAAAGCCGCCCTATATTAATCACAACTGTATTAAGATCATTACTTATCGAACCGACTTGATAGGCATATATCACATTTTTATTAATTTTCCCCGCTGGGAAAATTATGGCGCCAAACTGAAACAACCTATAAGGAAGAATATCTTTTTTTGCAGAATGAACCAAAAAAAAAGATAACTCCTTTTTGGAAACACAAACAATATCAGACTTGTTACTTACAATACCTGCTCCAGGCTTATTATCAAGCAAAGCATGCAAACGATTTTTGGCTGATTCACCAGGCTCCGTAGACGTCGAAAAAACAAAGTAATCTTTTATATCTGATCCATATATGCAAGGACCATTCAAATCATAAAGATGATCGGAACGCCATTCACCTCCTTGTTTTTTTAGCATGCGAATACTATTTTTTTGAATTTGTGTGTCAGTTGCATAAAGCAAACCTTCTGGCACTGGAAACGCTACACAAGCACGGTATTTCTGGGAGCCTGATACGACCCTAGATATTCCATTAAAATTATTTGAAAAAGCATAAATCGCTGCAGAATTACCAAAGTCGCCGGCAAGCAACCACACAAGGTTCCTATAAGGATCGGAAACCATCGAATGAATATGATTTAATTCACCCTCATTAAATGTATGTACATTAACCCATTTATCCTTTCTAAAATACACGGAGACAGGATTTTTTTTATGATTACCCAAATACTCCCCAAAGCAAAGCCCATCATCAAAATCCGGAAAACCATCAAGCACTAGGAAGCTCAATGGGCCACGAGAACCTTGAAATACAAAATCAACCGAGAGCGACCCGTTGTAGGTATCATATCGGTATATTCGAGAGTTAAAAACAAAATAATAGCTTCCCTTATACTCAACAGAGGCTCTTACTCCTAGTCTAAGCGCTCGGTAAATTATCTTAGAATAAGCTAAAATTTTGAGCACCCAAGGAATAGGCAAAGAGCAAATAACTTCAAGCTCATTACCAGAAGCCTTATAAATTTTATTGAATTTAGAAACTACAACACTCCCATCACTGCACTCAAATAAAACCTTTGAACCACGTAAAACAGATGATTTATGTCCAGAAATATGGGTAACCATTATAATTTCTCCGATCCAAAAAGAGGTAGAGTTCCTTCAGACTAATAATTTCAACATTTATTCCGTTAATCCTCTTGCTTTTTAGTAGTCCGGCACTTATCAAATCTTTACATAAGGTTCTCTCAGCAAAATGCAAAGCGCCCCATTTTGGCGCTCTTTCCTTAAGAACTTTGCAGATAACATTATCACCATCAACTATCTTAAACTTTTTTTCTAGATACCAATTCTTTATTGGCCATTCTGAGCACTTAATATCTTCTGCGATATGTATTGACGTAAGACTATGAGTGAGATCCAGCCCCATACCAATTATTAATGCATCATTATCTAAACACTTCTTCCAAGACGAATTCTCACCGCAAGCCAAAGGACTGTAGCCGGAAAGATTGTCGCGCATGATTTCATTTGCCAATCGTCCATAAGCAACCATCGTATTAATAGGATGTAAACTTCGAACGCTACCTTCCCGATTATGCAACATCAAAGGAAGTACGCCCGTTTTTATTTTTGATTTTCTTACATCATATGTATAAACCTGACTGGAGAAATCAGCGTCTAAATAATTTTTTTTATCAGCTGTGTTTTTAAATTTTGGCATAGCAGGCATAGCAAGTGTCCCGCCGTCACCTACCATGTCCAAAAAAAAATCAATTATCTGGGATGCGGTTTTACCCCTTCCTTTAAATGGACCGAATGATGAGTGTATCAATAAAAGCCGACCTTCCTGAACACCTTCAGACTTCAAAAACTCAGCCATGGCATCATAATCAACTTCTTCATATGATTTGCTTGCTGGTTTTTTAGATTTTCTGGAATATCTAGATAACCATTTTATATTAAACCAATACAGCCTTCGGATAATCATTTCAATATGAGGAGACAATGACATCATCTTTTTTACAAAACTATCGTTTGCCATAACAAAGATTACTCGCTGTCGAAGTAAAAAAACTGATCATATGGTATCAAGGAATCAATTGGTTTTTGAGCATTTAATACGTCGCTTAAATCACCGCCTTCCAAATAATGTATTAGACAAAGTCTTAACCCTAAGAAGTCATCAACGTCGATTAAGTTCACGCCAGGGTATCGTTCACATACGTTGGTAGCAATCACATCCAACCCCATATCAATTGCTTCGGCACAAACAAGACCAAAACTGTCGACTGCATTCATCCTTAAGTATAAGTCACAGACTTCCATGATGCCTTTAAACTGGTCTGCGGAAAGATGCGAATATATCTGGACCCAACTTTGGTTTTCAGCTACAAAATGTTTTATTTTCTTAATAAACGTGTCATCACCCTTACCATATATACAAACAACAACGTCTACCTCAAATCCCACTTTCCTTACGTCTTGAAGCACATTTAAAATCTCTAGAATTCTATATATTTTCTTCGGAAAACCACTGACAAGAATCTTCCTCCTAGACTGAACACATTTATTTAAAAAATAGTTCTCACCAGTAAAAATATAGGGAGACACATGGTACAAAGGCGGGGGAAATCTATCTTCAAAAAATTCTTTTTGCCTCGAAGATAAATAACCAATTCTATCGAATTTTGAAAGTCCTTTTTTTATAAAATATTTTAAAAACCAGTTTAGATTGAAATATTTACTGGCTTGATCTCCATTATGAAAAACAACAATCCACTTAGACGATTTTCTTTTAGGAACAAGTAAAAAATAAACAACAGACAATACTGAAGAAAAGTTAAAAAAATAAACGCCTTTGTGTTTTAATTGAAAAATAAAAAGCTTAATGAGTACAAAAGAAAATCTGCCTTTAAGGAAAATACAATCTACGCCAGTTGGTATATCTTTTCCAGGCGAATCGTAAAGATCAATTAAGTGAAAACTGGATTCATCCCTCAAAAATTTATTAGCAAAATTATATGTAAAAGTAGTGACGCCACCCACTTCACCTCTGGCTGGCAACCGACCGACAAAGTAAAAATTATTTAACATATGTATATTTAATCCCATAAATCAAGTCGACATCGAATAAAAATTAAAAAGATAGACGACCCTGAACCGCCCAAAAATCTATAATTTAGTTCCACAACCACTTGGGGTCGGGCAATTTTTCAGCAAACAGAAGACTAATGTTAACCTACCAGTCAAAACTTGGTTAAAAGTTACCGGCGAATAAATTTTGAAAGTGAGGCATCTATTCTATTCTTCAATAAAACTATAAAAATGACGGAAACTCGATAAGATTTACAGCTCAAGCCATTCATTTAAAAGGTACTTTTTAAGTCCTTTCTGGTGTTCCTTTATTTCATTTTTATTAAAGCGATAGGAAATAAAACGAGCTGGATTTCCAGCAACAATAGCATAAGGCTCAACATCTTTTGTAACAATAGCCCCGGCACCTACAATCGCACCTTCACCTACGGTAACCCCAGGAAGGATAATTGTACCTGCGCCAACCCAAGAATCATTTTCTATAACAACATCTGGATCAGTATAATTTTGGCCCTTTTTTATACGAGCCATCGGGACACCTATTTTTTTAATTTCATGATTCCCACCAAATATCATTACTCTCGGGCCAAACATTACATAATCACCAATCACAATATTTCCACATTGATTGCTGAAGCTCGCATCAGGTCCAATAAAAACTCCGTTCCCAATTTCTATTGTTTTAAAGCTAAATCTCGACCCTATTGGACTAAACCGTAAATTTTTTCCTGCTCTTTTAAAACGAAACTTGAACAGATAACTAAGAAGCCAATTAAGAATTCTCAATGATACTACCTCGATTATTTTTCGATGATTGCAGAGATTCCGCAGCAACCCCAAAGAAAAAGAATAAGAACGTTGAAACGCCGTTATAGCCAAAAGTGGCCTGAGTAAAACCACCTATTAAGCAGCCCAAAAATCCAAAGAGTAATGCCTTATAGCTGCCCTTTAATTTCCAAAAAACAGAAAAAATGTAACCCCAAAACAAAGCGAACACTATCATTCCAACAAGACCAACTCTAAAAATAATATTTAAATATTGATTGTGGGCAGACGAAAACTCAGACAAATATCCTGCCACCGGTGCATAACCATGACCTAAAAGTGGGCGCTGATAAATTGCGCTGAGTAGTTCATGAAATATCTCAGCTCTCGCCCCCAAGACCCCCTCAGTAAATATTCTTGTAAACTTGCTAATATAGATATTAAAAAGCTGTGAAATATCAAGCGTGGCTGCCGCAACCATAAGAATGATCACGAGTAAGGCTAATAACTTTAAGCTTTTTTGAATTTTAAAAAGCAACATGCTGATAAAAACAAAAAAAGAGGCAGCCAAGACGATCCGAGAACCTAATAAGGTTATGATAAAAAGCCATAATAGTGAAGGCACAATCCATTTTCCACCGAACATTATAGCTTTGCTAAGACATAACGCGAATAGCATTACATAAAGAATACCTACTGTATTAGGAAAACCCAATATATCAAATCCGAGAAAGTGGCCACCCCACCGTCCATATGGCCAATTCTGTTTTAGCATTATATCTGAAGCAATCAATAAGAAAGGAACTACAAACAGCACAAAACTAAACTGCTTTTCAAACGAATAGTGATATCTATTCTGTATATATGCACCTAAAAATACTATAGGGAATGCACGGAATTCACGCACAAAGCTCAAAGCTGCTGTCTGAGAACCTACAACATTAGATGCTATTGCAAACATATTACTAATCAAAAATACAATAAATATTATAATTAAAAGAAAAAACAACTTAAAGACATAAGGATTCCGCAACTTAAACAAAAAAAACAATGAAATTAATGCTAAAAAATCTGAAAAAAATATAACGAGAGGTTTTCCTGAGAGCTGCCCAATATTAAAACCTATTGGAATTGCAACAAGCATTGCAACTGACAACAGCAATAAATTTTTTAGACTTCTGGAGATGATCACCAAAACTTAAACCTTCCCAGAGGAAGCTGGGTAAAATGTAGCCAGTCATTTGCCCGGGGCAAAATAGAATGCACCAAAAAGCCAGGCAAGCAATATCGGATAGTAAAAACCCTTACCACAACGTTGCATAAGTGCGCAATAGAGGTTGATATTGCAGCACCACTCAGTCCGTGCTCCTTCACTAAGACTATTGTCAATGAAAGGTTGACAAAGAATATAAGAATTGAAATTCTATAATTTAGATGAGGCTTGTTTAATGAATTCAAAGCTACTGCACAAATACTAGAAATCGATCTACCAAGAAACCCTGGAACCAGCAAAAGATATATTAATAAAGCAATCTCATACTCTGAAGAAAACATAAATTTCAAGATTATATACAAAAATATGGTCAAGAGGATATTGAAGTAAATCGAATAAACTAGGATTATACGTAAAGATTTTGTGAAAGTATCTACATCAAATTCGCGGCTTTTCTTTGATAAGTGCGGGAAAAGAACGGACCCAACACTCTGCGATATTAAAGAAACTTTTTCTCCAAAGAGACTGGCAAGGCTATACACAGGAACAACCGAAGTGCCTAGGAACAAACTTAAGATGTAAAGATCAGTTCGTGCGATAGCTAATGCCACCAAGTTATTTAAATATGAAGTCCAGCCGTACCGATAAAATCCACTTATATTCTTAAAAGTCCTAAGATCTAAATTAATTGCATTAATAAAACTTGTTGCGCCAAAGACGTTTCCTAGAAAATTGGATAATGCAATGAACCCTAAGAACCAATATTCACCAAAGCCGAGAAAAAGCGCCATTCCGCCCATCATTACAGATAGTATTGCTACTCTTAACTGCAAAAAATTATAGGCTTTAAAGTCGCCGCGAGATTGAGATAGCGATTGATTTAATAAAGTAACAGCTCGAAAGGAGCTAATGAACACCAAAAACACGTAGTCTAAAAATCCCAGCTGCGGAAGAAAGTAATTTAAAAAATAATTCCCGAGAAGCAGCAGCAATGGCACAAAAAATATAAAAACAACCGCAACGTGAAAAAAATTAACTGTTGCTACTCTATTTCCGCTATACACATCATTGTTAGCATTTGAGAAGTATACATTAGCGCTTGGCACGCCTAGTGTAAGGAGTCCACCAATGAAACGACTCAACGTTATTATTAGCAAAACCTTCCCTGCTACCCCTTGCGTCAAAAATTCGATTGGAAACCATATAATTATAAAATCACAAAAAGCTACAATCAATAAAGCAAAAAAATTACCACCTACAAATCTCATTTATCCATCTCACTTAGAGTATGGATAATTCTCTCAATTCGATTGTAGTATTCGGTCGGTAAACAAACACCTTCTCGATGCTCAACGCCAACTCTGAAAAGTAAATAGGAAAAAAAACTATCGATTCGCACCTGTGAAGGTTGATTTTTTGCTAACTCATTCAAAACTGTATACGGACTCAATTTACTTTCTTCTGACTTAACGGCAAGATCAAAATGGATTTTATCGATGAACGAGAAGTTATACATGGTCATTCTATCGAGATCAATTAATACTGGCTTACCTTTTGAATTTTTCATAATATTGGAAGGGGTCAAGTCACCGTGACTGTACACAGTTTCATGATGTATTATTCGATACCGCTCTATTAACTTCCTCAGAAGATCTCTGGGTCTTGGATTGGTCAGGCGCTCTGTTAAGACTTCAATTCCCTTTTTTTGTTCTTCAAGACCTAACATAGAGCATTCGCCTGTTAATACCTGTAGTTTTTTTAGACACTGATCTATTATTTTTTTTATATCGCCATTATTTAGAGGATACAGCCGTTCTTGTCTATAATAAATTAGTCCCGTATTACTAATTTCTCGTATAAACTGGTAATCTGACAATTCTCCAAGAACAGCACCAAATTCCTTATGATTTTTATATGACCGCGCCAAAGAAGCAGCATTATGAGAACCTGTAGGAACCATAAAAACCCTCTCTCTAGACAAAATCATAAGGATGCCGGTGCCCGATAGAAAAATTCTTTGAGCCTTTTCGTCTTTTATTAACTTATTTATTAAATTCGCTAATTTTTCATCACTGAATTCGCAGTATACGTTGATCTTAATAAGGACTTTTAGCCCCGCAGCACTTAAAATCTTTATGCTAAAAATCTGATACAAACAATAAAAAACTATTTTTCGTAACATTTTTGTAACTCACAAACCACATCTTCAAGAACCTTTTTCTCTTTCTGGTTCGCATCTACTATCACACAATTTTTCTTTGCTCCCAAATAATCAACATAAAACGTTCTAACCACCGTTAGCTTCTCCTCTGTATGCTCTCCCTTTCTTGCTAAGGACTTTAAAGGATCAACATCTAAGAGTACGATCTTATTCGGATTCATAATTACTCTTGGTGACAACCAATTTATCGCTAAAAACTTTATTAAGCCATTCCTTTTAATTGTATTACTTTTCCGGGCGAGCAGATCATCATAAAAGAATCTGTCAGCAATCACTAAACAACCTAAGTTCTTAAAGTAAATTGCCTTAAATATTCTAAGCTGACGATCGATTGCACATAGCCCGGAAACAAACAGCTTTCCAAAACGTTTATCAAACTTACGCGCCAGAGTATTTAGCCCTGGAATCCAATAATTATTGTTTCCGAAATAAATTTTTTTAACGCCAACAGCTTTAAAGTATGGCATTTCAGTAATTTGGTCTGATATCGTGCTTTTTCCGGCGCCATCTATACCAACAAACGCAACAAACTTCCCTTTCATCTTGTTTTGCTGTGAAGCTTTTAGACGAACTTTTAAATACATTAGAATATGCTTAAAAACAAAAAACACCTTGTCTTTTTTATCAAAATCAACACTACTTAACCCCGGCATTAGCTCTAACTTGTACTTTTTAGTTGCCTCACATGAGTTTTTTATAAAGGTTTCTAACTCTTTACTATATCTATAGACATTAATCTCTTCAAATTCCTGATGTTTAAAAATCAAACTTTCATCAAATGTAAAACACAAGCCATCTTTATAAAATGGTTTTTTTCCTATAGGAATAACCGAAACCAACTCTATTTGAAGATACTTTAAAGACTTTTTATCGATGCCAATAAAAACTTTACTATAGCCAGTATCTCTTCCATATTTAAAGTCTAAGTTCTCAAGAATATTTATTGTGACTTTGTAGTCGGATGGCTTGACATAGACATCCAAGTCCCCGTTATCACCCTCGAGATCTCCTTTTAGGTGACTGAAGCCCTTATACACTATATATCTAATTTTTTTATTATTTAGATCACGAAAAACTTTCTCATGAAGTAATTTATGGCTATCGAATTTATTAAACTCACTCACTTTTATTCACCTATTGCAAACGTCATATAAGAGATTGGAAGTGTATTCGTGTCAGCTACCTTGAACGTCCAAACAGAATTTTTTTTCATCAAGAATCTAGGTGTCATTGCAGATAATTGAATACGCAATGAACAAACTGGACGACTTGCCCAAAAGGCTACTAGTCTGTCGTATTAAAGTTAATCCATACTATCCGAATGCTTAAAGTAGGCGAGTCTTAATTTTTCCGCGGCACTCGTTTGTATCTTTGCAACTTTTGCTTCAGGGTTTTTTTACCTATCCCTTCGTTATAAACCAACAGTGTATTCGGCGGCTTAGTGTTCCGTTCGGGTAATTCCTTAGTCTAACTATACTCTAATTTGGATCTATTACTCACGGATTTGGAGACTCTGTTTTGGCCCGGCAACCACCACTTTTGAGTCTCACTGTAAATGACCAACTGGCGCTGGAAAGCTGGCTGCCAACAAGCACGATGAGTCAGAATTTGGCTCAGCTAGCACGGATATTGATATTTTTTAATACCGGGCAATGTCCAAAGGAAGTTGCTGAATGCCTGAAAGGCATTACACCCACTGCATTTAGGTGGCGCAATCGTTACACGAAATAGGGCTTAAGGAGCCTTGGCGACGTCCCAAGACCCGGGCAGCCAAAACTGTTGCTTAGGCTGCGACTCTTTAAGCAAACTTCACCGGCCTTCACCAACCGCCAACTGTTTTTTCACACTCGCACCAAACTCGGCCATGAACGCAACGAAAATGCCCAGCATAAGGCCTAAAACCACGGCCAATGCGACAATAAGGCTTCGTTTCGGTCCGGTTTTATCAATACTTTGACGGGCGCTAACAATGACTTCAAAGTTACCCAGGTTTTGCAATGCGCTCTCAAGTTCTGATTTTTTCTCAATCGCGAAAGAAAGCGCAGCCCCGTCGCCACTTGTTTGCGCCATCATAGAGGCAATTACGGCGTTTAATGATTCGATTTGCCGATTGATGCTGGCTTGTTCACTTTTCACCAGGCTTTCCTGGCGCTGGCTTAACTTTTCTATCAGTGCAGCGTGAACTTCTTCAACTTGCTGTTTCTGTTTGACGGTCGTGCCGGTTGTAAAACGAATCAGTGCGGTGTCTTCCGTATTTTGAAATGACACACCAAAGGGTAATTTGCTTTCGTTTTCGGCGTAGTACAGCACTTGCTCTTCGAGCAGCCAGCGAGTCTGAAGCGTTGCGATAACGGTTTCCGGTGTCTGAATTAACGTCTCGCTGTCTTTTTCCGCTATCTGCACAAGGCTGACGTAATCGAACTTTTCGGGCGTAAGCAAAGCATAGGCCAAGCCCCCTAGCGTGCATAACAGAAACACGGCATAAAACACCCTGCGCCGGCGAATAAACGTTGTGGCCAAATCAACCAGGCTGATCTCGTCTGCGTATCTGTCTTGATCTTCCCTTGAATGGGAATAAGAATTGTTCATTTTTTAAATCCGTGAAATTGAAATAAGTCGAAAAAACACGCTACCGCCCCACCGACCCGCTTCCA
>Ga0314774_1001055_pt1 | contig 19002 bp, 12 predicted proteins | sample MetaGCBIA2018_FD_204515 | JGI IMG/M metagenome (GOLD analysis project Ga0314774, IMG submission 204515) | Cryopeg brine microbial communities from Beaufort Sea near Barrow, Alaska, United States - CBIA 2018 | ecosystem: Environmental > Aquatic > Marine > Coastal | place: USA: Alaska | collected...
CTCTCGGGTGGTGAACCTTTCCTGGAACTCGAAAAGGGACAGGCTCTTGAATCTTTGCTCCATAATATATAAGTTTGTTTCCCCTAATTTACTATATTTATGACTAATAACAATACGCCTAAGTCAAAAGATTTTTTTTGTTCACGTAATAACTTGAGACCAAAGTACAGGAATTAAATAGACTTTTTACTTTCTTCCTATATTATTTAAATACTGGCTCTGCGATACCATAAAAAATATTCCCTTCTCTTACAGTCATTTCACATTCAAGTTTTTAATTTCCTATCAATTTACGGCCCTTTTTCTATCCCAGAATTCCAATTCACCTTGCCGCATATTCAGAACAGCCACATCAACAACAGCTCCTTTGGATCCAGAACGTGAGCCCCTTTAATCACAATACTGTAGGATGCGCCAATCAACAAATTTTTTTGTTCCAGCAATAGAAACTCAATAAAATCTAAAAATCCTAAAAAATATATAATCTTTTTAACAATTATTGGTTCCCGATTCTTTTCCTTCCTGGACATTTGGATGACAAATTTTTGGTATAGTTGGGAAGACAAATAGAATGGCAGAAATTTTCATCACTAATAGAAGTTTAATTAAAATTGAGCAAGCAATTGCTAATGGTTGTCTGATCTACATTGAGAAAATTGTTCTAGAAAAGATGCAGTTGATGGAAAAGTAGGCATAGGATTATCTCCAAAAAAGAGAGAGAATCTTCTCTGAAGGAGAAAAAAACTGCTCTGGAAATTAGCTCCAGAGGAATTTAAACTCAATATAATTAATTACTCGAAGGTAAAGGTGCCAAACTTCTTATACTCGTGAAAGCTACCGCTCGTAGGCTGCCATTGCCAACTTTTAAAACCTTTACCATCATAGTCTATCCTATACATATTAGCTCTCCAGGTAGTTCCTCTCTCAGGAGGTACGTTCTGTGAAGGACTCAGTAGAGCAAAAGGAATAAAAAATTCAGCCGTCCAACCCGAAACCACTGAACCCGACTCCTCTTCACCTCCCGTCACGCTGGTCGCATGCCTGGTCCTCTTCTCCCCCTCATAGTTCCAGGGACGCCATCCTGAAGATTCTCCATTGAGGTTGAAAATTAGGATAGGGAGTTCATAGTTCAAAGGCGACAATTCATATTCGAAATATACTGGATATTGCTCATCTGTCCATAAAAATACTTCTACAACATCCTCCCGATACAGTTTTGCAAAGTCTTCAGTATACGTGGCTGTGAGCCTTTCGTCCTGGCATTCGAAAAGAAAATAAATACCTTCTTCCGAATACAACGTTTTAACTTTAGTCTTCAACTGGGATTTTGGCCCGTGCCGGAAAGGCAGATGGACCCAGGAAGCTTTTTCCCATTCGGCAGCAGATCCTGTTCCGTCTATTTCGAAATCAATAGTTTTTTTTACGATCAAAGTCGAGTCTTCCTTGGGAGCGTGCTGCCAGAAAAAGACGAAGAAAAATAGAATACTATAGAATAATGTCATGAAAATGGAATTACGTTTTAATACCTTTGTAGCCTAGCCACATGTTCTAAAACAGGGACTCTATTATTATAAATTAGTAGCAGGCTTATCTCAAAAACTTTTTTTTGAGATAAGATTTCAGGATCACCAATCAGAACTATTGGGTACCTAAGAGAGCATAAATTATTCACGAAGTTCTTCTGCTAAGCGTCTGGCGACAATTTTCTCTTCGCCTTTATCCATCATCCATGTGGTTAGGTGTAATGCATTCTCTGTTGCGTTAGCGACCTCGATAGACGGTTTACCCTTTACCAAAGCTTCTTTAATTTCCCGGGGGGAATGTCTCGTTATAGAATTGTCAAAGACAATTCGCAGGGAAGGTACATGATTGGCTATTTCAGGTACATACATTTCAGTAGTAATGCCCCGAATATCCGCAACGCTTTGCTGAATATACCTGATCTCATTTTCCCATATTTCCCATTGTTTTTCATGATCTCTTTCCAAGAATAGTTCTAAAGCGATGAGCATTGCGAGAACTTCTTCTTTGTTTACTTTCATTCCCCTTCCTAGGTTGGCTCGGGGAGGCATATTGAGCCGGGCAGCTTCAATTAAATCCTTTCTCCCTAATAAAAGACCTGCACTTTGAGGGCCTTCTAACCCCTTACCACCTGAAAAAGCAACCATGTCAAATCCCATTCCGGTATACTTCCAGAGGTTTTCTACTGGTGGTACATCAGCCGCACAATCGTTAAAAGTTGGAATATTGTGTTTCTTTCCCAACTCTACAAACTCCTTATCTTTAATCTTACCTCTGTTATTAGCATCATTAAAGAAAAACATCATCGCCGTCTTTTCATTTACAGCGTTCTCAAGATCTTGCTTAGTTTCCACTTCAACCAGCTTCCCACCACAATTTCTCACAGCCCGATCATAGCCAAAACGATGTGCTTTCTGTATGATAATTTCATCCTTAATTCCTCTCAGATCATCAGGAAGTTGCTTTATTTTCTCCTGGTCCTTGCCCGTCATAGAAGCTGCTGTCGCATAAACAATGGCAGAAAATGCTCCTGAGGAAACAAGAGCATCTTCGCACCTCAACATGGAGGCTATTCGTGCTCCCACTTTTTCCTGTAATTCATCAAGACTAACATAATGATGACTCGCATAGTGAATGGATTCTATAACCTCCTTTGGCATTAGGGATGCAGTAAGTGCGGTATAGGTTCCCGCTGCATTTATAAAAGTCCTTACTCCCAATTCCTTGAAATAATCTCTTTTTATTGAGGTTTTTTTAACGTCCATTGGATATAACCCAGTCATAGCCGCAGCAGTACTAATTCCACTAGCTCCTAAAAAACCCAGGAAAGGAATAGCCGAAATACTCTTAATAACTTTTCTTCTAGAAATCATAATTTTCTTTTTTTAGTTTGTTGTTTTGAATGAATATTTTTTAACTTTAAATAGACTAATCCTATTTCAAAAGAATCTTATTCAACAATCGGAAAAAATTCTAATTCCATATCTAAATGATGGTAGATTAGCGGATAATTTATTATCACAACTGTCCAATTTAAAAGCTCTGAATGACAGTTGATTAGGATTAAGTTCTTATAGAAACATTTCCAGCAGGAGAAATATGTTCTTCAGTTTGTTCAAATGCTTCCACTATAAATTTCTTTTACAATATTAGAAGTCGATCCATAAATTATAGGCCTCCGCTCGTTTTGCTACTATAAAATAATCACTAACTACCATTATCCTTTTGTCATATTCCTGAAATTAAAACCACTGCTTAATTCTCATTTCCCCTCAGTTACCTGCCGAATCACACGGAGCCAGTTTAAGCCAAGGATCTTCTTGATTCGCTGATCACTGTAACCAAGCCTTTGCATAGCCATGGTTATCTGCGGATAATCGCTGATGTCCTTAATCTCGCGCGGCAGTTCAGGACCGCCATCTAAATCGGAACCAATAGCCATGTGGTCCTCGCCCACTAAATTTACGCCATAGTCGATCACTTTAGCCAGTTGATCTACATGCATCCAATATTCGTCAGGGATGGTTCCCCGGAAATTCAGTGGAACCTCTTTGGCTACTTCCTTGTCTACCTCTTCAATTGTCTTCAGGGGAGAAGCCTGTACTGTGGTTGGCTTTGTCTCTCTGGATGTTTTCTGTCCGGACTGCCATGTCCAATACTCTGGGTTATTAAAGAGGCTTCCGAAGTGAATACCTATCACCCCTCCTTTTGATGCGACGGCTTTTGCCGCTTCGTCAGTAATACAGCGCGGATGAGGTACGATGCTGTAAAACCCTCCATGACTGTAGATCACGGGATGTCTGCTTGCCTCGACCGACTGCAGAATGGCGTCATTAGAGGCATGGGCGATGTTAATAACCATCCCAAGGTCATTCATTTCCCTGATGATTTTTCTCCCAAGATCGTTAATGCCGTCCCAGCGCTTGACATCATTGCAGGTATCAATAAAAGCATTTGTGGTATTATGTGCGGGAAGCTGTATGGATCTAAGGCCTAAACGATGAAGCGCACGGAGAAGATTGATATCCCCGTCCAGGTCCCACGGGCCTTCCAAATCCAGAAAAGCCGCAATCTTACCTTTCTTACTAATGCGTTCTATATCAGAAGCTGTGAGCGCCAGTTCGATCATCGAATTATTCTTTTCGATCTGGTCCAATGCCAGGTTCACCACACGAAATGTGTTTTTCACCTCGAACCTCCCGGGATAATAGTGTTCAGGTGTATACACTGAGAAGAACATCGCGTCCACGCCGCCTTCTTTAGCTCTCGGAAGATCGACGGTCCCATCTGAATAACGCTGGCCGATATCAGTACCTAACAGCAGCTCCCGGGTCATTACATGTGTATGTCCGTCCATCACGAATGCGTTGCGATGCAGATCATTCTGAGGGGTCAATGGAAAATTGTATCCAGCGACAGGAGTGGATAACAGGGATTGAATTGAAAAAAGACTTCCGACTATCGGCAGAAGTGTTAAATTTTTTATAACGTCTCGTCGTTTCATAGGTTTATTAGTTTAAAACATTAAATAGCAAGGAATAAGGACCTAAGCGCCCAAATCCTTGATCTACTGATCAAAACCTCTTATGTAGGGGCGGCTCGGCGGTCGCTCACCCTTGTTAAATTGCGCTCCTCGTGTCGTGCGGTAGGTCATGTTCATGAACGGGGTCTCGATACGTCGTCCGACAGGAGAGTAACGGCCGTTCTCCCAGTTTGATTCCATGTAATGGTTCGTAATCCCGGATGACAGCAGCAGCCGCTCCGCGTTGAAGGGTTCCTTTTTGGTCACCATCATCTCTGTAATCCAGTGCGGTTGGGCGTTCGAAGCGTGATATTGGTCGAAGGGGCCCGGGAAGCCAAGCAAGGAAACGATCGTTGGCTCATTACGCCCCTCGATTTCACCGGCGTATATCCAGTCCGCCCTCTGGCTACCAATTATGGCTGCTTTCGTTCCATCATTATACTCTATGATACAGATGTTCGTCCGGGCGTTCTCTTGAAAATATCCCGGCTTCAGGTTGAAATTTGCCGCCACTGAATTAAGTAATTTGCTTGACCATGTATTGCGTCCGATCCACTTCAATGCTTCAGGTCCGCGGATGGACTGGACCGACTTTACGCCTGTCTCACCGCCCTTGCGGCGCTCTACAAAAGTTTGAAGTAGCTCTATACAATGAAAAATAGCACCCTCATCTGAAGCACCGCCAATCACAATCGAGTTCTTTATTGGCGTGTCGTTATCCAGGTCTATCTCGGGCTTTCGGTAGTACACCGGAAGAAGGGACCCGCCGGTTAAAGGAAAGCCCAGCTCGCGTGATTTGTCAAACATCCACTTAGCTTCATTCCAGTTGTAGGAGAAATGCTTGTCGTTAAAGACCGGCACCGAACGCTTGCTCTGCTCGAAAACGCGGATAACCTGATTGTAGATCCACCAGCGTGGCAGGAGCCAGTGCCCCTGGAGATCCTTTGGATAATCACCGTGTTCTGCTACGATGACCACACCATCCACCGCAAGTTCCTTTCCCCCAAGCGTAACGGCTTCGCCGACCGATTTAAAGACCGGAATGCCTTTCGCTTTAGCGACCTTCTGACCGAGTACGCTTGTGTCATGCTGGTGCAGGTAAATAGATACCACCTCCACCCGGGAAGGAGTGTAAGCGCCTTGCCACCAATAACCGTCGATCAGCTTGTTTACCAGCCAGTCCGCATGAGATCTTGTAGCACCCCAAAAGGTAGCCAGAACGGCAATGCGAGGACTTTGCTGTTGAGTATGTCCAACAGCATCGGTGGAGATGCCTGTTAAAACCGCCAAACCGGCCATGCCGGTTATTCCCAGCATTTCACGCCGGCTGAAGATTGGGTTTGACTCTATAATTTCATTCATTGGAAATGAATCTGCCTCCCTGGCTACAATTTCATTTTGTTTCTTTGCCATTTGTGTAATTTTCGTGCCCGGACTGAGTATGCCGTTCTGCATTTAAGAATCTATACAAAATTAGTTAAAACAGAGGTCGGGGACGCGCCTCACCCTGCTAATCAATTACAAATTCGCCTTCCAGACTCCGACGCGACCTATTGATCAAACCCCCTGATATAAGGACGAGCCGGTGGTCGCTCTCCCTTGCTGAATTGCGCTCCCCGTGTGGAGCGGTATTTCATATTTAGGAACGGCGTCTCGATGCGGCGACCGACCGGAGAGTACTGGCCATTCTCCCAGTTTGAATCCATGTAATGGTTCGTCATCCCTGTTGACAGCAGCAGCCGTTCCGCATTGAAAGGTTCCTTTTTAGTCACCATCATCTCCGTGATCCAGTGTGGTTGGGCGTTTGAGGCGTGATATTGGTCGTACGGACCGGCCCAGCCAAGCATCGAGATGACCGTAGCCTCTTGTTGCCCTTCGATCTCACCGGCGTAGGTCCAACCCACACCCCGGCCACCAATTACAGCTGCTTTCGTCCCATCATTGTACTCTATGACACACATATTTGTCTGCGAAACCTGCTGAAAATGCCCGGGCTTGAAGTCAAAAGTTTTCGCTACTGAATCAAGCAGCTTACCTGCCCAGGGATTGTTTTCAACCCACTTCCATGTCTCAGGTCCGCGGATGGACTGTACCGATTTGACGCCTGTCTCACCCCCCTTGCGGCGTTCAACAAAGGCTTGAAGTACATCAATAGCATGGAATATAGCACCTTCATCCGAGGCTCCTCCAAGCACGATCGAATTCTTTATAGGCGTATCGACAGGAAGTTCTATCTCGGGCTTACGGTAGTAAACCGGTATGGATGAACCGCCGTTCAAAGGAAAATTCAGCTCACGGGATTTGTCAAACATCCACTTGGCTTCGTCCCAATCGTAGGAAAGGTGCTTGTCGTTAAAGACTGGCACCGAGCGCTTACTCTGCTCAAAAACCCGCACAACCTGATTATAAATCCACCAGCGAGGCAAGAGCCAGTGCCCCTGGAGATCCTTTGGATAATCCCCGTGTTCTGCTACTATGACCACGCCATCCACCGCGAGTTCCTTGCCTCCAAGCGTAACGGTCTCCCCAACTGTCTTAAAGACTGGAATGCCTTTCGCTTTGGCTACTTTCTGACCCAGTACGCTTTCGTCATGCTGGTGCATGTAAATAGATGCAACATCCACTCGGGAAGGGGTGTAGGCACCGTTCCACCAATAACCGTCAATCAGCTTGTTTACGATCCAGTCCGCATGAGATCTGGTAGCACCCCAAAAACTGACTAAAACGGCGATACGAGGCCGTTTTTGCGCAGTCTGCGGAACAGCACCAGCTGCAATGCCGGTCAAAGCCGTTAAACCTGCTATAGCACTTATTCCCAGCATTTGACGCCGGGTAAAAAGAGGGTTCGCCTCTATAATTTCAGTGATTGGGAATGAATCTCCCGCCGTGGCTGCAATTTCGGTTTCTTTCTTTGCCATAATGTTTAAAGTTCAGTGGTTAATCATGAACATACCATAATTTTCCGTCTGATTTGTAGATGTAGCTTCTCTGGCATCAAGATTCAATATTCCCGGCCTTGAACTGCAAATTCCAGTTTCTGAATTTTTATATTATATCCCCCTTTTAAATTTACCAATTTAGGTTGCCTTTCTTTATTTACCAGTTGAATGAGATCCGTTTCTGTCACTTAATTAGATCTCAAAACGAGGTATTTTTATAGATATGTCCAGGTATCTATCTGGCCCAGGAGCCTTTCATATCTTTCACAGAAATTAAAAGATGGATGGATTTTAACATGCTGGAATCCATCTTTTCTCAATGAAAATAGGAAAGATTCATAAAAGGAAAATTTGTTAAATACAACACAAGGCCTCACAGCTATAGCTAATAGTCGCACACAAACCAGATCCGGTTACCTGAAATTCGATAAATTCATCTAACATGTAGACCTCCTGCCTCAAAATTTCTCTCTCAAAAATAATTGAACGGATTTGTTATCTCACAATGACAGGCGTGGCAATACCATTTAGATCATATACGATCCTCCCCTCTCTTAAAGTCATTTCACATTCCAATTTTTGATTTCCTGTAAGTTTGTAACCGTTTTTATCCTTAAACCCAAATTCACCTTCACGAATATTTAATAATGTAATATCAGCCACTGCGCCTTCAGAAAGATGTCCTAACTCCTCCCGCTGTATGGCTTGAGCAGGAGACCAGGTACTAGCTGTTATAACACTTGTAAGATCCATACCCATTGTAAGAAAGGTGGACATAACATTTAATAGGCCTTTCATGGAGGCATTCATACTACCGGTATGAAGATCGGTACTTATGGTAGTGGGATAAAAACCACTCTCAGCCGCTGGCAAAGCTACCCGGTAATCAAAACTGGCACCGCCATACCCCACATCAAAAATAATCCCTCTTTCCCGGGCTTTCACAACAAATGACCTTAATTTCCCTGTATTAACATCTACAATTGATTCCCTTCCGGATTCCCTTCCGCTCAATTCAGAATAGGCATGCGTATAAATATCACCCGGGCGAAGGTGCTCCATGAATAATTCTTCAATTGACAGTGGAGGATTGTTTCCTCCAAAATCAATTATCACGGGCATATTAGCTAATTCTCCGGCTTCCACGGCCCTGTCTACCGGTGTCCATTCAGGTCCATTAAAATGCGCCACTTTAAAACCTACAATATCTTGCCGATTGCTGTTCGCCACACTAGCGGTAAGTTTAGCATCCATATCACTGGTGTTCTGTTCATAGGCACCTCCCCTCATTCCTTCACCTACTATGTTCAGGAAAGACAGGACTCGGGTCTTGGAATTTTCAATGACATTCTTTTTAAAAGTGGGAAAAGATTTCCATCCAGCGCCTCCACAATCCACTATGGTAGTCACACCATTCCGAAAGGTAAATCCATCCGGAGGAAGGGCCACAAAGCTGTTACTGAGATAATTGCCATGCTCTGTTCCAAAAAAAACATGTCCATGAATATCAATAAGTCCTGGAGTCACAATCATTCCTTTGGCATCTACTACTTGCTGAGCTCCTTTAGCATCAATGACTTTTGCTACTCTGGCAATTTTACCATCATTGATAGCAACATCCATGATTTCATCTATACTATTCTTTGGGTCAATTACATGGCCTCCTTTTATAACTATACTGTATTCTTGTGCCTGCACTGTAACAATGACCAGGAATAGCACAGAAAAAACTATTAATGAAATTTTTTGCATTTTTTATTTATTTTCAGTGTGTTAATTATTATTCTTCAAATTTATTCTTTTGGTTATTCGTCCCATCGGGGTGCAGCAATCCCATTTAGATCCCATACCACTTTACCTTCCCTGATCGTCAACTCCGTTTCCAATTTACTATCCCCAGGATACAGGTGCTTTCGGGAGTCAAGAAAACCAAAGTCTCCTTTGTGAAGTGTAAATAAAGCTATATCAGCCACGGCACCCTCACTTAGATGTCCCAAATTCTCACGCTGTATAACCTGTGCGGGCTTCCAAGTCGATGCGAGGATTACTTCCTGCAACGACATTCCCAGGTTCATCATTTTTGAAACCACATTTAGCATGGTTTTCATACCGGAATTCATGCTGCCTGTATGCAAATCAGTACTAATTGTGTTAGGCCACAGCCCCTGTTGTGTGGCAGATACGGCGATGTCATAGAAAAAGCTGCCTCCACCATGACCAACATCAAAAATAAGTCCTCTATCCTGAGCCTCAATCCAGTGCTCCCTTAGATGATTATCTTCATCCAGAGGCCCTTCTTTAGGCCCATGACCGGAAGTTGTTCCTCCGTACATATGGGTTAAAATGTCTCCTGGGCGAAGTACATTGCTAAACATAATGTCCAACGGCAAGGCAGGGTCTGTTCCGCCTAAATCGACCATAACCGGAATATCCGCCAGTTCTCCGGCTTCAACCGCATATTGATAAGGTTCCCATTCCTGTCCCCTGTAATGTCCAATTTTTACACCCACAATTTCTGAAAATTGCTTGGCAACAAGTGAAGTCATTTTCGGATCCATGTCGTTCAAATTTTGCTCATAAGGCACAACACCTCTCATTCCCGATCCAACTATATTTATGAAAGCCAATACACGTGTTTGAGAGCGATCAATAACCTGCTCTTTAAAAAGGGAAAAGTTTTTCCAACCGGCACCACCTGCATCTACGGTAGTTGTTACTCCCGAACGAAAGGTAAAACCATCGGGCGCAAGCGCCGTGAAACTATTGCTAAGATATCTGTCAGGTACTGTACCATGAAAATAGTGACCATGCATATCAATTAATCCCGGAGTAACATACATTCCTTTGGCATCTACTATTTGCTCCCCTTGTTCAGCGTCTATTTTTTTTGCTACCCTGGCAATTTTACCATCGCTGATCGCCACGTCCATCACTTCATTAACATTGTTTTTCGGATCAATTACATGACCTCCTTTTATTATTAAGTTGTACTTTTGAGCCTGAATGGAACAGGTGATCATCACTAGTACGATTGAAAGCAACCAGTATCTATGCATAATAAATAATTTTGATTTTGATTCTTTTTATCAGTGTACAGAAGGAAATATATTCAGCTATCTTAGCAATAGAATATAAAATATCTACAACCTAATTTTGCTTCACTTATTCGCCTAACGGATCATCAGTCTCCTTTTTCACCATTGAAAACAGCCGAAAAAGATCCAATAACCGGAAATTCCCTTTGGCGAATTTTCCCCGAGTTCCTGCATTTTTATCTTATTACCTGCTCAAAGTATTGTAACAAATTTAATCTGTACATTGTTAACAGCAGATTCAGAAATGCTCAAGATTATGCACTTTCCAATATTTCCTTTATTCGCCTGGCAACTATTCTTTCCTGTCCTGGAGCCATCATCCAGGTAGTAATCCCCACCACTTCATTATTCCCGACAGTTGAAATAGCCGGATGTCCATTCATTAGTTCTTTCCTTACTTCTTCCGGAGTAATTTTAACTATTCCCTGATCCCATTTCACTTGTAAAGATGGTACATGATTAGCATATGGCGGAACGTAAATCTCTGTCTCTACTCCCTTTACGGATAAAGCACTATCACTAATCATTTCGATTTGATTTTCCCATAATTTCCATTCCTTATCATGGTCTTTTTCTAAATAAAGCTCCAGAGCTACAAGCATCCCCAGTATTTCCTCTTTATTCACCTTCATACCTCTTCCAATGGTTTGCCCACGAGGTGGAGTGTGCATTCGAGCGGCTTCAATATATTTTCTCTTCCCCAATAACAATCCGGAACTTTGTGGCGCTCTTAAACCCTTTCCTCCTGAAATGGCTACAAGATCAAATCCCATTCTTGTAAATCTGAAAAGATTATCCACTGGTGGCACATCTGCAGCAGCATCAATAAAGGTAGGAATGTTATGTTTTTTTCCCAATGCTATAAATTCATCGTGTTTTATTTCACCTTGATCGGTATTGGCATTTAAAAACCATAACATAGCTGTGTTTTTATTGATTGCCCTCTCCAAATCTTGTCTCGTTTTCACATAGATTATCTTTGCTCCAACATTCTCCAAAGATTGACTGTAACCAATTTTATGTCCCTCCTGAATTATCACCTCGTGTTTCATTCCATCGGCAATGGGAAGCTGAGCTGCTTTTTTTGGATCCATTCCGGACATTACTCCCGCACAGCCAATTGATATTGCCCCAAACGAACCTGACGATACTGTAGCGTATTCACAGTCTAATAATTCTGCAATCCTTTCTCCAACTTTATCCTGAAGTTCATCAAGGTCAACATATTCTGTAGCTCCATAGGCGATGGCTGCCGTAACTTCTTCCTGCATCAAAGATCCCGTCATTGATGTATAGGTTCCGGCTGCATTTATAAATGTTTTGACCCCCAATTCTTTAAAAAAATTTCTATTTGCAACAGAGTTGCTTACAGCCGCGCTCAATGCTTGTGGGGTTAATAATCCGCTTCCCATTAATCCACCAATAACCGGTACACAGGTAATTGTTTTTAATAATTGTCTTCTATTAAGCATATTTTAAAGTTTATTTATTATTTATTAGAAATATTTACATAATAACTTTGAGCAATATACTCAAATCATCTTTTATTTGCAAAGAAAATTATTATTTCGTTAAGAAATTGTCTAGAAAAGAATGTAATTGCCAAATAACGTTTATATTTTTTCTATTACGACTTATACTTTTCCAGATCAACAATGTGGAAAACATAGAATATTTAAAATAGAGGATGATATTAAAACCATCCTCTATGAAAAATTCCGGCAAAAATTATATTTATTAATCTCTGTCCCACCACACCCGACTTAAGAATGTATTTCCTTCTCCTTGTCTATCTACTGCTTCCTGAAAATTAGCCGCATTAATAGTACCCTCGGAATCAGGCAAGACAAAACGGGTAGGAATTTTACCCCCAGTAAGATTACCTGGATAATTTACCGGAACTAAATCAGGATAGCCTGTACGTCTCCAGTTTGCAAAAATTTCATATTGATCCACGATAAATAAAGAGACCCACTTTTGAGTTTGTATTTGGTCCATCTTTTCCTCAAAAGAGCCACCAGTGTTGAAAGGGTTTTCTGCCAGATAAGTTTGAATCCGTTGATCTGAAATGTTTCCCGCACTACCATATAACGACCATAGCTTCATACCGGCCCTAACAGCTTCTTCATAATGCACTTGAGCATCACCACCATACCATCCCCGGATATCAGCCTCTGCTAAGAGCAGATTTACCTCGGCATTAGTCATAACAAATAACGGGGAATCATATGCTAAGATAGTCTCAGGATTAGGTTCAGAATAGGTTGGAAAATCCGCAGGCCTATTATTAAATTCGGCATTAGGCATTCCTTTTTGTATAGCAGTAGTGGTATCAGCCACAAAAACACCAGTACCTGTTTCTACCCACACTACGGAAATAACATTTAATCTTGGATCTCCTGTTTCTTTAAGATGATCAATAAAAGTTTTCGCCAATTTTCCTCCTTCAACATTTTCTACACTTTGAGGATCAATATAATCTCCATTCATAAGCCCCCTTGCAATTGGATTCCTGCTGGTAACCTGTGATCCATCCACATATTCTATATAAGCATTAGCTTCATCTTCAACAATTACTCCACCAGCTATTGCCTTTTCCACCCATTCTTGAGCAGATCCTTCATCAATTTCTGTTAATCGCATTCCTAAACGCAACATGAGAGAATACGCAAATTTTTTCCATTGATCCACGTTCCCATCATAAAGTAGGTCTGCTGTTCCGAAGGTACCTTTTGTGGGATCAAAAGCATTTATTGCTTCTTCAAGCTCATTCAACATGTCATTATAAATAAACGATTGTTCGTCATATTTAGGGGTGTAAATTCCATCGCTACCACCTCTCCCTGCCTCAGTATAAGGGACATCACCATATAGATCTGTAAGGTGATGAAAAATGTAAGCGCGCCATATACGAGCTGCCGAAAGTTTATTAACATCCTCAGGATCTTCCGATACAGCACGAATTACCTCCTCAATTTCATTAATCGCCGAATAACCCCCCGTAAAATATCCTTTTGAATAAGCATCATTAAAATATTTATCTCCTGCAGCGGGAACTTCTTTATAAGTTGCAAGTTGCTGCATAGAGCCCCCAATGGTCAACGCAGCAGTACCAAAATAACTGATATCTACAGCACTTAATTGTGCTTTTGTGAAAAGATATTCAGGAATAACTTCGGAATAAGCATCGGGATCCCGGTTAAGCTCTTCCAGGCCATCATCACAAGAAGACACGGTAATGGCTGCAAAAACACCGGCAACCAAGTACATCATTTTAAATATATTTTTTATCATTATATAAGTTTTTAATTTGTTAGAAATTCACACTAATATCTATACCATAACTTCGGGTTCTTGGCACACCAAAGGCCTCTAAACCTTGAGCATTACCACTAGTATAGCTTGATTCTGGATCAAACAAATCTGTGTGTTTTAATAGTATAGCAAGATTTCTTCCAACTAAGGAAATGGATGCAGATTGTAACTTGACGAAATTAAAGTCGTTTACGGGAAGATTGTAACTTAAGACTACCTGTCTTAGTTTTATAAAACTTCCATCTGTCACAAATAAATCGGTATATCTTTTTTCATTATCGTAATATGTATCCAACTCTTCAACAGGTACAACCCGCTCATAAGGATTTCCTTGCAGATCTACTCCTGACAAAGGAAGGCCGTTTTCCCTACCCAGCAGAGTTTCTTTAGTCAAACCAAACCTATGCGAATATTGATGAAGGTTGGAGTAAATATCATTTCCAAACTTTCCATCTAATAGAATGTTCAAAGATAAATTCTTATAAATAAATTCATTGGTGAAGCCCATTATTAAGGGGGCAACACCCTCACCGAGCTCCATCACCTCACTCCTTAACTCGTAACCACTGTTAGGGTCAAATATTGTCTCACCATTATTATTGGTGGCCTTTTTATAACCCCATATAGTTCCATAAGGCCTTCCAACCACATTTTGAATGGATCCTCCTCCAATACCACTACCAACCTGAATAGTATTTAAATCTCCAGCCAAGGCAATAATTTCACTTTTATTGTAAGCTACATTATAACTTGAGTTCCAACTAAAATCTGTAGTTCTTATTGGGGAACCCTTTAATAACAACTCAACACCTTTATTAGTCAATTCGCCGACATTCAATAAAGCACTATTATACCCTGAAGCTGTGGAAATGTCCGTTTGCACAATATCATCTGTTGTAGTTCGGTCATAAAAAGTTAAATCCATTCCCAAGCGATTATCCAGTAACTGGACATCTACACCAACCTCATATGTGGTAGATGTCAATGGTCTCAGATTTGGATTAGTTACCAGATTCGAAGACAATTCCTGTACAGGCCTTCCATTATGCCCACCCTGTACGATACTGTAAGTTTGGTTTATAAGGTAAGGATCTGGAGCACCTCCACCTACCTGTGCCCACGAACCTCTAAATTTAACATAATTTATTGTCGTAGGTAATTGTACTGCTTGTGACAATAAAAAGCTTCCTCCTATGGAAGGATAAAAAATACTGTTACTTTCAGGACTCAAAGTAGAGAACCAGTCCTGCCTTCCGGTTACGGTTAAATATGCAAGACCTTTATAGCCAAAATCTGCTGATCCAAACAAAGAATTTATTCCTGTGGTCAAATTTCTTGGAGAAGTTGTTAAAGTAGCTAAGTTTGTATAGCTGTAAAATTCAGGAATAGTAAATTGTGCACCATTAATAGCAGTAGAATTATTTTCATTTTTTTGTTGGTTTCCACCAACCAGGACCGATAAACTAAAATCTTCAAAGAACTTGGTATTATAATTGGCTGTTAACATAAGATTTGTTTCGGAAACATCAGCTTTTAATGACTCATAACTCCCTTCAGGTCTAAAAGCAGTATAAGATGGTACAATTCCTTCATATTCAAAATTATAAAAATCACGGCTTACACTTCCTCTTATATTGAAATTTTCCAATATATCATATTGAATATTCATCTGACCAATAAAGCGATTTTTTGTATCAGAATTCTGATACTTATTTACTACCCAATATGGATTATTGGCAATATTTACAGGATTCCATAATAGTTCCCTTCCGTCTTCATAATACCCAGGAGCCATGTTCCTTACATCAACAGTGTTAGAAACTAAATGAGTGCCCCAGGCGGCATTATAATCAGCATATCCAGTTCCAGGTCTGTTATTAGCATCTTCAAGATTATATTGTACTACTGCTTCAACACTAAGTTTTTTACCTAAATTTCCATTTACGCTAAGATTAGCAGTTTTTCTGTTGAACGACGAATTTGGGACAACACTTTTTGAATCCAAATTAGATAAAGAAAGTCTATAATTTATTGCTTCACTCCCCCCGGTTAAGGCCACCGTATTTACCAAATTTGTTCCTGTACGATAGAAATTTTTAATATTGTCTTTTACATAAACAGGAGAATAAGGACGCTCTATCCCATCAAATTGCACAACCATCGTTCCGTCCATTGGTGCTCCGAATGATAAGCGACCCCATTCTATTGCCTCTGCTGCATTCAAAGGTTTTCTACCATTAGCACCCGCACCATATTCATATTGATAGTCCGGAAACATGGAAGGAGTGTCAAAAGTTATGTTGCTACTTATTTGTACCCCAATTCCCTTTTGTGCAGTTCCTGATTTAGTAGTTACAAGAATTACCCCGTTTGCTGCACGTGAACCATAAAGTGCAGCGGCTGCACCCCCCTTTAAGACACTGATGGACTCAATATCATCCGGATTAATCCCTGCAATTCCATCACCTCTGTCCACATTTATTCCCTGGCCACCGGTTGAACTACCACCACCGGGAATAGAGTTATCAATAGGCATTCCGTTAACTACGTATAAAGGCTGATTATTACCGGAAAGTGAACCATTTCCTCTAATTATAACCCGGCTGGAACCACCGGGGCCAGTAGCTAATCCAGTTGCATTAACACCGGCAATTTTACCAGTTAAAGCGTTTGCAACATTTGTTTCACGCGACTTGGTAAATTCATTCCCTTTTACTTCAGATACTGAATAAGCTAGAGCCTTTTTTTCCCTTGCAATACCAAGAGCTGTTATCACCACTTCATCCAAACTCTGTGCATCTTCCTGTAATTGAACATTAATGGTGGTACTTCCACCAACAGTTCTTTCAACTGGCAACATTCCAATATAGGAGAAAACCAATGTGGATTCAGAAGAACTTACTTCCAAAGTAAAGTTGCCATCAAAATCTGTTAAAGTTCCATTATTGGTTCCTTTTTCCTGCACAGTAACACTCGGTAAGGGAATGCCATTTTCATTGATAACAGTACCATTTATGATTTGTTGAATAATTGATTGTTTTATTTTCCTGTCATCATAAAGAGTGTCAGCAACTATCGCAATATTATTCCCAAACAAAGAAAAAGTAAAAGGAGAGCGTTTAGAAAATTCTGCAAGGACACTAATTACATTTTTATTCTGAAATGAAAACTTCCCTGAGATTTTACTCTCAGTTTTTATGTCATCTCCGTAGGCAAATTTGAATTCGCTTTTATCCTCTATTTTGGATATAACTTCTTTAAGAGTTGGGTTTACCAACTCAAGGGATATTTCTGAAGAATTACCAATGAAAGGGAAGCACAAAAATAATGTTAAAATTAGTTTGTTCATACTTAATATTTTAAATTTGCATAATTAAAAACCCGGCGACTTTATGACACTGGAAATTTTTGACTTGAAAAGGAGTTCTTTGTTTGACGGCAGGAACCCTTTTTTCTTTTTTTACTTTTTACTAAAAACTTCTGTTCTATTGTTCTCTTTATCTATTTCATAGGCTGAATGATTTATTATTGATAATAAATTGAGGATATCTGAAAGTGAATCTGTTTTATTTATCCTTAAAGTAACTCGTTTACTATTTGTCAAAGAATCAACAATGAATTGATGATCAAATCTATCCTCAAGTAAACTGAAAAGCTTCTCCATTTTTATATAATTGAAATCAATATATTGATTTCCCCCTTCAAAAGAGAGGTTAGTATCAAATGTTTTAACATCTATCTTACCATTATTAGATAAAAATGTTTCTCCCGATATAATAGCAAATGAAGCAGAAATATCTTTTACAGAGATTAAAGCTCTTCCAGAAAAGACAGATACTTTTAGATCTCCAGTCCTGTTTTCTGTTAGTAAAAACGAGCCTTTCAATGCCTTTATTTTTGTACGGTCCTTTTCCACTTTGAATTCCCTCAGGCTATCCTCTACGACATCAAAGAATGCCTCTCCTGTTAATTCGACGTTCCTTCCATTTTTAAAGCTTTCGTGGTATTGAATTCCCGCTCCCTGTTTTAAAAGGACCAGGCTCCCATCTGGCAGTTTTACCTCTTTCTCTTTCAAAGAAGAATTATGAATTTTTATATCTGTACTAAAAATGTCAATAAATAATGCCGAAGAAAACAGCAATAGGATCATCGCCGCAAAAAGCACAGCAGATTTCCATTTTTGTTTACGAAAAAATCCTGTCTTTGAAGAAATAAGAAGCTCCATCCGTTTCCAGGACCGTTCTACTTCTTCAGCAGGAATTGATGCGTGTGGAGCTTTCCACTGTTCTTCAAACCCGCACTCTATGTTTTCTTCTTGTTTTTTCACTTCTGAATAGGTGTAATCTATATGTATAACAACTCAAAAGGGAAATGTTCCTAATTTTTTTTAAGAAAATTTAATTTTTTCTTATTTCTTTTTTAAGAAAATCATTGGCGAGATAAATATGTTGAGCAATTGTTTTCTTGGAGATACTAAAGAAAACAGCGATTTCCTCATAGGTTAGATTCTCTCTTTTGTGCAGCAAAAAAATTTCTTTTCTTTTTTTCGGCAGTTTCTGAAGAAGGGAATTTAATTTCTTTAACTTTAGATTTCCTTCTTCAGGATCCTCTGTTTCCTCTTCAGCTTTAAGGGTGTATTTTTGATCGGGAACCTCAAATTTCTTTTCTCTTTTTAGGTGGTTCAAAATCATATTTTTACAAATAAAAAACATTTGTTTATCAAAAAGAACATCTTCCTTTAGCTGATCCCGTTTTTCCCAAAGTCTAAGAAAAGTTTGTTGTACAAAATCATCAGGCTCTAAAGTTGTTGAACGAAATTGCTTGCAGAACCAATACAATTTAGAATAATAAAGCTTATACAGCCGTTCCAAAGAAGCCCTGTCCCCGCTTTTTAAAGCTCTTACAAGAAAAAAAGTGTCTTCGTGTTTCATGGGAAATATGGTTTTGAGACTTTATAAAAAATTTAAAGTCAATTATTTGGCTGTATTAAGATTATGAAATATAAAAAAAATTATTGACTTAGGCACTTAATTACTAATATTTTTGATATAACATGGTGGGCTTGCTACCATCCTGGCCATGAGATTCTCAAATATGCCCTCCTTCATAA
>Ga0314774_1001056_pt1 | contig 19001 bp, 14 predicted proteins | sample MetaGCBIA2018_FD_204515 | JGI IMG/M metagenome (GOLD analysis project Ga0314774, IMG submission 204515) | Cryopeg brine microbial communities from Beaufort Sea near Barrow, Alaska, United States - CBIA 2018 | ecosystem: Environmental > Aquatic > Marine > Coastal | place: USA: Alaska | collected...
AATATATGTTACCACTTAGTAACTTATAAATATTATTTTCATGGAAGCATATATTTATGATGCTGTTAGAACGCCCAGGGGCATTGGAAAAAAAACAGGAAGCCTCGCGCAGGTAAGTCCCGTAGAACTGACCACTACTTTGTTAAAGGCACTAAAAGAGCGCAATAAACTGGATACCTCTTTGGTAGAAGATCTCATAGTGGGATGTGTAACCCAGGCAGGAGAGCAAGGGGGCAATGTTGCAAAAGTTGCGGCTCAATGCTCCGGTTATGGAGATCACCTGGCGGCAGTATCATTAAACAGGTATTGTGCTTCCGGATTGGAGGCGGTCAATCAGGCTGCGGCAAGAATACGTTCAGGTTGGTCCAACTTAATTATTGCAGGCGGGGTTGAATCTATGTCGAGAGTTCCTATGGGAATTGATGGTTCAGCCTGGGTGATGGAACCGGATGCAGCCTTTGGGAAATTTGTACCACAGGGAATTTCTGCAGATCTGATCGCTACTAAATATGGGTATTCCAGACAAAATCTGGATGCTTTTGCATTCGCTTCACAACAAAGGGCTGCCAAAGCCCGTGCAGCAGGTCATTTTAACAGATCAATGATCTCTGTAAAAGATATTAATGGGTTTACACATTTAGCACAAGATGAATATATTCGATCTGATACCACACTGGAAACATTAGCAGGTCTAAAGCCTTCTTTTGCCATGATGGGCGAAATGCTTTTTGATCAAACCGCAATTGACGCCTATGTAAATACAGAACGCATTAATCATATACATCATGCAGGAAATTCTTCCGGTTTGGTAGATGGTGCTGCTTTGATGTTGATAGGAAACAAAGAAGTAGGTGAAAAACTTGGGCTTACACCCAGGGCGAAAATTAGAATGGGTTCAGTAATTGGTTCGGAGCCATTGATTATGTTGGAAGGACCAACCCCGGCTACCAAAAAAGCACTCAAAATGGCTGGCATGAACGTTTCGGATATTGACTTATGGGAAGTTAATGAAGCTTTTGCCGTTGTACCCTTACGATTAATGGAGAATCTAAAAATAGATCATTCCATAGTCAACGTAAATGGGGGCGCAATTGCAATGGGCCATCCGCTTGGGGCAACAGGGTGTATGATCCTTGGTACTGCTCTGGATGAGTTGGAGCGTCAGGGGAAAAGCACCGCTTTAGCCACACTTTGTGTAGGCGGAGGAATGGGTATAGCTACCATAATTGAACGGGTTTAACCAATAACTAAAAAGAGGATTAATAATGAAACATATAAAATATAACATAGACCCGGATGGCATTGCTTTTATAACCTGGGATGTAGAAAATTCCGCTGTAAATATTATGAATGCTGAAACCCTCGAAGATTTTTTCACCAGGATGGGGGAAGCATTACAAGACAATACCGTAAAAGGGGTCGTGATCAACTCAGCTAAAAATGATTTCATATCCGGAGGGGATTTAAAATGGTTACTTAACTTCGATCAATCAAAAGAAGATTTTTACAAGCTGCTTATGGAAACCCATAAGGGAATGCGGCAAATGGAAACCGGAGGCAAACCTATTGTGGCTGCCCTTAACGGATTTGCTTTAGGCGGTGGTTGCGAACTTGCCTTAGCCTGCCATTATCGAATCATGAACGCGCATCCAAAAAACAGGATCGGTTTGGTGGAATGTTCAGTGGGGTTGTTTCCGGGAGCTGGAGGTACCCAACGTTTCCTGAGAATGCTGGGGCCGCAAAAAACCATACAATTCATAACTCAATCAAAAAAACTTACTGCAGAACAAGCGCTCAAGGAAGGGCTGGTGGATGAAATTTGTTCTCCTGATGCTGATATCAATGCCATGGCGAAAGAATGGATCCTCACCAAAGGACAATCTAAGCAACCCTGGGACGATAAAAAATTCCAGGTACCCGGAACTCCTTTAGGAGTTGGTCAGGTATCCGGAATTACCGAATTTTTCAGCGTGTCCAATGCCATGGCGTATAAAAACACCCACGGAAATTTTCCACACATTAAAAATGCATTAAGTGCCATTTATCACGGTGCCTCCTGTGGCATAGACAATGCTTTGGAACTCGAAGCCCGTTACTTTACAGCCACTTTATTCTCAAAAGAAACCAGGAATATTATTCGTACTTCATTTATTTTCATTGGAGATGCGGCCAAAGGAAAAGCAAAACCACAAGGATTTGATAAAACTACCTTTACAAAAATTGGAATCCTTGGTGCCGGAATGATGGGCGCAGGAATTGCCTATGTGAGTGCACAAGCCGGATTAGATGTAGTTCTTAAAGATATGAGTCTGGAGAATGCGGAAAAGGGAAAAAATTATTCAAGGGAAATTGAAAGTAAAAAATTAGAAAAAGGAACTACTACCCAGGAAAAAACAGATGCTATCCTGAGTAAAATTAAGCCTTCGGCCAATGTTCATGATCTAAAGGATTGTGATCTAATTATTGAAGCGGTTTTTGAAAATGAAAAACTTAAAAACAATGTGACTAAAGAAACCGAGGCTGTAATAGGGGGAGATGTCATTTATGCCACAAACACTTCTACTATTCCAATAACCTCCCTGGCAAAAGCTTCCTCCAGATCAGATAAATTCATTGGCCTGCATTTTTTCTCTCCTGTAGATAAAATGAATTTGGTAGAGGTAATCGTAGGTAAAGAAACTTCGCAGAAAACACTGGCTGCAGCTATAGATTATGTCACTACGATACGCAAGGTCCCGATCGTTGTAAATGATGGGCGGGGATTCTTTACATCCCGTGTTTTTGGTAAGTACATAAACGAAGGTATAGCAATGCTTGCTGAAGGCATTCCACCTGCGGTTATTGAAAATGTAGCCAAGAAGGTTGGAATGCCAGTGGGACCATTAGCTATTTCAGATGAAATAAACTTGAAACTGATGTTGGACATTATGGGAGAAGACCCTGCGCTTACCGAACATGAAAAGCAATTGGAAAAAACCATTTCCTCTATTGTCAACCACTACGGCAGAACCGGAAAAAAAGAAGGCAAAGGATTCTATGAATATCCAAAAGGTAATAAAAAACATATTTGGTCAGAGTGGGCCAATATCTTTCCCGTAAACAAGGAATATGACGAGGAAGAAGTTGGTAAAAGATTGCTTTTTGCCATGGTGCTGGATGCCTGGAAATGTGTTGAATCCGGAGTACTTAGGGAACCGAAAGACGCAGATATAGGATCTGTTCTGGGACTGGGTTTCCCAATACATACGGGTGGGGTAATGTCCTATATAGATTATGTTGGGGCTCCTTATTTTGCTGAATATAGCACGAGATTGGCCCTGAAATACGGAGAACGTTTCAAATTGCCGGAAAGTCTTAAAGAACGCATAGAAAAAGCAGGAAACAACAGAATATTCTACAAAAATTAACCGATCAAAAAATTTAGACCTATGTTACAAAATATATTATTAGAGCGTGAAATATATGCATCAGAAGAACATAAAATGATGCAGAAAATGGTTCAGGATTTCATCACAAATGAAATTGAGGATCAAATGCCGCAATGGGAAAAAGACGGTATGGTAAGTCGGGAAATTTGGGAACGTGCCGGGGACTTAGGTTTGCTCTGCATGGATATGCCAGAGCAATATGGCGGCAGCGGTCTCGATTTTAGCTTCAATGCCCTACTTATAGAGGAATTCGCTAAAAAAGGGATCTCGGGACCGGGTTTTTCACTGCACTCGGACATTATAGCGCCATATATTTTAAAGCACGGAAGTGAAGCTCAAAAACAAAAATACCTGCCCATTATGGCAACCGGAAAAATGATCACAGCTATTGGTATGACAGAACCAAACTGTGGGAGTGATCTTAAGGCCATTAGGACAACGGCGGTGGATAAAGGAGACCATTATTTGGTAAATGGCCAAAAAACCTTTATCACGAATGGTTTTATGTGTGACATGGCAATAGTAGCGGTAAAAACCAATTCCGGATCAGAAAATGAAGGGGTTTCCTTATTGATAATGGAGAGTGCTGCCGAAGGCTTTGAAAAGGGAGTTCCATTCAAAAAAATAGGAATGAAAGCCCAGGATACCTGTGAATTATTTTTTGACAACGTAAAAGTTCCAAAAGAGAATTTGCTGGGGGAGGAAGGAAGCGGTTTCAAAATCATGATGACAGAATTGGCCAGGGAACGTTTGTCCGTAGCCATAGCTTCCATTGGAGGTGCAGAAGGTTCTATCATAGATACCATTGAATACACCTCAACAAGAACCGCTTTTAAGCAACCCATTGCCGGTTTCCAAAACACGCAATTTAAACTTGCGGAATGTGCTACCCAATTGCAAATTCATCAAACTTTTGTAGATCGTTGTATTCAATTATTGGCGGAACATAAACTTACTGCCGAAAGTGCTTCTATGGCAAAATATTCAGCCACAGAAATGCACTCTAAAGTAGTAGATGAATGTCTGCAGCTATTTGGGGGTTACGGTTATATGTGGGATTACCCAATTGCCCGAATGTATGTAGATAACAGGGTTGCCAGAATTTATGCAGGAACAAATGAAATAATGAAATTATTGATCGCCCGTGGCCTGTTCAAAGAGTTGTTCCTGGAAATGAAGGCGATGCGAAAAAAGTAAAATAAAATCAACATAACGGAAACCCGGGACAAACACTAATAGGCCTTCCTGCCGGGGTATGCGAATTACCCCCGATAGCTTTCGGGGGACAAATAAAAAAAATAAGTATCTAGATATGAAGATAGAAGATTTCAAGGTTGTTACCACCATAAATGTACAATGGGGCGAGATGGATGCATACAGGCATGTAAACAATGTATCATACGTTCGTTGGGGTGAAACTGCCAGAATTGATTATTTTATAAAAATAGGTTTGATCAATTCCGCTCCGGAAAAATCGGGATACGCACCTATATTAGGATTCCAATCTGTAAAATATATAGCTCCTTTGGAGTACCCTGATACAATACAAATTGGGACAAGAGTTGAAGAAATTCTGGAAGATCGCATCATTTTTCGTTCCTATTATTTTAGTGAGAAAAAGAACCGTTTAGCCGCAATTATGGTTCACGAAATTATAATTATAGATCTTGTAAAAGGTTCTAAATTATTAATGCCCAACGATTTAAAAGAAAAAATAAAAGCTTTGGAAGGTGCGTCCAATCCCTTTTTAAATAAAGATCTATGAAATGAGCATAACGGAAACTCCATGCAAACATCAATGAACCTGCCGGCAGGCAGGGAGATGCGAATTGCCATCGATAGCTATCGGGGGACAAATAAAAAACAATAATTATCAACATATGAAAGAAATAAAACATCTTGAAGGGATCCGTATTTTGGATTTCACCCGTTTGTTACCGGGACCTTTGGGAACGCACCTTTTAAGTGAAATGGGAGCAGAGGTTATAAAGATCGAGAGCCCAAAAAGGTTAGATTCAACGCGTCTTTACCAACCAAAAATTGGTGAAAATTCAGCAATTTTTCATTTGATGAATTATAGTAAAGAGTCTTTAATTATCGATTACCAAACATTGGAAGGGCAGGAGTTGGTCAAGGAAAAAATTAAAAGTGCAGATGTTCTCATAGAGCAATTTAGACCCGGCGCTATGGCAAATTTTGGATTTTCTTTTGATGAGGTCAAAGAATTAAACCCCAAGATCGTTTACATATCTGTTACCGGTTATGGACAGACAGGAACCTTAAAAGATAAAGCGGGCCACGATCTTAATTATTTAGCGCTTTCAGGATTGTTAGATCTCAATAGGGACGCAAATGGCAAACCGGTAATTCCCGGATTTCAAGTCGCTGATATTGCCGGGGGATCTTATATGTTATTATCAGCCTGTACCAGTGGATTGTTGGCACAACAACGCAAACAACGGGCGCAGTATATAGATCTGTCCATTTTAGACGCTATCATTCCCATGGGAGCGGTTCCACACGCGCTGCAACAGGGAGGAGCATCTTATAAGGCCACGCCTATTTTAAGTGGATTTCTTGTCAACTATAATGTTTATGAATGCAAGGATAAAAAATGGATCGCCCTGGGTGCCCTGGAACTCAAATTCTGGAACAACTTCTGTGATATGATACAAAAACCGGATTGGAAAGCTTCAAAAGAGTCAGAACTAATTTGCGGGATTTTTGACAAGAAAAAATTAGAGAATCTGTTCAGGGAGAAAACAAGAGATGAATGGGTCGCCACTGCAAAAGATACCGATATCTGCCTTTCTCCAATTTTATCTCAAATAGAAGTTTCCCTCCAACAGCATATGATCGATCGGGGAGTTTTTAATGCGATCTCACTTGATGAAAAAACGATTCAAACCTATGCAAATCCTTTTAAAACATTTTGCGGTGAAGCTTGAGTTCTTTTAAAACATGAGACACCATTGGATATGTAGTTATGGTGCTTATTTTTAAAACTGAAACCCATAATTACGGCCAGGACAAAATAATCTTTTATCAGAACATTGCAGGCGGTTTTATTTATCCCGTTTTAAATAGGTTTGCCCACTGCCCAAAATAGGGCATTTGGCCAATGGGGGTATTCTATGGGTTTTTAATTGGCATTGTGGTTTTTAAACTCTTCTTTTTTGGCCTGTAACATCCCACCGCATCCACTGCGACAACATTGATGTACCTGGAGGGAGTTACGGAAATCTTGTTGGGTCTGGTAAATTTCAATTTTTGAACACAAGCGAAAAACTAGTGTAAACCCCCACTTCAGAATTAACCAATAAATTTCCTCCATGTTTTTTTAGAATGTTTTTAGAGAGGCTTAAGCCTATGCCAGAACCGTTCTTTTTGGTGGTGTAAAACGGAATAAATATCTGATTCATAATTTTTTCTTCAATACCCATTCCATTATCATTAATTATTATGATAGTTTTCTCAGACTCAATTGAACAACCTATTTTAATAGTAGGGGATTTTCTTCCTTCCAGAGCGTGTATGCTATTGTTAATAAGGTTTATTAATACTTGTTCAATCAGTTTACTATCTGCATTAATGGATATATTTGGGGGAATAGACAAAATCTTTAAGTCAACCTGTGCATCTTCTGTAATTGGCGACATAAGTGATTTAATACTATTTAAAAATTGTTTTACATTAATATTGGTTAATTGAGGAACTGGAACATTAGAAATTGTTCTATAATCTTTTACAAAAACCAACAAGCCCTCTGAACGTTTTTTGATAGTTGAAGCGGCTGTATTGATATCTTCGAGATCATCTTTCTCCAATTCATCAAGATTTAGAATTTCACCTTTTTTATTTTCTGTAAGGGATTTTATGGTGGAAGCTAAAGAACTTACTGGGGTAAAGGAGTTGAGCATTTCATGAGCTAAAATTTTAATTACATTATGCCATGCTTCAATTTCTTTTTGCTCAATTTCAAATCTTATATCTTGAAACGTAATAATAAGGTAAGGAGTGTTTAATAGTTGAAGTTCAATAACTTCTAAAGACAACTGTTTCGATTCAACTTCATCTTCAAAATCAACTAAAATCTTTCCGCCATTCGCTATTTTTTTTAATTCTTTAACTAGCCAAGGTGTATTTTTAGCCAAACGATGCCAGTATTTGTGCTCTGGTTGCTGAAGAATGTCACAAGCAGCCTTATTCAAAAATGGAATTTCTGCTTCAGAATGTTCATTAAATAAGTCTTCTTTTTTGATAGAGATAATTCCTAAATTGACATGCTCTAGTATATATTTAAAATAGGAATACTGTGCTTCTTTTTCTATTTTATTCCTTTCAAATTTCTTTATGATTAAATTAAAATCATCATAAACCTTCACAAAGGAATCGCCCTTTTTAGATGGGGAAAAGTATGCGGAGTAATCTTCGTTTTTTAAGGCGTCCAAAAATTTGACGAGAGAGTAATTGGTTATATTGACATATCGAATTAAAGAAAACACTTGAAATATGACCAGAATACCAATTCCCGCAGTACTAAACCAAAGATTTTTAATTAAAAAAAAAGAAAATAATATACAAAATAATAGAATACTAAAAATTCGTAATGCAACTTGTATGGTAAATCTCTTGATCAAAATGGTTGGATTATAAGTTAAACTTTTCTAAACGCCTGTATAAGGCAGCTCTGGTTAGTCCTAATTCTTTGGCAGCTTTGGAAATATTGCCTTCATGTTTTTCTACAGCTTTCTGAACCAATAATTTCTCTATGTTTTGTAAATTGAGATCACTATATTCTGTTTTGCTATTCACAACTTTAATAGGTAAAGTAGTCAAGTTGAAATCAGAAGCTTTTATTTCTTGACCGTTAGACATAATTACCCCTCTTTCAATTGTATGTTGAATTTCCCGAACATTACCAGGCCAGTGATGAGACTGGAGTACTTTAATAGCATTATCATTAATCTTCAAATGTGACTTATGATATTTTCGCTTATAGCAATTTAAATAATAAGCAACAAAATCGGCAATGTCCTCAGGTCTTTTTCTTAGTGGAGGGATTTCAATTTCAACAGTATTAATTCTGAACAAAAGATCTTGTCTAAATTTTCCTTCGACTACCCAATTATTTAATGGAGCATTGGTAGCAAATAACAATCGGGCATTAAAGGGGCGTTCAATGCCTTCTCCAAGTCGTGAAACTTTTCTGTCTTGAAGCACGGTTAATAATTTAGATTGCAAATTATATGGTAAATTTCCAATTTCATCAAGAAATAAAGTACCGTCTTCGGCCATTTCAAACCTTCCTGGTTTGTCTTCAATTGCATCTGTAAAAGCACCTTTTTTATGTCCAAAAAGTTCACTTTCAAACAAATTTTCAGAAAGGGATCCAAGGTCTACATGAATGAAAGGCCCATTCTTTTTATAAGATTGTTTATGAATTTCTCTTGCCAAATGTTGTTTTCCCGTTCCATTTTCGCCTAGTATAAGGATACTGGCATCTGTAGGGCTTACTTTTTCAATAATCTCCATGACCTGCCGCATGGCAACCGATTTTCCTATGATTGCTCCAAATTTTTGATCAATATTTTGCACTAAGGCTTCATTGGCAGATTTTAGAATTGAAATTTTATGGTTCGATTTGCTCAATTCCAGACCGGCATGAATAGTAGCTAAAAATTTTTCGTTGGACCATGGCTTCAAAATAAAATCAAAGGCACCTTTTTTAATGGCTTCAACGGCTAATGCAACTTCACCATAAGCAGTCATTAAAATGACGATCATTTTCGGATTAATATCCAACACATGCTTTAACCAGTACATTCCTTCCTTTCCATCATTGAAACCTATCCTGTAATTCATGTCCAAGACAACAATGTCAATAGCTTCTATTGACAGTAACTGATTGATTTCTTTAGGATTTGTACGGGTAATAATATTTGTATACTGTTTTTTCAATAAGAGCTTGGCAGATAACAATACGTCCTCATCATCATCGATGATCAATATATTCGCTTGGGTTTTTGACATTGAAAATAAAAAGTTTAAAATTTTCACTAAAGTACAAAATGTTCATTTATGAACAATGAAACGTTCGAAAACGAACACTTTGCTTTTTGGTTAAAAAACGTTATAATCTGATAATCAACATTATAACATCTGTTATTTCTGTGGCACAAGCATTGAATAGGCTGAGTTGAAAGAAATAAACCAGTAAAATATACTATTATGAAAACAACTATTAATACACCAACAGAGGAAAGAAAACTCGTCCTTCTATTTAAACTTTATAAACAGTAAGAGAATTCAATGGTCAGATTATAGACGATTTACTTTTTAATTTTAAACATAAAACACCTACCATTATGAGTATAATACTTATCACAATTATATTATATATTCTAAGTCTTATTCAGAATTATCTTTAGTAAAGATTCACTAAAATAAAAATTAGCAACAGTAATTTAGATTTTTGAAATGAAAGAAATGGGAATGGACAAAAAGATTGAAAAAAAGAAATGGAGTCAAAAGAAGCTTTATTACATCGCAGGGGCAATTTTGTTAATGATACTGATGTTTTTTGGATTCAAAACTTTTAATGAGAAAATTTATAAAGTTGATGGATCTAAGATTTCTGTGAAAAAAGTTATTGAAGGGGACTTTCAGGATATGATTTTAATAGATGGAGACATAGAACCAATTAATTTGGTTTTGGTAAATACACTTGAGGGAGGAACTGTAGATGAAATATTTATTGAAGATGGGGTTATGGTCGAAAAAGGAACGCCATTAGTCCGCTTGAGCAATCCATCCGTAACGCTGGGATATATGAATCAGGAAACAGCCATTATGGAACAAATTAATAACCTTAGAAATTTAAAATTATCATTGGAAAAGGAACAAATTAATCTTGCTGAAACACTTATTGATAGTGAGAATAAATTGGCTGAAGTTGAGCGATCTTATAAAGTTGATTCTGTTCTTATTTCAAAGGATGTTATTGCCAAAAATGATTTTATTGAAGTAGCGGAATCTTATAAATACCAACAAAAGAAGCGAGACTTCATGAATGAAAATGTTAAAAAGAACAGGCATGACAACAAAGACCAAATTAAGCAGATTAACAGGTCCATAAATATGATGAACCGCAATTTAGAATTGATCCATGAAAATATTGAAAAAATGTTGGTACGCGCCCCCGTTACAGGAATGTTGTCTTCATTTGATCCGGTTATAGGTGAATCCTATATAAGAAATCAAACGGTTGCAAAGATTGATGTACAAGCCGGTTTCAAAATTAAGGGTCTAGCAGATGAGTACTATTTAAGTTCAGTAAAACCTGGTCAATTGGCACGTTTTTCTTTCGATGGAAATATAATAGAATTAAAAATCAAAAAGGTATTGCCAGAAGTAGTGAACAGGAGATTTGAAGTTGAATTGGTGTTTGTAAATGAAATACCCAAAGATATTACCATTGGTCAATCTGTTCAGGTTCGTCTGGAACTTTCAAAAGCACAAAAATCCTTGATGATTCCAAGAGGAAGTTATTTCCAATCGTCGGGAGGACAATATGTGTTTGTTTTAGATGGTGAAGGAGAAGCTCATAAACGAATTATAAAATTAGGAAGCCAAAATCCAAGCTACTATCAGGTATTGGAAGGTTTAAGTGAAGGTGACCAATTTATTTCTTCTTCTTATGAAGATTACAAAAATTATGAAACCATTAAAATAAAAAACTAAAGAGATGATAAAATTAGAAAAGCTTACGAAAGTATATAGAACAGATGAAGTTGAATCAACAGCATTAAACGCGGTTTCATTTGAAATTAAACAAGGAGAATTTGTTTCTATAATGGGACCGTCAGGATGTGGAAAATCAACGCTATTAAATATTTTAGGAATGCTTGATAAGCCTGAAAGCGGTAGTTATGAGTTTCTTGGAAATGAAGTAGGTCAATTAAACGAAAAAGGACGTTCGGAAGTTCGAAAAAAGAATATAGGATTTATATTTCAAAATTTTAATTTGATTGATGAACTAACGGTATCTGAGAATATAGAACTGCCTTTAATTTATAATAAAGTAAAAGCTTCAGAACGAAAAGAAAGAGTAAACGAGCTAATTAAAAAAATTGGAATTGCGCATAGAGCATCGCATTTTCCACAGCAATTATCAGGTGGGCAGCAACAAAGGGTTGCGGTTGCCAGGGCCTTAATTACAAAACCACCCTTAATTTTAGCCGATGAGCCAACAGGAAATTTGGATAGTTCTCATGGAAATGAAGTGATGGAACTATTATGCGAATTACATGAAGCTGGAACCACAATTGTAATGGTAACACACTCTTCTCATGATGCAAGTTATTCTGAAAGAATCATAAATTTATTAGACGGACAAATTGTTTCTGAAAAGAAAAGTAAGCTAAGCCAGGCGGGAGTTTAATTTAAAACCAAAAAAATGTTTAAGAATTATTTAAAAGTAGCATTTAGAAGCTTAAATAAAAACAGGGTGTATGCCTTTATTAATATTTTAGGCTTGGCATTGGGTTTAACTGTATCCATACTGGTATTTATGTTTGTAAAAGACGAAACCAGTTATGAAAAACATTGGAGTGGCTACGAGCGAGTTTATAGAACAGTAATAAAAGCAGATATGATGGGGCAAAAAATGGATGCTCCAGTATCGCCGAGTCCAATGGCAAATGCTTTTAGAACAGAATGTACAGATGTAGAAACTGCTACAAGAATCCAAGCTGGTAGACAAGAAATTCTAATGCGTCATGAACAAACGAAAGTTTATATTCAACATGGAGTATCTGCAGATAGTACATTTTTTAAAGTATTTGATTATGAATTTATTCATGGGGATCCAAATACGGCTTTAAACGAAGATAATGCACTGGTATTAACTGAAGAATCAGCTCGTAAATTGTTTGGGGATAAGAACCCTATGGGTGAAATTGTGAATTATGATAACCGTCGGGATTTAATAGTTAAGGGAGTTGTGAAAGAACCAAAAGGCCATTCGCATTTTCAATTTGATATGTTCACTGCCAATAATAATATCGAAAATATTTGGATGAGCAACAATTATAATACCTATGTAAAACTTAAAAAAGGTGTTGATGTTGCTGATTTTGAAGTGGAAATGAAGGCTAATTTCATGAAAAAAATTGAACCTGATGTAGAACGATTTATGAAAATTACTGTTGAGGAATTTTTAAAGCAAGGCAATTCTTTTGAGTATCAACTACAACCTTTACAAGAGATTCATTTATATTCTCACAAAGATTGGGAAATTCAGCAAAATGGAAACATTATGTATATCTATGTTTTTATTGGAATTGCATTGTTGGTGATATTAATAGCAGGAATCAATTTTATGAACCTATCAACTGCAAGATCAGGGAAAAGAGCGAAAGAAGTTGGTGTGCGTAAAGTATCAGGTGCTTCAAGAAAGATGCTAATTGCACAATTTTTAATAGAATCCATAATTCAAAGTTTTATAGCGCTGTTCCTGGCCTTTATTTTAGTGGAATTATTTTTGCCGGGATTTAATAATGTTATGGAAACAAATCTCACGCTTTTTAATGATCACATTAATCAAACGCTATTATTTTCTCTTTTGGTAACTTTATTATACGGCTTGTTTGCCGGAAGTTATCCGGCATTTTTCTTATCGGCATTTCAACCAATAGCAGTTTTAAAAGGTGATCTTACTAAAACTAAAGGAGGCGCTTTATTGAGAAAAGGCTTGGTAATTCTTCAATTTACAGCATCCACAATTTTAATTATTGGAATGATTATCATTTTTAAACAAATTTCTTTTTTACATAATAAAGACATTGGATTTGAAGGTGATCAGGTTTTGATAGTACCTATTCAAACAAATCAAATGATTGAGGATTTTAGGAATTATAATGATGTTTTTCTTAAGAACAGCAATGTTTTAAGTGTTTCAAGAGCTTCGTTTTTCCCTGGTGACAACCCAAACCAAAATATGTTCAAGTTAGAAGGAAGTGAAGAACAGTTACCATTATGGAATATGGAAGTAGATTATGATTTCTTGAAAACTTTGGATATTAAATTACTGGAAGGAAGAAACTTTGATAAAGAAAAAGACTCCGACTCAATACCAAGTTTTATCCTCAATGAGACTGCTGTTAAAAACTTAAACATTGAAAATGCTGTTGGCAGACGTTTGGGAACATTCATCAATAAGCAGGGCGATATAGGATACGGTACTATTGTTGGAATTGTAAAGGATTTTCATATTGAAGGATTTAATCAGCCAATCAGACCAATGGTTCTATCTGTTAGCAATAATGTTTGGTTTGCATCCTTTAAAATTGCTCCAAATGAAATGAATGAAACTATAGCTTTTATTGAAAAGGAATGGAATAAATTGGAACCATCACATCCATTTAGATATACATTCCTGGATCAAAAGTTTGGGGCTTTGCTTAGGCAACAAGAAAATTTTGGAACTATGTTCTTGTTCTTAACTATTTTGGCCATTATTATTTCAGCAATGGGATTATATGGCTTGGCATCTTATACAGCGGAGCAACGGACTAAAGAAATTGGAATACGTAAAGTATTGGGAGCTTCAGTAGGGCAAATTATGAATATGTTAACCAAAGATTTTATGAAGTTAGTGTTAATTTCAAATATTTTCGCCTGGCCGATAAGCTATTTAATGGCAAAAGAGTGGTTATCAAATTTTTCATACCAAATAGACATGCCAATACTGCCTTTTATATTTGCAACATTGTTAGCGTTGATAATTGCATTAATAACAGTGAGTTATCAAGCCTATCAGGCTGCAAATTCGGATCCAGTTAATGCGTTAAAATATGAGTAAACAGATTTTATAATGACATTAAAAAGACTCTTGAGAAATCAAGAGTCTTTTTTTATTAATTCTTAATTAACCAATAATAGTATGCGATGAAACTTGAGTTCTTTTAAAACAGAAACTTCCACTATTGATGAAAATTCTATTTTATATTCGGGGTTTAATAAACTGCTCCAATAAATCATTTTTTTTTAGGAGCTGCCATTTGAAACTTCTTCGACTAGAAGTCAGGGCTATAAACTGGGGGGTTTCTAAATAAACTATAACAACCTGTTTAAAAAGTAGATATATCAATTTATTTAAACAAACAATTTAAATATAAATAACTAATTCCAACTGCCAATTCTGAAGATATTGCATACTTAAGGCAATTAAATTCCTTTTTAAAATGAAATATCCTCGTCAATAATTTATGTTTCTAAGTCCTTTAAAAGCGCGGATAAACCCAATTGGAATATGTTGAAAATAGAAGTTTATTCCTATTTTTGGACTTTATTAAATTAGCTGAAATTGCAATGAACAAATCCCCAAATCCAACCCTTGTTGTTCTGGCTTTCTTTTCCATTTACTTTATCTGGGGATCTACTTATCTTTTGAATAAAGTTGCGGTTACCGAATTACCTCCTTTTATGCTGGCTTCCATCCGATTTATCTCTGCGGGGATTTTAATATTTATCCTGTGCAAGATCCTGGGGATAAGCCTCGCGATCACAAAAAAGCAATTTCTCAATACCGTAATTGCAGGGTTCCTGTTCCTGGCATTTGGAAATGGAATTGTTGTCTGGGCCCTTAAATTTGTTGACAGCGGCTTTGCTGCCCTTCAAATATCGGCACAACCCCTTGTGGTCCTCTTAATGATGTGGGTCATTGACGGAAAAAAAATTAAACCTATGTCTATTGTAGGAGTTATCCTGGGGATTATTGGGATTTATTTATTGGTAAGCCAGAAGGAAATAATAAATCAGGAAAATTCTATCCTGGGGATAGGAATGATCTCTATGTGCCTGCTGAGCTGGTCTTACGGTAGTTTGTTTGTGGCCAAAGCAGATTTACCCCTAAATTATTTTGTGAATACGGGATATCAAATGCTTACCGCAGGGATCCTATTGATGATAGCGAGTAATTTATTTGGGGAAACCTGGAGCTATCCTACAGCATGGAGTTCACCTACCCAAATTTCAATGATCCTGTTGATACTTTTTGGAAGTATCGTGGCATTTACCTCGTTCAATTATTTATTGAAAACCGTTTCCCCTGAAAAGGTAGCCACTTCAACCTACGTAAATCCAATAATAGCCCTTTTACTGGGCTGGTATTTTTTAAATGAACAACTAACCCCGCAATCTATTGTTGCCGCGGCTATCCTCCTAACAGGCGTGTATTTCATTAACACGACCAAAACACTTATGATTTTTGCACGGTTTAGAGGAAGGATAAGGCGGAAAGTGAAGCCAGATTGAGAGAAAAGCCCTTCCAGGGTTTCGATTACCGGCATTCTTAGAGAGTTGAAAATTGGTGTCTGTTTTATCAATACCGGGAAAAGGCCAAGACCAAAAGTGAATCCTGGGTTTAAAAGACTGATCACTTCAGAAGAAATTAAACTTATTAACAATTATAACCATATTTAGGTCAATTATTCTTTCCCAATATCATATGAATTACCCAAACAATTAATAACTCGTTGGCGGTAATCAATAAAAAAATAAACCAAAAAGGAAAATTTAATTTTATGAAGAAATTGACTGTTCATAACTGGACATTCATAAAAGGAATTATGATAGCGGTTAAAGTTATTTTTGTAACATCACATAAATTCCTATCCCAATGAATAAAATAATTACCCTTTTCACGATTTTTATTACCGCGACCCTATGCGCTCAAAACTTTCAATTACACAGGGATTTCGAAAGGGATCATTTCACCACCACTTTTGAACTTTTTAAACCGGATAAATTCGGTAACACCTTTACTTTTATCGATTTCGATTATAATGCGAAATCGGGGATAAGTCAAGGCTATTATGAGATTGCCCGGGTTCTTAAAACCGAAAAAATGCCTGTTGGATTACACGTGGAATACAATGGAGGATTGGGGACTTTTGAAGCTAATGGAGCGCAAGGAGGATATACCATTAACGATGCCTGGATCTTTGGCCTCAACTATGCAAAAGGAAATGCGAAATGGGGCTTTTCAACCTACGCAGGCTACAAAGCTTTTAAAAATTCCGGAAAAGCAAATTACCAGGTAACTGGAACCTGGTATCTTAATTTATTTAAAGACAAGATCACTTTTGATGGCTTTGCCGATCTATGGTCGGAAAAGGGTTTGTCTGGAAGCACTGTTTTCCTGGCCGAGCCTCAACTTTGGTATAATTTGAACAAAAGTTTTTCATTGGGAGGAGAGGTCGAGCTTTCCAGTAACTTCGCTGGGGCTACCGGATTTTATGTGCGACCTACTTTGGGTATCAAATGGAATATTTAAGGATAAAATCAGTGCTCAAACTGCCTAAAGCCTGAATCACTTGAACTTAAAGCAGCTGTTGATTATAATAGGGTTAACTTATTGTTTATCATAAGTTAATATGATAATTATAAAAAACCTACCGTCCTATATCACCTGTAATTTGAATACTAATTTGCTTAATTTTTTTTAGGCACTCAAAACTTTATGAACAGATTAATTGCAATATAAATTATGTTAGATAAGTTTTTTAAGATCACCGAAAACAAATCAACCTTAAAAACGGAAATTATTGCCGGAATCACCACCTTTATGACAATGGTGTACATTTTGGCGGTGAATCCCAGCATTTTAAGTGACGCCGGAATGGATAAAGATGCGGTATTTACCGCTACTGCATTATCGGCCCTCATCGCAACTTTAGTGATGGCATTGGTTGCCAAACTCCCCTTTGCATTGGCCCCCGGAATGGGACTCAATGCATTTTTTGCATACACCGTGGTCCTTGGAATGGGTTACACCTGGCAATTTGCCCTTACTGCCGTATTTTTGGAAGGACTTATTTTTTTGCTTTTAACAGCTCTTAATATCCGTGAGTTAATTGTCAACTCAATTCCTTTAAATTTAAAACATGCCATTTCTGTAGGAATCGGATTGTTTATTGCGTTTATAGGATTGCAAAGCACCGGGCTCATCGTCGATAATCCAGCTACCTTGGTAAGTCTGGGAAGTATGAAAAATCCAGGTGTTCTCATCGGATTAACCGGCATTGTGGTTACAGGAGTACTCCTGGCAAAAAGGGTTAAAGGAGCCTTGTTGATAGGTATTTTAGCCTCGACGGTTATCGGCCTTTTTGTAGGAGTTACGGTTATTCCAGATGATTTTCAAATGGTGAGTTTGCCACCTTCGATCGAACCTATTTTTTTTAAGTTTGATTTTCACCAGATTCTTTCTTTCGATATGCTAATTGTATTGTTCACCTTTTTATTCGTAGATATGTTTGACACCGTTGGAACATTGGTGGGAGTATCTTCCACGGCAGATATGCTGGATAAGGACGGAAAGGTACCAAGAGTAAAACGGGCCTTGTTTGCAGATTCAATCGGTACCACTGTAGGAGCAATTTTAGGGACTTCAACGGTCACTACCTATGTGGAAAGTGCTGCCGGGGTAGCCGAAGGCGGCAAAACCGGGATGACGGCCCTCACGGTCGCAGTAATGTTTGGTCTTGCATTGTTCTTTGCTCCATTATTCATGATGATCCCGCCGGAAGCAACGGCATCTGCCCTGATAATAGTTGGATTGTTTATGATTTCACCAATAATGAAGATAGATCTAAATGATCTTACCGAAGCCATACCGGCATTTTTAACTATTATAATGATGCCTTTAACTTATAGTATTGCGCAAGGGATCGTTTTTGGAATGCTTTCCTATGTAATCTTAAAAGTACTTACCGGAAGACATAAAGAAGTAAAGCCAATAATGTATATTATTGCGGTCTTGTTTATCATCAAATTTTTTGTCTAGATAAATTTACAACCTATGAAATGAGCATAATGGAAATCTGATGTAAACACCAATGGAAATATGCGAATTACTCCCGGTAGCTATCGGGAGACCAATAAAAAACAATAAAAATCTACCTATAAAAAAAGCCTTCCCAGAAATCCGGGAAGGCTTTTTTTATAGGTACAAAGGAGGTTTTTAATGCTATTCTTTAGCAGAAGGCTTACCGGGTAAAATAAGGTTCAGCAATACACCAACAACCGAAGCCAGGCCTATCCCTGCCAACGAGAAATTTTCGTAACCAATATGCGCCCCACCAATACCAATTGTCAATATAATGGAAACGATTACCTGGTTTCGGGTTTCAGAAAAATCGGTTTTGGCATCTATCAATGTTTTGATACCAATACTGGCGATCATTCCAAAAAGCAATAACATGATACCCCCAATAACTGCAGGGGGAATTGTTTTTAAAACTGCGCTTATTTTTCCAACCATAGAAAAAACGATCGCGGTAACTGCGGCAATGCGAAGGATCCTGGGATCGGTAATTTTGGTCAAAGCAATGGCACCTGTAACTTCAGAATAAGTTGTGTTTGGCGGGCCGCCTAAAAAACCCGCGAATGAAGTTGCAACCCCATCACCCAATAATGTCCTGTGCAAACCTGGTTTTTTTACAAAATCTTTGCCTGCAACCCCGCCTATGGCATACATATCACCAATATGTTCAATAATAGGGGCAATAG
>Ga0314774_1001057_pt1 | contig 18966 bp, 20 predicted proteins | sample MetaGCBIA2018_FD_204515 | JGI IMG/M metagenome (GOLD analysis project Ga0314774, IMG submission 204515) | Cryopeg brine microbial communities from Beaufort Sea near Barrow, Alaska, United States - CBIA 2018 | ecosystem: Environmental > Aquatic > Marine > Coastal | place: USA: Alaska | collected...
GGGTGTGCACCAGCAACATGGGCTATGACTCTCTTCACTTTTTCGACGTATGGTTTTGTCGCTTCCATGCGGGCTTGAGCCTTACGCATTTTAGACGCCGCAACCATTTCCATGGCTTTAGTGATTTTTTTGGTATTTGTTACGGAGCTAATTTTAGCTCGTATTTCTTTACTACCGCCTGCCATGGCTTACTCCTTAATTAGTAAACGCCGTTAGCCTTGAATGACTCTACACAAGCTTTAACAGCTGTGATGATGTCGCCATTCCAGTCACCCTTCACATTGATTTGGGCAGCTAAGTCAGCATTTGCAGAATTCAAGTGAGAATGTAGAGCGGCTTCAAAGTCTAATAACTTATCAACTTCTACATCATCTAAGTATCCTTCGTTCGCAGAATACAAAGAAATAGCCATCTCAGCAATTGTTAGCGGAGAGTATTGCTTTTGCTTCATAAGTTCAGTTACGCGTTTACCACGCTCTAACTGCGCTTTAGTCGCAGAATCAAGATCCGATGCAAACTGAGCAAATGCCGCTAATTCACGGTACTGTGCTAAGTCTAGACGGATACTACCACCTAATTTTTTGATCGCTTTTGTTTGCGCAGCACCACCAACACGGGATACAGACAAACCAGCGTTTACCGCAGGACGGATACCCTGAGAGAATAAACCTGTCTCTAAGAAAATCTGACCATCCGTAATCGAGATTACGTTAGTAGCAATAAAAGCAGATACATCACCAGCCTGAGTCTCAATAATAGGTAACGCCGTCAAAGAACCCGTCTTACCTTTTACTTCACCATTGGTGAACTTCTCAACATAAGCTGCACTGACACGAGCAGCACGCTCAAGTAAACGAGAATGAAGATAGAAGATATCACCAGGGAATGCTTCACGACCCGGAGGACGACGAAGTAGTAATGAAATCTGACGGTATGACTGTGCTTGCTTTGTTAAATCATCATAGATGATCAACGCATCTTCACCACGGTCACGGTAGTATTCACCCATAGCACAACCAGCAAATGCTGCTAGGTACTGTAGAGCTGCTGGATCAGAAGCATTTGCTGCAACGATAACAGTGTTATCCATTGCGCCGTACTCTTCCAACTTACGAGCTACGTTAGCAACGGTAGACGCTTTCTGTCCCATGGCTACGTAAATACATTTAACACCAGTATTCTTTTGAGAGATGATTGCATCGATAGCGATAGCTGTTTTACCAGTCTGACGATCTCCAATGATTAACTCACGTTGACCACGGCCAACAGGAATCATGGAATCGATAGACTTAATACCAGTCATCATTGGCTCGTCAACGGATTGACGATCGATTACACCAGGAGCGATACGCTCGATAGGTGAAGTCATCTTAGTTTCAATAGGACCTTTACCATCGATTGGACGGCCTAAACCGTCTACAACACGACCGTTAAGTTCTGGACCTACTGGTACTTCTAATATACGACCTGTACAAGTGACTTTGTCACCTTCAGAAATGTGCTCATATTCACCAAGTACAACAACACCAACAGAATCTGACTCTAGGTTAAGAGCCATACCGAATGTGTTCTCGTCGAACTGAACCATTTCACCGTACATTACGTCTGAAACACCGTGAACAAGAGCGATGCCGTCAGCGATGCTAACAACAGTCCCTTCACTGCCAGACTCAGCTACACCGTCAAATCCACTAATGCGGTCTTTGATTAGGTTGCTGATTTCAGAGGCATTCAATTTCATGTTTGTTCCTCTCCATTATTGGGCGATTGCTGCGCCAAGTTTGTTAAGTTGTGCAAGTGCTGAACCATCAATAGCCCAATCACCTACTTTAATCTTAATGCCGCCAACCAATGAAGCATCTTCTTCATAGGTAATTTCTACTTCGGCGTCAAACTTAGCATTTAAAGCAGCACTTAATATTTTCTTCTGCTCAACCGTAGTTTTACGTGCTGAAATAACAGTCGCTCTGATACGCTTCTCTGCTTCTGCTTTCAAGGTTTCAAAAACCTCAGAAACAGCAGATAAAGCGCCTAAACGTTTGTTAGCAGCCATAGCAGTCAAAAGGTTTTTACCTTCTGTAGTCAGATTAGCACCCATCACTTCCGTGAATACTGAGACGATTTGATCGGCTGAATATGCTGGGTTTTTGATCATAGCTTCCATAGCAACATCTTCAGAGATCGTTGCTAGATTTGCTAATTCATCTGACCAAACTGCTAGGTTTTTGGCTTCCGAAGAAAGCGCAAAAATCGCTTCTGCATAAGGTCGTGCAATTGTCATTAGTTGTGCCATAGAGTCATCCTTAGATTGATTTAATCAAGGTTTCAAGCATGTCATTATGTGCTGCAGCATCTACTTCTTTTCCAAGAATTTTCTCTGCACCAGATATAGCGATTGAAGAAACCTCTTTACGAAGACCCTCACGCGCTCGACTAACTTCTTGCTCTATTTCGGCTTGGGCTGAAGCTTTAATACGGCCAGCTTCTTCTGTCGCTTTTACTTTCGCATCTTCTACGATTTCAGAACCACGCTTTTCAGCTTGACCTAGTATATTTTGAGCTTGTGTCTTAGCATCTTTAAGAACATCTTTTGCTTTCTGTTCAGCTAATTCAAGTTCATGCTTACCTTTCTCTGCAGCAGAAAGTCCGTCAGCGATTTTCTTCTGACGATCTTCCATTAGCTTAGATAGGGGTGCCCACAGCACTTTGTTCACAAGCCAGATTAACAGCATAAATGCGATCATCTGGATGAGAAGCGTTGCGTTAATACTCACAGTGGTTACCTCGCCATTTCGTTAGTTAATAATACTAGATTTACAGTCGGGTGAAATTAAGCACCAAGAGCTGCAGTCATTGCACCAACGAATGGGTTAGCAAATAAGAACCACATTGCGAAAGCTAGGATGATGAATGGGAAAGACTCCATCAAACCAGCGAAGATGAACATGTTAGTCATTAATGCTGGACGCATTTCTGGCTGACGTGCAATACCTTCAAGAGTTTTAGAACAGATAAGTCCCCAACCAATAGCTGAACCCAGTCCAGCAGCAGCCAAAATTACACCTACACCAATAGCAGTTGCAGCGTAGATATCAGCAATCATAGTAGCAGTTACTTCCATCGTTTTTCTCCAAAGTTTAAAGTTAAAAAAACATAGTTAATAAAAAAGCTTTTTACCTAAGTAGTGAAACTAAAGTAGGTGCGCTTAAACCCTTTTGGTGACCTTAGACTAGTAAAACACTAGCCTGCAGTCGCCTATTCCGTTAATTGCTATCAAGAGTAGCTTAATGACCCACTTCTGCGTCATCAACATGTGCCATCCCAAGATAAACAATCGTGAGTACCATAAAGATAAAGGCTTGAAGAGTGATAACCAATAAGTGGAAAATCAACCAACCAAGATCCAGAATAATCTGTAATGGTGCCCAGAATAGAGCAGCGGCACCCACTGCTAAAGTTCCACCGATCAAAGCGATCAGTAGGAATACAAGTTCCCCTGCGAACATGTTACCGAACAGTCGCAAAGCAAGAGAAAGTGGTTTTGAAATTTCTTCAATGAATGTCATTACGATATTCACAGGGATAAAGAACTTTCCAAAAGGGTGGAAGAGGAACATTTTAGTGAAGCCCCACACACCTTTAATTTTGATGCTATAGAAAATAATCAGTACAAAAACTGTTAAAGACATAGCCAAAGTAGTATTCAAATCTGTCGTAGGGACAATTTTCAAGAAGGCATGAGAATCACCTGTAACCAACTGATACAAATATGGAAATAAATCTACTGGAATCATATCCATGAAGTTCATTAACCAGACCCAGACAAAAATTGTCAACGCTAAGGGTGCAATTATTGGATTATGACCAGGAAATGCATCTCTAACATTGGTTGCAACGAAATCTAAAATTGACTCTACAAAGTTTTGAAACCCACCAGGTTCTTCTGTTGAAAGCTGTCTACCTAAACGAGCAGATACAAATACAATCAATGCACCCAGCAAAAAACTTACTACTATGGTATCTAAGTTAAGGGCCCAAAAACCCTCACCAATGCTATTATTTGTCAAGTGATGTTGAATATACTCGACAGTTCCCATCTTTTCAGCACTCAATGGTCTACTCCTTAATCAGTCAAACGTCTTTTACCCTTCAGATTGAAAAGCTGTCCTAGTTGCATCAACACAAAGGTTAATACGACTGGGAAAGCTTGACTTGCATCGAGGAAAGACAGCCCTAAAACAAATAACACAGCTAATAGAACAAATCTAATCACTGCACTCATATATAAAATTAGTATTCCGGTTTTTGGATCGTCTTCTGCACGAGCACTGGCTTTACTAAATGTAAAACTGAGCATCACTACATTCATGATCCCTATAAAAAAACCGTAGCCTGCGCCTATGGCATGGCCTTGAGTTGCAAAAACTGCAACCGTTATTAATCCAATTAGCCCCTGAACTTTGAAAGCTTTATCAAGATTTTTGATCATCTTCACTCTCTTTATTTTTGGGAGGAGGATCTAATCGCTTGGTCAGCTGATGGACTTTTTGCATCCCCCCAATAAAGCCTAATACGGCACAACTGAGGAAAAACAGGGGTGTTGTATCAAATAATTGATCCAACATATAACCCACAATAAAGCCTGCGATAAGCATCGATGTAAATATCGACCCTGCGCTAATCAGTAAATAATTCGCCGCTGCGCCTGGTGGCTTTGTCTGCTCTGCATCAGGCTTGGTTTTATTTGACTCACTCATCCGATGGCAAACTCCGCTAATGATACTTTTTAGTCATTCTTAGTTCAAGCTAAATGGGCGCTCATGATAATGGTTTATGACCCTAATAGCCAGTCTAATTCAGTGGAAATTTTCGGTTTTCTCTTTAACTCACCACTTCACAACTAGATACTGTGATAATCACGTTAAAAAGCACAACATATACACATCAAAACTGAAGATGATAATTCCATTAAGCACGCTTATGCTCTCCGATCAGATCAAAACAGATTTAATAATCGATTGAGCTCGTCCATATCTTGATAACTAATTTCAATTTTGCCACGACCATTTTCTCGATGGGTTATTTTAACAGGCGCTGAAATTCTGGCGGCCAACTCACCCTGCTTCAATAGCACCTCATCAAATCCAGGCACGGCTTTTTTCTTTGCCTCAGTTATTAATTTCTTAGGCACCAAAAAATACTGAGCCGCCTCTTCTATCTCACGGACTGACCAGCCTTTATCAATCGACTTACTTGCAAGATCCTTCTGTACTACTTCTGGCAAGCTGATAATCGCTCTTGCATGCCCCATACTCAGTAGACCATCATGCAAGTTATTTTGAATAGCTTCAGGTAATTTCAATAACCTCAATAAGTTGGAAACGGCTGCCCGGGAACGCCCTACAGCATCTGCAACAGACTGCTGGGTTAAATCAAATTCTTTTAATAAACGCTGCAGACCAATGGCCGTTTCAATCGGATTAAGATCTTCGCGTTGAATATTTTCAATCAGCGCCATTGCTAGTGTCGCCTGGCTGTCTGCTTGGCGAATGACAACGGGCACCTTATCAAGCCCAGCTAACCTTGAAGCTCTCCAGCGCCGCTCACCGGCGATTATTTCATATTTATCAGCGCCTATAGGACGGACAATAATAGGTTGAACAACACCCTGCACCTTAATCGACTCTGCTAACTCTTGCAGTGATTCATCATTGAACTGCTGCCTAGGCTGGTACTGACCCGGTTGCAGCTGAGAAAGTGCAACCTTATCAATGCGTAAATCCGCACTGCTATTATCCGCCTTCTGCTTTGCGCCAATCATAGCGTGAATACCCAGCTTTCCCATTCCTGAACGTTTTTTAACCACGTAAATTCTACCTTTATTGACTATCTGATTTTGTGTTACAGCTGCGTTTTACGAGTTAACTCGTTTGCCAATGCCAAATAGGCAATTGCACCATTGGATGCGACATCATAATCTAAAATTGACTCACCATGACTTGGCGCCTCTGCTAGTCGGACATTTCTAGGGACAATCGTTTGAAATACCTTCACCCCAAAATGAGTCACTAACTGATCAGAGACATCGTTCGCTAAGTTGTTACGCCGATCATGCATGGTTCTTAGCAAGCCATCTATATGTAAATCAGGATTTAATTCGCCTTGAACGGTCGCAATCGTACTCATTAAAGAAGACAACCCTTCCAAGGCGAAGAACTCGCACTGGACTGGAACTACAATACCATCCGCAGCGGTTAAGGCATTCAAGGTCAGCATATTGAGTGTTGGTGGACAATCGATAATGATCGCATCATACTGATCACGCACCTTTTTCAAAGCCTTACGCAGCCGCTTTGGCCCCATATCTTCTTCTAGCAAGACGACTTCAGCAGCGGTTAAGTCCCCATTGGCGGGCAGCAAATCAATACCGGTTTGTTCGACACGAACAATTGCCGCTTTGGTTTTACAGTCTCCGACCAAAACTTCAAATACCGAAGCATTAAGCTCATCCTTGTTGACGCCTACGGAAACCGTAGCGTTACCTTGAGGATCCAAATCGATCAACAGAACATTTTTACCCAAACGAGCTAAGGCTGCTGCCAAATTTACGCTAGAGGTCGTCTTCCCCACGCCGCCTTTTTGGTTGGCAATTGCAATCACTCTTCCCACTTACTGTCCTTATTTATTGCTTACTGTTGTTTTGATAGAATCATTATTTGTAACGGTTACTGCTTTTGTTTTAAAACCTTAATGAGCATACGCTTCGCATCCAACCCCGGTACTTTCAACTGAATCGTTTCTTCAATAACGACCAGGCCTGGTAGAGTTGTTAAATCCTCAAACTCTTGCTGTCCCTTCATAGCCCACCAAACACCATTCTCTGATAGCAGATGATCTGTCCAGTGCAGCATGTCTTGCATTGAGGCGAAAGCTCGTGAAATAACGGCATCATAGCCTAATTTAGGCTGGTAATTTTCTACACGATCATGAATTACCTGGGTATTCACCAATCCTAGCTCTGCTTTAGCCTGAATTAAAAAACGGGTTTTTTTGCTATTACTGTCTAATAGATCAACTGTTTTATCGGGAAAACAGATGGCCAATGGAATGCCTGGCAAACCACCTCCCGTTCCAACGTCAATAATACGCTGACCTGTAATATACGGCACGACGGCTAAACTGTCTAAAAGATGCTTAATCAACATCTCTTTAGGATCACGAATGGCCGTTAGATTATAGACTTTATTCCACTTTTCTAATAAGGTCAAATATTCAATAAGCCGATTAACCTGAGCATCCGTTAATGACAAATCAAGTTCTGCCAAGCCCGTTTCTAACTGGGGTTTTAATGCTGTAAGTGTCATAGTTTACCCAAAAAATTATTTTGTACAAAACGCCTGATTAAGGCGCTCACCTTAAGACCCCTTAACAACCGGCTCTACCTTAGAATCCTCAAGCCCTTGACCACCATTTGCCCGTGCTTTTTTGATCGCAATCAATAAAATAGAAATAGCGGCTGGCGTAATTCCTTGAATACGGCTCGCCATCCCCAAGTTAGCGGGTTTATGATCACGTATTTTCTGCTTCACTTCATTGGAAAGGCCTGCAATACTATCCAAATCCAAGCCCGCTGGAATTTCCACTGATTCAGAGCGCCTCACTTTTTCAATCTGTTGCATTTGACGACTAATATAACCTGAATACTTAGCTTGTATCTCTATTTGATCGACCACTGTGGCATCTAAAAGACCCTCACCAAACACGTCCAATTCTGCCAAAGCATTGTAAGCGACCTTTGGACGCTTTAATAAATCAAACAGTGTCTGCTCTTTACTCAAAGGTAAATCCATCAGCCCTTCAGCCTGTTTCGCTTCTGGATGCGAAGGATAGATCCAGGTCTCTTTTAAACGCGCCACCTCTTTCTCTAAAGACTCTAATTTGCCCTGATAAGCGGCCCAGCGTTCATCATCAATTAAGCCCATTTCATGTGCAACTGCGGTTAAACGCTGATCGGCATTATCTTCTCGTAACATCAGTCGATACTCTGCTCGAGAGGTAAACATGCGGTAAGGCTCTTTGGTGCCCATAGTGACTAAATCATCTACCAAAACACCCAAATAGGCTTCGTCACGGCGCGGATACCATTGATCCTTCAACTGCGCGCGACGCCCGGCGTTTATACCGGCCAAAATACCTTGTGCCGCTGCTTCTTCGTAACCTGTAGTGCCGTTAATTTGCCCTGCAAAAAACAGACCGTGAATCGCTTCGGTCTCTAAGGTTGGCTTCAAACTGCGTGGGTCAAAATAATCATACTCAATGGCATAACCGGGACGCATAATTTGTGCATTTTCTAGGCCCTTCATGGATTGTACAATTTTGACCTGCGCTTCATATGGCAAACTGGTTGAAATCCCATTCGGATACAACTCATTGGTCGTCAAACCTTCTGGTTCAATAAAGACTTGGTGCTGATCTTTATCGGCAAAACGCAAAACCTTATCCTCTATCGACGGGCAATATCTTGGGCCAACACTGTCAATTTCACCTTGATCGGAATACATCGGCGACTGATCTAAAGAGGCCCTAATAATGTCGTGCGTTTGTGGATTGGTGTAGGTGATATAACAAGGAACCTGTCGGGGATGCATAGACGCTTTGCCCATATATGAAAACACGGGAACAGGCACATCGCCGTGTTGAACCTGCATCGCACTAAAATCGACGGTGCGCCCATCAATACGCGGAGGGGTTCCCGTCTTCAGGCGACCTACGGGCAATGCTAATTCACGTAAACGTGCCGCAAGACGATTGGCTGGCTCATCACCTGCACGACCACCTTCATAGTTTTCTAGACCAATATGGATGCGACCAGCCAGGAAAGTTCCTACAGTCAAAACCACTTGATTGGCATAGAACTTAAGCCCCATCTTGGTTTCAACACCGCGAATGTTATCGCCTTCTAAAATGACATCTTCAACCGGTTGCTGGAAAATACTCAGGTTTTCTTGATTCTCTAAACGCACGCGAATCGCTTGGCGATATAAAACACGGTCAGCCTGTGCACGAGTGGCTCGAACAGCAGGACCTTTAGAAGCATTCAAAGTTCGAAACTGAATACCTGCCTCATCAATCGCCATCGCCATCGCGCCACCTAAGGCATCAATCTCTTTAACCAAGTGACCCTTACCGATTCCGCCAATCGCGGGATTACAGGACATCTGCCCAAGACTATCAATATTATGTGTCAGTAAAATGGTCTTTAAACCCATACGTGCAGACGCTAATGCCGCTTCTGTCCCTGCATGGCCACCACCGACCACAATCACATCATAATTGGTAAACGACTGTTCCATTCTTCAACCCCTGCGATGCTAACCATCGCCACTAAATTAACCCTACAAAAAACCCGTATTTTTACAAGTTTTGTTGCTTTGCGTATTCAACAAATAAGTAGCCTATTTTAGCACAAACTAACGCTAGCGGTTTTTTTGAAAACTGGCTTTTTAAAAGACCCACAACCCGCTTCTTAAGACATTCAATAACGACCATTGGCCCTAACAAACTACATGGTTAAAATTCAAACGAGTAAGGCCTTGAAACTAAATAAGAAGATTAAAAACCAGCCAAAAAATACGATCTTAAAGGAAATTAACGAAATTACCCCGCTTTTTTTCAAAAAAACCTCTAGCGCTCTAACTACTATCTAACTACTATAGGAGCCGTAGTTAGACGCGTTATGAACGCCTTCTGCACACTGGCATAACTCTTGAATAAAAAGTAGTTTATTAAAATTTATGGTACTCTTTTAAAAAATAATGAATAAATAATGAATAAATTTTAAGGATTAATCATGAAAAAAACACTCATTGCATCGGCTATTTTCTTAGCCTCATCCCCTGTTTTTGCAGAACTTACTGTTGAGCCTTATGGATCAATTAGAGCACAAGCTGAATCTGTAACGGTAGATCAAGCTAAAGCTGGCGAAGATGATTCTTACACTGGAATTAAAGATGCTTATTCACGATTTGGCGTAATCGCAACTTATCCTTTAAGTAATGGCACCACGCTTGGCGCCAAGCTTGAAATCCCTTTCAATATTCAGCAAATGCAAGCTGAAGACCCTTCTTATTTCGAAGGCTTCTACAAAGAAAACAATGCTCCTAGAGTTTATAAGTTAACGGCTACAGGGGACTGGGGTTCAGTGGCCATCGGTAAGCAGTGGTTAGCTTACTACAACGCCGTAGCCTATCCGGTCGATTATTTCAGCTCTTTCTACTCTGGCTTTGCAACCTATGCCGCCTTTAGACGTGAAGCAGTCACCTACACAACTCCAAGCTTTTCAGGGTTCAGCGCAACTGCATCTATGGTTGATATGAAAGACGGAGATGGTGAGACTTATTTAGATACCGCTCAGGCTTCTTTAAAATACTCACTGGACGGGCTAAGCCTCGCAGTGGCTTATGAAGACACTTACAATACAAAATCTGACTTGCTGGGTGCATCCGCTGCTTACACTACAGGACCTTGGCGTTTTGCGACAAAGGTAGAGCAACTGGAGACAGATGACGAAACCATGACCGTCGGTGTTGATCCAATTATGTATAACATGTACGCGTCATACCAGCTTAACGATTACACCTTTAAAGCGCACTATGCGGATGGTGATATAACTAATGATTCAACCGCATATTACGAGGGTGACTCTTACCATCTTGGGGCAGATTATCAATACACCAAAAACCTGAAAGTCTTTGTTGAGTACTTTTATGAAGAACGTGCCTATGCCATTTATACTGAAGACTCTAAGTCTTATGGTCAAGCTGCCGCCAAAAATACCTCTGGCTCTGCTTTAGCCATTGGTGCAAGATACGACTTTTAAATATGACTAAACAAACCGTTAAACTCAAAGTTGAAAACCTTTTTAAGGTTTTCGGGGATCACCCTAAAAAAACAATCGAGCTTGTAAATGAAGGCCTCGATAAAGATGCTATTTTTGCCAAAACGGGTAACACCGTAGGTGTCAATAATGCCAGCTTTGAAGTCTATTCGGGTGAGATTTTTGTCGTCATGGGGCTATCGGGTTCAGGTAAATCGACACTTGTGCGCTTGTTAAACCGTTTAATCGAGCCGACTCAAGGCAATGTTTGGATTGATGGTGAAAACATTACCCAAATGTCTGATAGTCAGTTGCGAAAAGCGCGCCGAAAAAAGATATCGATGGTATTCCAATCTTTTGCGCTCTTGCCACATATGAGCGTGATTGAAAATGCCGCCTTTGGCCTAACGCTTGATGGATTTAGTAAAAAGGAAGCGCAAAAACAAGCTCTAGAATCCCTAGAGCAGGTCGGCCTAGGGACTCATGCCAACTCTTATCCATCGGAACTATCCGGCGGAATGCAGCAAAGGGTAGGGATTGCTAGAGCGTTAGCAACTGGCTCGGAAATCATGTTGATGGATGAAGCCTTCTCGGCACTTGACCCGTTAATTCGAACTGAAATGCAAGATGAACTGGTCAAGTTACAAGAAAAAACCCAACGTACGATTATTTTTATTTCCCACGATCTTGATGAAGCCATGCGGATAGGTGATCGCATTGCCATTATGGAACAGGGTAATATTGTACAAGTTGGGACACCTGAGGAGATTTTGCGAAACCCAGAAACACCTTATGTCGAGTCTTTCTTTAAAGGCGTCTCGATGAGTGAAGTACTCTCAGCCAAAAACATCATTAATCGCAAGTTCTTTTCTGTTCCCAAAAAACAGAGCCAAGGACTAAAAACTTTGAGCCGTCTCTTAGACGACTCAGATTATGAGTACGCCTATGTCACTACAAGCGACAAGCAATTTATTGGTGTTTCAACTCTTGAGAGCATGCTACTTGCCGCAAAAGGCACAGATAAAGTCGAAGACTCTTATCTTAAAGGTGTAACGACGATTGATGCTGAGACCCCATTAAATGAAATAATTGGCCTAATGGGTGAAGCACCTTGTCCTTTGCCCGTTATTAATGAAAATAAGCAAATTATTGGAATAATGACCCGCGCTAAACTCCTTAAAGCCTTAGATCCTAACTAGGAAGACTCTATGCCTGATAATAATCCATGGGGGACGGCTTCACAGCCGGAATCCACTAGCAATTCCGTAGGAGCAAATGAAGTGGCTGAGCCCGCTTCAAGCGCCTGGGGAACAACAGAAGCGACAACCAGTCAAAGCTCTGCACCACAAGCAGACTGGCTAAGCCAAGCTGGTACCGTTGATAATACACAAACAGTGTTTTCTTGGACGGACCCATTTGCCGAAAAAATGATTCCTCTGGATAATTGGGTTGAAAATGGCCTTGGCTGGCTCGTTGACAATTTTCGTGATGTATTTCAAGCGGTTCGTATTCCTATTGATGTCATACTGACTGCGCTAGAAACCTTTTTACAAAGTTTAAATCCATTAGTTGTTCTGGTTTTTTTCACAATATTTGCCTGGCAAATTGGGGGACGTAAACTGGGAATACTCAGTGCCGCCTCCCTTTTAATCATCGGTCTGCTTGGCGCTTGGTCTGAGACCATGGTCACATTAGCACTGGTCTTTACGGCGGTGCTGTTTAGTATGCTCGTGGGTATACCTCTTGGAATTTGGATGGGTAAATCTGATCGAGTTCAGTCCATCCTGATGCCGATACTCGATGCTATGCAGACGACCCCAGCCTTTGTTTATCTAATACCAATTGTCATGCTATTTGGTATCGGTAATGTGCCCGGCGTCGTTGTAACCATTATCTTTGCCCTCCCTCCATTAGTTCGTCTAACGAGCTTAGGGATTCGTCAGGTACCGGCCGATTTAATTGAAGCAGGGCACGCCTATGGAGCACATCCATTACAAATGTTATTCAAAATCGAGCTCCCTGTTGCTAAACCGACCATTATGGCCGGCATTAACCAAAATCTAATGCTTTCGCTCTCAATGGTGGTCATTGCTTCCATGATTGCGGTGGGCGGCTTAGGCCAGATGGTATTGCGAGGGATTGGACGCTTAGATATGGGTCTAGCCGCCATTGGTGGCTTATCCATAGTCTTACTCGCAATCATGCTGGATAGAATCACGCAATCAATGGGAAAACCCAAAATGGACGCCAGGACTCACTGGTACCAACGTGAACCACTTTGGTGGATACTCAAGTTCATTCCAAAACTTCAAAACAAAGGATAATATTATGCAAAAATTACCTCTCATTCTTTCGGCCACCTTATTAGTGGCTTCGGCGAGCCAATCAACTTGGGCCGCTAAGGTAACCTCTTTTCAATCGCCAATAGCCGAAGAAACCTTCCAAACAGAAATTGTAAATCGAGCATTGGCTGAGCTTGGACACGATGTAGGTAGCATTAATGAAGTTTCTTATTCTGTGGGTTATCAACAGATTGCACAAGAAGCAGAGTCCGACGACATCAGCTTTATAGCGGTGAACTGGGATCCTTTACACAACGCGATGTATGAAAAATTAGGCGGTGATAAGGTTTTTTATCGACAAGGGAATTATGTAGAAGGAAGCGCACAGGGTTACCTGATTGATAAAAAAACGGCTGAAGAATACAACATTAAATATATTAATGATTTAAAAGATCCAAAGATCGCCAAGCTCTTTGATAATGATGGAGATGGCAAAGCCGATCTTGCAGGCTGTACTCCAGGCTGGGGTTGTGAGAAAGTTATTGAGTATCAGTTAGATAACTTTGGACTACGTGACACCATCACACACAAGCAGGGTTTATACTCAGCGATCATCTCTGAAACCATCACAAACTTTGAGCAAGGTAAGCCAATTCTTTACTATACTTGGACACCTTACTGGGTTTCCGGAATTTTGGTCCCAGGAAGAGATACAGTCTGGTTAGAAGTGACGCATACGGCTCACCCAATAACCAAAGACACCTCTTTAGCAAATGGTGCTAACTATGGCTTTAATGTCAATGCCATGCGCATTGTCGGAAATCATTCCATTGCTAAAAAGCACCCAGATGTTGCAAAACTGTTCTCTATTATGCAAGTTGACGTTAACGACATCTCTGCGCAAAATCAACTGATTAAAAATGGTCAAAACACCATGGTCGATATCAATCGTCATGTTGACGCATGGATTAAGGCTCATCAAAAAACGTTTGATGGTTGGATTGCTCAGGCCAAAGCGGCTAAATAACAAATCCACAGTAAAAGCACAGTTAAAAGCACGGTCTTACCGTGCTTTTTTATGTCTGAAATTTACGGAAACGTAAGATGCATTCACTCTCCACCAACATTGACAGCCATTACGTCATATGATCAATCTAGTTAGCCTATTTAAAGGCTCTAGTGCTCCTTAATTCTCCTCCTAATAACTAAGCTCACATTCAGGCAAATCGGCTCTATTTACGCCGCACACAATATTTCTAAAATATTTCAATCTTTTATCATCAGCAATTTATTGTTGCCTATATTCACTATTAGGCAGATGATAGAACTGTATAGAGTATGAATGACCAGGCCTGGTCACTTTTGGAGTAACAAATGGTTTATATAAACAAATTCTTAGCATCTTTACTGCCAATAGGTGTGTTAACGCTATCATCGTGTGCGATGCAACCGCCAACGTCTTTAATGGATATTCAAGCAGGAGAGGTCTTTGTATTGCAAACGGCGATTACAATCGAGCCTAATAAAAGCAGGAGCTTCATGCAATTTGGCCAGTTAACTGGAGGTTCATTTGATCATAGTGAACCGCACTGTCGCATCGAAATCCGCAATTTGAGCGAACTACCGCAAACTATTCACCCTGAACGTTTTGTTATCACGCAGGTGAATATCGATGAAGAGATGATTGCGTTACGAAACCAGCCCATTCAACTGGCGATGAATGATTCAATCGCTCCAACCACCATGACCGATGGTGCTTCTGCAAAGATGCTGGCACTCGGTGGCTATGAACGTCCTGAAACCATGGATCTGGTTCATCTCTATTTACACTCAAAACAACAACCGAATGTTTATAGACTCACTTGCTCCGGCTCTTTAAGTAATGGCAGTCTAGCCGATGCACCGAGAAGCTACCGACCACAACGCCAACAGATTCAAAAAATTATTGGGGAAATTGGCCATATAGAAAACTAATCATTAAAAGCACTATGTAAAAGCTGGCCTACTAAAATTATTAAAGAGACTCTTATGAGAAAAATAGATTAGGCGGCTATACATAATATGATGAACATGATGTCGATTACGATTCGCGGCACGTTTTAAACGTTTATGAAGTTACCAGGCCTGGCATGTCCTGCGGCTTTACAAAACCATGTGAGCGTAGGGTCGTTTTATTTTGGAGGTTCGTTAGCGGGTAATTCGAATAGCTAAAGCTCTTTAGCGGTGTCGGAGTCATGGCTTTACAAACGAATTGCATAAAACAACATTGCCCGTAGCTCATCTAACGACAATTCTGTTAGAGCACCATGGGTTTTATAAAAAGGCATAATGCTTAGCGCGTGTTCGATTCTTACATTGTTGGTTGATATAGGTCTATTCAACGATTAACCACACTCACTTTAAGAAGCCGATGGATGATTTTCTTGACTGACTTGGCGAATGCGTTCAGCAGGCCGAAAAAGTTGAGCCATAAGGTAATCTTGGAAATCTTGAGGATAGTCCAACTCGGATAAGGCAATCTTCATACAGCCTAACCAAGCATCTCTATCAGATTCATCTATTAATAGATGCGCATGAGCCTGTGGGATATCGATACCACCGAACTTCTCTGCATAAATCTGTGGCCCCCCCATCCAACCTGAAAGAAAATGGACAAGTTTAATGCGTGAATTGGTCAAATCAGAACGGTGCATTGCACGTATTTTGGCGGCCTGCGGCAAAGAGTCCATGGCATCATAAAAGTGATCTACTAATTTAACCAGTCCAGCATATTCGCCAACAGCCTTATAGGTGGAATCGCCATGACCGTATGATTGGTCCTTTGTGAATATTTGCATCGTTTCTCTCAATTATGGAACTAATATAGAAAACTCTATTGTAAAGAGTTCAGTTACTGCCTGATTGTACGGGCAATATCAAATTCGTCTTCAAAGTTTGAACGGTAGGGGTTGATATCCAACCCCCCTCTACGAACATAACGCGCATAGACCGTTAAATTATCAGGCTTACACTGCTTCATAATATCGGTGAAAATACGTTCGACGCACTGCTCATGAAATTCATTATGCTCACGAAATGAGATGAAATATTTAAGCAGATTTTCATGATTAATCGGCATGCCTTCGTAACGAATAACCACCGAACCCCAGTCAGGCTGACCCGTCACCAAGCAATTGGATTTAAGTAGATGGCTATTTAACGTTTCACTGACTTTCTCAGAAGAGGGTTCTGTCGTTAAGAGAGTTGGATTTACTTGATAGTCCGTCACTTCAATATCTAAACTATCCAAATTCTCACCCGGTAGAACCCCTGTTAAGGTCTCGTCAAAATTCAAACTTCGTATCAACACATCTACCGAATCGCCACAGGCCAGAGTTAGGTCTTTAATGAACAACTCTTCAACCTGTTGTTGACTATCAAAGCGAGTGCCATTAAATGAGTTTAGATATAATTTAAGAGATTTTGACTCAATTAGATTGGGTGAGTCTGCAGGAAATGCAAATTCGGCTATCACCGCATTCGGTTTACCCTTCTGATTTAACCAAGAGACTTCAAAAGCGGTCCAGATATCCAACCCCTGAAAAGGTAAATAATGTAGGTCGAAACCTAATTCATCCCGCTTTTCTTGACGTGGAATCGGAAACAGTAGAGTCGGATCATACTGAGCACAATAGGGAGTGGATTGACCCAGCAAACTATTAACGGCTGAACCTCTATTGGTAAGTGGTTTAGTCAAAATATCTCCTAACCTGGTAGATCAAAATTACGAAGTGCTGTTCTAAAAGCATTGAAAGGACTTAATAAGCCATCGGCGACAATAATGGCAAACCCCATCCAGTGATAGAAAGTCGGTTCTTTACCTTCAACAAACCCAAGATAGGTTAATAAGGCAGTGGCTAAAATAATCGATACTATAGCCCAAAACAGATCCATTAAAAATGCGACTGAACTGACATTTCCTGACTTAAACATTTCAATAAATAGAACCACCACAGCCAGGGTGATAAAGGTGTAACCAACGGGACCATCGAGTGTTAGCTGCAAGTATTCTGCTGCAATTAGAAATAGAATGACGAACAACATCCATGGCACTTTACTTAGCATATTTAACACGCTACCCGATGACACCTTAGCATTTGATCCCATTACTGTTCCTTGATTGAATTATTGAGTTTAGTAAACATTATAGCGAAGCACTCAAGATTTAAAAGCAGATCACTAAAATAGAGCTTTACCAAAATAGATAAATTGGCATAGTATTACCCTGTATTAGATAACTAAAGGACGAGGATTCCTAACAGCACTAGGCCGTTAAGAGTAGGTTTGTATTGCTACTGCCTACTGGTTCCAGCTTCACAGACGAAACTAACTTTCGATAAAAAGAGTTCTTATTTAGTCCGAGTGTTGTAAATACTTTCAGCGTTATCCGCCGCTAACTGCTCGAAAACAAATCTATCTTTATATTTAGACTGGTCTACTTTTCGAGCGTCTTCAACAGTACCGCCTTCTTCAATAACCTTTAAAACTTCTCGTTCAACGTCTTTAAAGTAGGTGATGGTTTTTTCTTCTAAATCGGCCAGAGTGGTTGCCGTGCCGTGGCCAGGAATGACCAATAATTTACTTGGGTCAATAACCTCATTCATGGCCGTAACCTTCATTTTGTCGAATGATGTAATCCATTTCTGATAATCACCTCCATCTCCAAAAAGGCCTGGAAGGCGTTCGTTAAAGCCTAAATCACCGGAGAACGCTAGGTTTTTACTTGGAATGATTGCACCAGCCATGGTCGGAGTATGTCCGCCACCGTAATTCATTAAAATTACTTTTTCATTATTACCAACATCCACAACCAGTTTTTTATCAAAAGAGGTGTAACTTGCCGTTACGTCATGTGAAGGTTCGTTAATCACGTTTCCTGAAGCAGCTAAATAACGAGTTTTCGCTTTATTAAAGTTCTTATGGAAGTGCTCGGTGGCCTGCTCTTGTGAATAAATGTTTTTAACACCGACATCATGCCAGTAGCTCGCGCCCATATTTGCATGACCTTGCTGATTCTCAATTGAAACCCACTTCACAGGCTTATCCGTAACAGTCTTTAACAGTTGATGAAAACTATAAGCGACAGCCTCATTCGGCCCTGCATTAAAAACAAAAACGCCATCGTCAAAAATAACAGCACTCATATTATTATTGAACCCGAAGTTTCCACGATTCCCCCAGATAAAACTTCCAACAGACATGTAAACACCGTCCGAAACTTTTGTTAGTTCAGGGATTGGCAATACCTTGCCAACATACCCCAGCTTTGTCTCCAGTGCGTCAACCTCGGATGCATAGACACCAAATGAATCAGCGTAAGGGGATGCAGTCGCTAAAGACGGCATTAAAATGGCCAGACCAATAAGAAGTTTTTTGTTCATCTGATGCTCCAAAATGTATTATTTTGTTTTCGATATTAATTAGGGGTATTTACTTTCATTCATTTCAGCAATCTTCGCTTTCAGTTCGTTTTGATATTGGATTTGTGCAAAATAAACATTACTACATGAATAACACTCTTCTTTTAAGAAGTGCACTTTAGCATATAACTCCAAGCTTCATAATACAAGCAGACTGCGTCTGCGGTGCTTATATCCCCGACCTGAAGAGCGGGGTTTTACGCAATAAAGGATAAAAGACATGCAAAAAAAAACCCGCTGTGCCAGATGGCATAACGGGTTTTTAGAATATAAGCTTGGCAATGACCTACTCTCACATGGGAACTCCCACACTACCATCGGCGCTAAGACGTTTCACTACTGAGTTCGG
>Ga0314774_1001059_pt1 | contig 18948 bp, 22 predicted proteins | sample MetaGCBIA2018_FD_204515 | JGI IMG/M metagenome (GOLD analysis project Ga0314774, IMG submission 204515) | Cryopeg brine microbial communities from Beaufort Sea near Barrow, Alaska, United States - CBIA 2018 | ecosystem: Environmental > Aquatic > Marine > Coastal | place: USA: Alaska | collected...
CCATGTGAAGCGCGGGACGCTCCTGTCCCGAAAGGCCTTAGACGGTGTTCATCACTCCGGCTTCCTGCCGTATCAGCCACCAGGCCGCCACGAGTCCCCAAACTGCGTTGAAGATCAGTACCAGTAACGGTGTCAGGGTGCCTAGGTCCTGACCCAGAACACCGACGCCCAATTTCATCGGGAACACTATCAGACATTGCACGATGGTGGGCCCAAGACTCAACAGCAACCCGCGCGCGAACATGTTCATGCTACCGAGGGGCAACAGGAACGCAAACCCCCAGATGCCGCCCCATATCATAAATGAATAGATCATAGACGGTGTGAGCGGGGGCGCGAGTGCAACACCCAACGCCGCGGAAATTCCCAGCATTCCGAACAGCCAGAGCGTGAGTACGGTGGCGAGGCCACCGAGGCATCCTGCGGCGAATAAGCCAGAGAGGCGTGTAGCCATTTCGTATTCCTTTTTCTATAGAGGCCAGCGGAGTTGGGTTGCACCCGGCGGATAAGTTCTAAACTTATAGACCCCGCCTGATGGCGTCAAGTGTCGTCTAAATGCTTGCCCAGCATCGCGTTATAGCTCCCGGTCGCCGCTTTGTACTCAGCCCTGGTTCGAGCTATCAGGTCGCAGACAATGCAGAGCTTCACCGTTCATCGACGGAGCAGGGAGCCAAGCTGTTCGTTGTCGACTAAACTCACATAACCAGGCCATCATTGATGACAAAATCTGCGCGTCACTGCGGCTTTGTCATCAATGATGGCGGACGTTATGTACGGCACTTTGAGGTCATCAAGCATCAGTTTCGGTAGAATGTTGGCGGTAAACGGGTGCAATTGCTTTGTAATCAGCCATCCAAATTCGTTAACGATCTGGCGGACGCCCAAGTGGGGCGCCGGTTGATTTTGGCGTTATGTTTTTATTCAACTAAAGGAGTTTATCAATAAATGGAAATTATTTACCCAATGTTTGCACTTGTAGTTCTTACATTTGTTATTGGATTTAGTACGGGAATATCTCGCTTAATTAGTGCGAAAAAAGGATTAGTGGATCGCAGGTATTTTAAGTTATTCGCTGGATATACTCCACCCGATAACATAGTTAAACTAGGTCGTAATTTTTCCAATTTACTTGAAGTTCCAATTTTGTTTTATGCGGTTGGTATTATCCTGCTAACTTTAGATATTAACAACCAACTAATGCTAGGTTTTGCTTGGGCTTTTGTTGCCTTTCGTATAATTCACTCAGTTATTCATGTTACATATAACAATCCAATTCATAGGTTTTTGGCATTTTTATTATCAAGTAGCATTGTACTAGTCATGTGGGTGCAGTTGGTGATAATTATCAGCTAAAAAAAATAACAATAAATTAAACAGGGACAAAATAAAGTTGGCTGTTTTCACTTCGTTCAACATTTCAGCCAACATTATTTTGCCCGTTAATTGGGCATTGAACTAAACCGCTTCGCGGTAGCGAATGGGCCTGGGAGTTTTCCCCCGAACACAAGGTAATCCTTCCATTTTAAGCAGCAGTTATTTATAGAAATTCTTTATAAGTGCGACGGTTTCCAATGCGCCACTAATTCCAGTAAGCCGGGGAAGCGCGCATTGAGGTCTTCTGTCCTCAGCCGGCTGCGGCGCTCCAGCCCGTACTGTCGCTGGCGGATCAAGCCAGCTTCACGTAAAGCCTTGAAGTGATGGGTCAGCGAAGACTTAGGACGATCTAAACCGAACCACCCGCAGGGATGATCATAGGCCACCGATTCGAGCATGAGCTTGTGGACGATGGTCAACCGCAACGGATCTGCGAGTGCTCCCATGACCTTCTCAAGACGAAGTAAACTGATTGCCGGTTCAGGTAGCGGCTTCGGTAAGTCGGATGGCAACTCGGGGTCGCAAGCTGGGGTACGGGGAATATTCACAGGCGGATAATAGCACATGTACGAGTTTTGTCGAACTTGTGCTACTGTACGATAAAACTCGTATAAGGAAATGCCATGCCTACCCTCGACACGTCGCCTGCTACCGTCCTACCGCCTTCTGCCTGCAGCGATACCCAGCTATCACAACCATCGCCCTGGCGGATGTGGGCGGCTGCCTGGATGGTGACAGCCGTTTTTATGCTCTCGAATTCTCCCACCCCGCTGTATGTGCATTGGCAACAGCAGCTTGGTTTTTCTGCCGGGACTTTGACAGTGATTTTCGCCGCCTACATCGCCGGTTTGTTGGTTACTCTGCTGGTCGCAGGGCAACTTTCCGACCGGCTGGGCCGTAAACCTATACTCATTCCTGGCCTGCTTGCAGCCATCGTGGCGTGCGTTCTCTTCGCGACCGCCTCATCCATCGTCATGTTGGGTATTGCACGACTGCTAACTGGTATTGCCGTTGGCGTCATCGTCTCAGCTGGCATGGCGGCAGTCGTCGACACGGGCGGATCTGAGCGCAAGCGGCGTGCGACCCTGGCGGCATCAGTCGCCATGGTGTTCGGTGCAGGTCTTGGGCCGTTGCTGGGTGGAGCTATGGCACAGATTCTTCCGCAGCCCGTAATTCCCATCTTCTCCATTGAATTGATTATACTGGTCAGCGCCTTAATAGTTGCCACCACGCTTCCAGGCCATGAGGGATTTAGACGTGTCAGGGGGGGCAGTCATCCTCATACAAAACTTCACCTGCCTACGGTGCCAAAGCCAAACCGTCGCCACCTTATATTGGGCATCGTGGTTTTTGCCCCGGGTATTACGGCTACATCGTTCGTGCTTTCGCTTGGGCCATCAGTGTTAACAGAGTTGTTGGAAGTTCGTAGCCCGTTGATCGCCGGAGGTATGGCTTGCGCGATGTTCCTGGCTGCAACGGGTGTGCAATTCAGTGTTAGCCGTTTGCACATTCGCACGATCTTACTGCTAGGATCGATCTCGACAATTCTGGCGATGGTTAGCCTTACGATCGCTATTCACGCCTCGCTAGTAGTGCTGCTCATCGTGGCGGCGTTGCTGGCTGGAGCGGGACAAGGCCTAGGACAGCTCGGCGGGTTGATGCTGATTGCAATCCATGTGCCTGATAACCATCGGGCTGAAGCCAATTCAGTACTCAATATCGGCGGCTATGTCCCAGCAGGCTTGCTACCAGTTGCTACGGGATATTTTATCGATGCCGCTGGCCTTGAAACGGGCAGCACTGTATTTACCACTGCTCTCGCCATCGCCGCGACGCTGGGAGGTGTGTTTGTTTTTAAGAATCTTCAACGAGGGCAGCCTCCAACTCCAAGTGCAACACTCGGTTAATGAACCCCGGTCGGGGCGCTCTGGGTTCGCTCGAGCAGATCCATAAAGACTTCCAACGGCGCCCTGAAACCTTGACCGACAATAGACAGGCACACATGACCAACAAAACGGGCTGTCATTCGGCACTGCCTATCGCAGCCACCCCAGCCACAAGACGTCAAGATGGGCCTGGAGTCTCAACGTTGCTGGCCATGCCCGCGCTGTGAGGATGGTCTTGTACGCATGATTCGTCAGATCCCACGGTTCAAATGCGCAGCGGTGCCGACGGGCTAGAGATTCCGTTCGTCTTGATCCGGTGGGTGAAAACTGACAGTTCGTTGTGAACCGGGCTTCTCTGCGGTCGAAGGCTGGAAAAAGTAGTATCTGAGAGGTAGTCTGAGGAAAATCACAACAAGGAACCGCCTCGTGACGGATTTACTGAGACCAAAACCGGCCGGTATTGATTCGCATCTGGCACCAGACCTACCGTTCCGGCTCCTGCCCGAAAATTACTTTATCCTTATACGCAGCCCGATGGCTCTGTTCCTGGGGCTTAGTCCAACAGACATTCAAAAGTCATGCTGCGACGGCCATTAAATGCTTAGGTGTTAGGCAGCCGACAGGGAGCCGTTTCCATTAAGCTAAATGTGGTTTGTTACTTGATTCAAGAAGGCATCACTGAAGAAGATGCCTTAGATAAAAATAAAATATTCAAGCGAACTCCAATAGAAATCAAAGGAGCCGTCGCTTTAGGGCTGAAAATTATAAAATCGAACAAAAAATAAAAGCCAAAGACTAAAACCTTTTTACGCATTAACTGTTTTATTGGCATTCGCTGCTGCGATTTGGGCGATGTACAATGGAAAGCAGATCTGATAACCATATTAACGGGCGATGTTTCAGCTTTTCTAGCATGCCAATCATTTGAGGCAACCGTTGAGCCGAATGCACTTCAAATTGAAGAGCAAAATGCAGTAAATGAAATATAAAAAATTCTCAAACAGCGTAGAGTTGAGTAAATAAAACGCTAAAAAGTTTTTTAAGTACACTCTTTACGGTCGCCGGGCGCTCGTTTCTCGCGCCGTTTATTGCAGGCGTTAAATCAGTAATGATACCGGAACTGAACGGTAAGTAGAGCGTCATCCGTGACCTTGTAGACCATGTGATCTTCTTTATTGATTCGGCGAGACCAGTAGCCAGTCAGACTATGCTTTAGGGGCTCTGGTTTACCAATACCTTCGAACGGTTCGCGCTTGGTTTCCTTAATCAACTTGCTGATTCGGTTAAGCGCCTTTTTGTCGGTTTTTTGCCAGTACAGATAGTCTTCACAGACCTTATCCATGGTTTTTGCTAAATTGGTTCTTGCAGCTGTGTAGCTAATTGCATCCATAAGATAGCTCCTGTACGGAATACTGTTATTGTACGGGATACCGTACACATAAAGATTTAACAATCAGCTGCACAACGACCGATTTTACGCCGTTCCGCGGCTTCAGACCGGCGTGTGAGCCGGGCGTTATATTTCAACGAGTGAACTTTGGAGCTCGTAATAGGGAATAAAAATTACTCGTCATGGTCGTTAAGGCCATGGCTGTTTTTGTCGGTTCACGGTCTAGCTTTTAAGGAAGTGCGGATTCCACTGGACCAGGACGATACTTACACCGCTATTGCCCAGCACACTGATGCAGGGAAAGTCCCTGTGCTTAAGGACGGTGATCTGACCGTATGTGATTCGCTGCAATTTGCGAATACATTTCAGAGCAGTATCTGGATGGCGGTGGATGGCCGAGCTCTGTTCGTGCACGAGCAGACGCAAGATCCTGCAGTGCTGAAATGCACTCGGGCTTCCCGGAGATTCGAGGCCAATTGCCAATGAATTGCCGCGCGGTCGGGCGCAAAGTCCCTCTCAATGCAACTCTTGAACGGGAGGTGGCTCGGATAGATCAAATCTGGTCACAGTACCGAGAAACCTATTCGAGTGTTGGTCCGTGGTTGTTCGGTGAGTTCTCTATTGCGGATTGCATGTTCGCTCCGGTTGCGTCGCGATTTAAAACCTACGGGATCAATGTTTCGACTGCGTCTGCAGAATACATGCACTTCATTCTCGACCATGAACAAATGGGGGCGTGGATTAGGCAAGCTCACGCTGAGCCTGAAACCATAGACGTGGCCGAGGTAGGAATATAAAAATCACAGGCACGGCGACGGCGACGGCTACTGCATTGCGGCTTCGTTCCACAGCCGTGCGTGCAGATACATCGACAGTGCTCTGGTACACATCGCGGATATTCACCATGCATCATTGAGTAAGTCAGATAACAAGGCAATGCACGCGACAAGCGCGTGATTGCGGCGTTGAGGCTGTAGAAAAACCCCAAACCGAACGGTTTTTGGTAGTATTGAGAAAACAGACAGGGAGCCGTCGGAATGCCTCGTTTTAAGCACTACAACTACGATCAGGATACGATGGTGGTCATCAACTACCGAGAGCAGCTCCAGCCCGGCACCTTCGAGCACGCGGTTCACTACCTGATTGAGCACAAGCTGGACCTGACGGTTTTTCACCCGAAATATCGCAACGACGACACCGGCCGCCTGGCCTACGATCCGGTCATTCTGTTGAAGATCATTCTGTTTGCTTACTCCAAAGGCATCACCTCCAGCCGCGAGATCCAGTGGTGCTGCGAGACCAACATCATTTTTAAAGCTTTATCCTGCGATACCGTCCCGCACTTCACCACCTTGGCCAAGTTTGTCGGTCAGCACGCCGATGAGATTGAAGAACTGTTCGAACAAATACTGCTGGTGTGCCATGAACAGGGCCTTCTGGGTAACGAGCTGTTTGCTATCGACGGCTGCAGAATGTCGTCGGACGCCGCGAAGGAATGGTCTGGCACCTTTAAAGAGCTGGACGAAAAACGGGACAAGGTGAAACGGTTGATTCGCCACCATTTGCATGGGCATCACGAACGGGATGAGGCTGAAACAGAAGCGGAATTGGATCGAGATATTCGACGCGCGAAAACCGTGCTCTCTCTGGATGAGTCGATGAAGGAAGCTATTAAAGATTGATCTGCTAACGAAGAATGCTATGGGCCATATTTAAAATCGGGATGATTAAATGAAGTATACAAAGGACTGGACAAAGGTTTCTTACCCAACTGCAAAAATAGAAAGGATGGAGGCTTTCTTTTCCAGTCATGGATTTTCGCCTCACAGACACGATACATATGCCTTAGGAATTACCCTCAACGGTGTGCATAGTTTTAGCTACCAGAAGTCCATGCGACATAGTATGCCGGGAAATGCGGTCGTTATACATCCAGATGAGTTGCACGATGGAGAAGCGGGAACTGTAGAGGGTTTTCACTATAAAATCCTCTACATTCCGCCAGAGGTAATTCAGCAAGTACTCGGGGGTAAGCCGCTGCCTTTTATTCCGGGAGGCATTTCATCAGATCAACGAATCGTATCCGCCATCTCCAACATGCTCACCAATCTTGACTTTCAGTTAGATAGCCTGGAAGAGGATGATGGGATCTATGATATCGCGCAGGCTCTTAATGACGCATCCGGGAAAAAGGAGCAGCGCAAAAAATTAAATTACAAAGCCGCCGAGTCGGCCAGACAGTTCATACTCGACGCCACCAACGAAGCGGTCACCATGGATCGCCTTGAACAAGTCTCCGATACTGATCGATGGTGTCTCTCGAGGGATTTCCGTGCTTTGTTTGGAACAAGCCCCTATCGGTATCTGAGCATGCGGCGCCTTGATAAGGCCAAGAGCATGATTAGCACTGGGATGGCTTTGGTTGACGTCGCTGCAGCCTGTGGCTTCACAGATCAAAGTCACATGACGCACCATTTTTCGAAAGCTTACGGATTGCCTCCCGGCCGGTGGGCTGATCTCATACTTCGCAAGTAGACCCCAAATCTGCACGATCATACAAGACCCCTTTCCGTCCTTATAACTAGAATCTCTTTGGACTCTAAAAAGATCCCGAGTGTTTTTTTGCACGCTCCGGTTAAATTTTGGGATTCAGGACGAGGCCTTCTTGTCTTTGTAAAGAGGCAAAGGCTTCCTGCTTAAAAATACTTAAAGGGAAATACTATGAAATTTGACAGCAAAGTTAATCCAGTTGCAGGCACAGTTGGCGGTACCGTTGGCGGCACAGTCGGTGGAACTGTGGGCGGCACACTAGGACAGAAAGGTGTTCAGTTAGCTACTCGTTTGACCAAGTAGTTTACCAGGCCACCCGAAAGGGTGGCCGTTGATACATCTAAAGGATGAGGGTTGCTTCGTGATAACTGCAGTAGAAACAAAAAAATTTACTTTATCTAAAGATATTATCCAGCAACGGGTTGGGGATAGGACAGCAACCTACCACAGACTCTTGGGAGGTCTTTTCTTCTTGGATGATGCCGGCCAAGAGGTTCTGCAATCCTTTAAAAGAAGTAAATCTGTGCCGGAATCTGTTTTGAAAGGGCAGGCCAGAAATCGAAAAGAAGAATTGGTTCAGCAATTGATTGCCAGGCGTATATTGCTAGAAAGCACGGCTTCAAAAGTACAGCACTCGACGCCTCAAATAGAGAAAAAAGTAAATATCATCCAGCTGATTTTGGCCAATGCCTGTAATTTTGGCTGCACTTACTGCTTTGAAGGCGTTCAGGGCAAAGAGATGTCGGTTGAGGATGAGGTCAATAAGGTCGAAGAGTCTAGAATCATTGCTAAGGACAGTATCAAAGTAAACATTGAAAACTCGATGTATGCTTCCAAAGAGCGGTTCGAACACCAGTACAGTCCCCAGAATCGCTCAATGAAGCCGGAAGACGGCGTTGCTTATGTTGAATCCGCATTAAGAGTTGCGAGATCGGAAGGTGTTCAAGAGATCATGGTTCAGTTTTTTGGGGGGGAACCCTTGTTGAACTGGCGCACGATAAAGGCGGTTCTGGAGAGGTTTGGTCGCGGTGATAAGGATGAAATGATCATCCACTACTCGACGGTGACCAATGGTTCTTTGATCACCGATGAGGTGTCCAAGACTTTCCGCGAGCACGAAGTGGCCGTGTGCGTCAGTGTGGACTCGCCGAACAGTCCTAACCGTCCGCTCAAAAACGGGGATGACAGCATGCCAGTTGTCATGAGAGGGCTAAGAAAACTGCAGCAATATAATAATAGGGTGGCCCTAAACGCGGCGCTGACGTCAGCAACATGGGACGACTTTGATGAAGGGATAGTAGATTTGGCAGTCGAGGTTGACGCCAAGGAGATTGGCGTCGTCGTTGATTTTGACCCCACTTTTTATTCCGAGTATGGCGCCGGGAACATCGTTGATCGACTATGGCGTGTTGTTCAGTACGGCCGCGAAAAAGGCGTGGTGTTGACTGGCTATTGGCATCAGATTTTCCAAGTCATGCTGGGCTTTGATGCGGTCAGCTACCGGGGATTCAAGAACTGCTCGGCTAAGGGCGCTCAGTTCAGTATCGAGCCTAATGGATCAGTCTTCTCCTGCAAGGCAGGATCAACTTTGCTGGGGGATATTCGCGATGAGACTAAAATTCTGAACGAAAAACCCTACTTGGAACACGCGAAGTTACGGCGGGAGAATCCGAATTTCTGCAATGGCTGTGAAATTGAGGGCTTTTGTGGCGGACTTTGCCTAGGTCCTCTTGAAAAGAAGTTCGACTCAATAAAAGCGGTAGAAGAATCGGCCTGCGATTTCTATCGAGGCATCACCAAAAAGCACATTGAAGCTATACAGCCTTACGAAGTTGCCACTTTTGATCTTGAACCTGCCAAATAAGGGATAAATATATGACAGCTTTAGCCGAACAAATCGCCCTTAAGAATAGCGCCAATAGTGACTATTTGGAGAATGGATACTGCGTAATCGATATGCCTGAGATCCCCCAAAGCCTATTGGGTTCATTCGACAGTATGCCGCGAGATATGCCCAGTCTGGGTAGGCACAGAGAGCTTCGCTTGACTCAGTACATTGGATACTGGGAAGAAGGGGAGTGGGTTTTTGCACCCCTTCCAAAGAGAAATTATGTTCAATCTGCCGACTACATAAAGTTGGCCGAGGCCGGCGGCGTACCAAGGCACCGCGAACAAATTGTCGGGGATCTAACGGCCTTGGTTGCAGCGGTATTGAATCAGTTGCCCGTTGAGCTCAATGAAATGTTCCAGATCAACGTCAACCAGATCCGGGTAACCGCGAATGTTGAATACAAGGGCGTCACGGTACCAGAAGGACCGCACAGGGATGGCCACGAGTTCAGCGTTATCGCCGTAGCAAGGAGAAACAATGTTAAGGGCGGGGAAACCCATGTGATCGATCCAACAACCCGGGAAATCTTGTTCCGAACCATCTTGGATGAAAACCAGGCCATTCTGATCGATGACGAGCGTTTCATTCATTACGCCAGCAACATCGAGCCGGAGGAAGGTGATGTGGGTTACCGGGATATATGGGTGATTGAAATCAACCGCTGGCACAACCGAGCATACGGGCCCGCTCACGAACGAACATCTATGGCCTAACCGTATGCGCGATTCTACAAGCCTTGAAAGAACTTTAGACCGGGACCGAGGGAAGGCGTCGCCCATAAGACGGCCTTTCCTCAGGGTACTCCCATCCGCTATTGCCATTATCCCAGTGAGCATGCTTTTCGGAGTGCTGGCGCACCGAGCAGGCTGGAGCATTCTTGAAATTCTGGCCGCCGGACTTCTCGGCTTTACAGGTAGCGGCCAGTTTGCATTGCTACCGCTAGCAGAGGCCAATGCCAGCTTCCTAACAATGCTGATTATCTGCACATCCATTAACAGTCGGTACTTTCCAATTGCATTCACCACAACCGAAAGGCTGCCAAAGACATTTTTTGCCAGAACTTTTGTTTCACACATGCTCGGTGATGAAGCTTACGCAACGGAAAGAAACAGCGATACGGTTAAAGATACTCTCAGCATTCGATTGACTATCTTCGTATTTTGGGTGGTCTCCGGGGTGATAGGCGCGATGATTTCCAAGATCATTCCCAATGCTTGGCTCAGTACAGATATACACCTAGGATTTCCGGCCAGCGTTGTGCTTATTCACCTTTCTGTCTCACAAATAAAGATGCGGGTATCCGGTATTTATCTCATGCAGTTGGTGATGATGGCTACCTGCTTGTTATTGGCCGCTGCTTTCTACTCGTTGTTAGGGCCAACTTATTTCTGGATCCCAAGCGTAATCATTACGGCTGTCATTTTGGACAAATGGGAAAAACATGAATGAAGGCATAATCACTGCCATCGCGGCACTTCTTTTTACGAGCCTACTGGTCCGAATATTGCCGGTGGTCTACGACTTTCAGTTTCCCGCGGGGCTAGTAAAGTGGATGGAGACGATTCTACCCTCGGCTGTTTTTCTAAATTTTATCGTGTATATTTTTTTGCAGGAAATGCAGATCTCAATTGTCGCTACACTGGTTTCCCTAGGCATCACAGCCATTCTGGCCTATTTGAATCTCGGAGGGCTTTTTGTGGGCGTACTTGGCGGTTGCATGTCGTACTACCTATTGACTATATCGTGATTGCTACATCGCCTGAAATATTTTTCGTACTTCCGAATTTCCCTTTTTATCTAATCAATTTTTCAACGATATTTAGGGCAGGAAATTCAGCGCAACAAATAGGCGGCTTAGGTGCAGCTATTTGGACAACTGGGTTGAAAATCACCGTAACGATTGGCATCAGAAATCTCTGGCAAAGTATTATTTTCTATGCTGAATCAGAATAGTGGGTGGCCATCCTGCAATATCTAACATGCGCACGAATTTACTGACCTTACTTGCTAAGAAAGCAAGCCTCAGCTACTCTGAAAATGTAAAAAAAGGCAAACCCGTCGAAAGGCGGGGACGCAAAGTCACCGGTCTAACGGACTTAACAGTTCTATGACAGCGGGATCGCCGACATTTCATGTGGTTCTTCCGGGTATGGGTTCACCGTATCCACGATCTCTGTTGTGTTTTCGAATCCCCCGACTGGTATTAAATCAAGCGATTGCTAACGGTCATAATCCGGCGGCATGGCTTAACAGGGGAATTACAATGAACTCATCCATTTTTCAGAGCAAGATTTTCCGTCGTGCGGCGCTGGCTTCGATCGTCGCTCTAGGCGCTTTCGGGGCATCCAACAGCTTTGCCGCCGCAAAGTCAACCGCGTCGACCGCCACCGTAATCGCGCCAATCGGGATCACAAAAACGGCGGATCTGGTCTTCGGTAAATTTGCGCCTGACGCCGTCGTTGTTGGTACCGTGACCGTTGACACCAGTGGTGCCCGTACAGCGACCGGAGGGGCTATCCTGTCTACCATAGGTTCCACTCCAACCGCCGCCCAATTCGACGTCACGGGTGATAATAACGCGACCTATACCATTACCTGGTCCGGCGCTGCCTCGCTGTCTGATGGCGCTGGTACGCCTAACACCATGGTTTTGACCAAGATCAGTGACCTTACCGCGGGCGGCGCAGTAACGGGTGAAGTCACAGGCGGTACGCTGGGCACCGGTGGCACCCAGTCCATTTATCTGGGTGGAGTGCTGGACGTGGGTATAGCCCAGGCTGCGGGTACTTATACGGGCGACGTGACAGCGACTGTAGAGTACAACTGAGAGCTCGCCGAGCTCGACAAAAGCGAGTGCTAGTCTGATGAGGCCAAGGGTGGGGTATCAACGATTTTTCAGGTGCGCCGCCCTTGAATTGGCGCTGATGACGACAATCGCCGTTATCAGTGCCAGTGCATCCGCAGGCAGCGTCAAAACTTCGGTCAGTGCTGTTGTAATTGCTCCCGCCAATGTCAGTGATACGGTTTTGATACACGCCTCAAGCGCTCTTGTCAGCGACGTGACGGCTAACTTGACCATACGTCTTCCGGGGGCGGGCTTACCCGGCCCGGACAATAGACCTCTCCACTCCGCCTCAGCCACATCATTGGCGGTCTTGAGCAATGACTGCCTTCAAACTATCAGGATCTTGGCCAGTTGTGTTAAGCGCATGCATAAGGATGGAATGCTCAACGGAGATCCGGTGAGCAACATCATGTTAAATGCCGCCGTTGATACCCGGTTCGCCAGAAACGATGTCGGCGTTACCGTGACGTACAACTAGTATGCCCATTCCAAAAAGAAGCGCCGCAATGAAATCATGCTTGCCGAGAATACTGGCCTGCGTCGCCTTGGCGTCCATGGTGGCTCCCACCAGTTGGGCACTAGTAAACATTGCGATCGAGAATGTCCAGAATTTGTCCTTTGGCAGTTTTGTGGCCGGTAACGGGGGTTCCGTGACGGTCAGCGCCAATGGCAACCGCAACGCCGGCGGCGGCGTCGTGCTGATACCGTCAAGCCTGGGTACCGCTGCACAATTTACGGTCAGTGGGGAGCCTAACATGACATATACAATTCAACTGCCTGGTAATGACTTCGTCAGCTTGACGGGGCCGGGCATCGATATGTTCGTCAACAATTTTACCAGTACCCCCTCAGGCGTGGGGGGGCAACTGGGAGCCGGAGGTTCACAGGCTCTGTCTGTCGGAGGAACGCTCAATGTGGGCAGCGACCAAGCCCCCGGCAGCTACTCCGGTACCTTCTCCGTGATAGTGGACTACAACTAAACGGTAGTCGCCCGCCTCGGCCCGCCCGGATGAAGCTAATAAGGATCCCGAACGATGCCACATGCCTTGACCCAAAAAAACAGAGCCATACATTTCTTTCACCGACTCACCCTGTTCGTCCTCCTCCTTTTCTTGCCCGTGAGCCATGCATTGGCTGAGCTGATGTTATATCCGACCAGAATTGTCTTCGCAGGAAACCAGCGCGCGGCGCAACTCGAACTGATCAATAATGGCACCGAGAGCGCAACCTATCGCATTTCCCTGGTAAATCGCCGCATGAGCGAAACGGGAGCATTCTCGGAGATAGACGTTCCACTGCCTGGCGAACAGTTCGCAGAGGACCTGCTGAGGTACTCCCCCCGCCAAGTTACGCTTGCTCCCGGGGCCGGACAGGCCGTCCGGATTATGGTCCGCAAACCCGCTAATCTGGCAACCGGCGAGTACCGCTCGCATATGCTGTTCGCCAAGCAGCCGGATCCCAGGGGCAGAACCAGCGTCGAGAGCAGCGATGCCGCGGCCGATAACGAGATCGGCATCATGCTGACCGCACTGGTGGGTGCGTCGATTCCAGTGATTGTGCGTCATGGCAACACCGATGCCAGTGTTGCACTGACGCATCTCGACCTGCGGCGGCCGGCTGACAAAGCACCGGTCCTGGCGTTTGTTATGGAGCGTAGTGGCAACCAGTCTGTCTATGGCGATCTAACCATCAGCTTTACTCCGCATAGCGGTAGCGAGCAGGTGATTGCCCGCGCCAACGGAGTTGCAGTCTATACACCCAACCCTTTACGCCGCGCGAGCATTACGCTGGGCCAGCTAAACGGCTCTCGACTCACCAACGGGGCCCTACGGGTCACCTATCGAGAACAGGCGGAGGACGGCGGCGCGCTGCTGGCCGAGACGGTTCTGCAACTGCCCTGATGTGTGTTACCTGAAATGGTCTTCGCGTTGACTCGCCCCAGGGCTCGCCTATGGGCGGTGGCAATGTTGATGCTCGCGTCGATTGTGCATCCCCAGCATCTCCTTGCCCAATACCAGAGTACAGAGCGGGAATTTCTTCTGCTTGAGGTCCGTCTGGATCAGTCGGTGCTTTCCGATGCCATCCCTGCCTATGGCCTGGGAGAGCATACGCTGCTGCCTCTGGGCGAGTTAGCCCGGCTGCTCACCCTCGCCATAAAGACTCAGCCCGGACAAGCAATCGCCAGCGGCTTTATTCTCACCGAGGACCGAGGGTTCAGTCTCAATCTGGACGAAGCCCGCGTTACCCGCGCCGGAGTGACGGAAAGCTTTGATCCAGCCCTTGTTTTAACTGAGCAGGATGATATTTACGTTGCCAAGTCTCTGCTTGAACGCTGGCTGCCGGTGGAACTTGAGATCAACCGCTCCAGCCTGTCTCTGCGCGTTCACGCCCTCGAAGCATTGCCATTACAGGCCCGACTCAAACGTGAGCGTCTGGGTGAACAGGCCGGTATGCGCAGGGCCTACGAAGACCCGGGTTATCCCCATTATGAGCAGCCTTACCGGTTGCTAAGCACGCCTTTTATCGACCAGACGTTCGCCACCGAACTACGGAGAAACGACGGTAATACCCAAACCGACGCGCGCTATACGGCCTTCCTTACAGGCGATTTTCTGGGCATGGAGTCGTCCCTGTATTTTTCTAGCCGCAAACAGGACCCAACACCGGATGTGCGCGCCACGCTTGGTCGTCACGACCCCGGTGCGAACTTGCTCGGCCCGCTCCGAGCTCGGTCTTTCCAGCTCGGCAGTATCTCGGCGCCCAGTGTCGACAACGTTACTCGAGGCAGTAGCGGTGAAGGGGTAACGTTAAGCAATCGCCCGTTGACGCAACCTACCAGCTTTGATCGGCAGGTCTTTGAAGGAGACCTGCCGCCTGGCTGGGACGTGGAACTTTATTACAACGATGCCCTTGTAGGCTTTCAACTAGCCGACTCTGAGGGCCGGTATCGGTTCGAAGATCAACCCCTGAGTTATGGGCGTAATGAATTCCAGTTGATCTTCAATGGGCCTCTGGGGCAGACCCGGGTGGAACAATATAGTTTCTCTCTGGCCCAATCCATGGTGCGCCCCGGCGAGTTCCAGTACAGCATTACCGAACATCGCGACGATGAAGGACAGCCCCGGTCCGTCGCTCAGTTCGACTTTGGCCTTTCCCGCTACCTTTCTGCATCAGCTGGATTCATCCGGGCGCCGGTAGATGATACCGAAAAGCAGTACACCAATCTGGGGCTGCGCACGTTCTGGCAATCCATGAGCATCAGCGGCGATTTTATCCAGTCCGAGGACGGTGGTTCGCTTGCCGAGCTCGGGATGCAAACCCGTGTCGGCGGCGTAGCGGTGGACGCGAGCCGCATACACTTGAGCGATTTCAACAGCGACGTATTTCCCGCCTATAGCGACCCTCTTCGCACTCGGGATGAGCTTAGGCTTAGCGGTTCCATTCCGGTGGGGGAGCGTTCAAGTTTACCGGTGACCATTGAGGCAAGGCGAGACGAGCGGGAATCCGGCGTTGCCAACACGGATGTCAGCGCACGGGTATCCGCGTATGCCTACGGTACCGCCCTTACTAACACGCTGAACTGGCGGGCATCCGGTGATACTGAACGTACATTGGGCACGCTGCGTATCAGTCGCCGGGTTCGCGACATGAGTTTACGCAGCCAACTGAATTACACTCTGGGCGCTGAGAGCGATATATCAACGCTGGCGTTCACGGCGGACAAACCTCTGGGTGAAGGCTACCGCATGACCTTGGGAGTAGCGCATACCTTTGCTTCACCGCAAACCCGCTATACTGCCGGTTTTACAAAGAGTCTGGGCCGTTATGGGCTGGGCGTTAATGCCAGCTATGTCGACACGGGAGAGATTGCGCTCGGCGTCCAGCTGTTTGTTGCCATGGGGCGAGACCCGCGACAGGCAGACTGGCTATTCGACGCTCGGCCGATGGCCAACAGCGGCGCCGCTTCGGTAAAGATGTTTCTGGATGACAACAATAACGGCGTCATGGATGACCATGAGCTGCCACTTTCCGGTGCCGGTTTCACGGTCAACGGCGGCCGGCACAGGGCGCGAACGAACGCCGCGGGCATCGCCCATATTGATCATCTTCCCGTTAAACAGTCCGTCGACATCGGGGTGGATATGGCAACGCTGGAGGACCCTCAGTGGTCGCCTCAGCTTGCCGGGCTCAACCTGGTGCCACGGCCCGGCACCGTGGCCGAGCTCGAATTTCCCGTGAGCCTGACTACGGAAATTGATGGCACCGTATACTTGCTGGAGAATGACGTCGAGCGCGGGATAGGCGACCTCGAGTTGGAACTGTTAAACGATCAGCATGAGGTAGTGGGTGAAACGACAAGCAGCTGGGACGGCTTTTACATAGTCCCTCAAGTGGTAGCGGGTGAATACTGGCTAAGGATCTCACCTCAGCAGTTAAGGCGTTTAGGGCTGACAGATACCGGCGGACACAAGCTTACCGTTTCGGGCGATGGCTCGTTTATCAGCGGAGTGGATTTTATAATAATGCCGGATGGCAGACAAAGCGATAGTCGTTCAGGTCCTTTGGATGCTGAGGAGTCAGAGCGGTACGATCAGACTTATTTCCGGACGGAATCTTGGGTACAAGATCAACCCTCTGACTATTTTACTATTCAATTGATAGCGGCCAGTTCGGAGGTAGCCATAAAGCAGTACATTGAGCGTCATAAAATAAAACACACGGCAGCTTATGTGCGTACTTCGCGTCGAGGTTTGCCTTGGTATTCCGTTATCTACGGCAGTTTTACGAGCTATCAGGAAGCTCGGGCCACACTAGAGCGACTGCCACCGACTTTGACAGAGGCAAAGCCTTGGGTACGACGTTTTGATGATGTTCAAGCCGCTTTACGCCAGTAATGTCGCATTCTTGGATTATGAAATCGTTCATGGTAGTTGCACACACCAGGGCAGTGCTTACTGCAAGCAACAGTCGCTGGTTTATCATCAATTCGTTTATTGGCGCCGGAAGCTGGTCCTGACTGAAGACTGTCTGAAGCAAAAGCAAACGGTCACCGGGTTTGCTCGGGTCGTTTCTGTTCCTGGCGCTGGCATCGGCGGAGCCGATGGCCTGACCGTTTCACTGCCCGGCGGTGTTTCCATCACCGGTTTGCACGCCGGCAACATCGAGTTGCTAGGCGCTGTTTTGAGACAGCTGTGATGCCCCACCGATCTTTACGCCTTCACCAATAAACATCGAAACAAGATCAAATGCCTGATGTGGGAAGACAACGGCTCCGCTTCGCGGCAGCGAATGGGCCTGGGAATTTCCCGCGAGATCAGGTGATTTGACGGACACTACGTCAGACCATGACCCAGGCCATGTGCCAACATGGCTTTTCCCCCGAAACCAGCACAGTTGTCTTTATGGAGTCTGTCAACGCCAGTTTAAAAGTGATCCACGTATCGGCGTTCGCCCGACCAGTTGAAGGTTGAATACTTACAAGTCTGTTTCAGCCATCTGGTTCAAGAGCGCTTGCTGTCACCGGCCAGTCGCCGTGTTTACCTCCACGGCATCCGGTTTCTGTATTTGCAGGTGCTGCGCTATAGCGGGCGTTGTCCCTGCGGCCGATTCCCCGGATCATTTCAAGTGGTAGAAGGGAAAGCCGTGCTTTCAATCCTTTTGGCCGTGTCAAACGTCATTCTGGGCTGGCAGTGGCACGGCCATGCAGATCGATGTTCAAAACGCTCCTACGGCGCAGGCTCTTAGAACGAGGCTGCGCGCACTCGTGCCTACGACTTCTCAACGCCGGCGCAGCAGTTTTTCCAAGCGTCGTATCATCGCCCGGACAACCTCGCGCCGGGCCTGGAGCTGATCCCGCCTCACTTGCTCAAGATCAATACCTCCCACCCCATCCCGGTACCTGAGCGGGATAGTTCCCTCAAGCGAGTCGTCGACACTCCTGTCTGCCACTTCACCGTCTTCCCGGCGAGTAAACGGGTCGCCACCCTGAAAATACCGTACCTCTTCTGAAATCATCATGCCTCTGATCTCCATAACATCGCCCCTGGAAACAGGAGCATTGGTTTTCTCATGGGTTCAGGTACATGCTACTGTTGTTTTAAAATGCAAACTATTCCATAAAAATGAGCACAGACTTTGCAAAAAAAAACAGGTAAGCCGGGCCGAAAGTCCTCTACCGTTACCCATAAAACACGGAGTCTTCTGGCATGGAATGACTTTGAGATCATCCTTGCAATCGGAAACGCAGGTTCTCTATCTGGCGCGTCACGCGCCCTGGGTGTAAGTCACGCGACTATTTTTCGGCGGTTGGGTGATATTGAACAGCGCTTGGGCGTTACGCTCTTTGAGAGGAGCCGTACCGGTTACCGGCCAACTCTTGCAGGGGAAGAACTCGCCGACACGGCCAGAATTATGGATGAGGCCGCCTTGGCAGCCGAACGTAAAGTCGCCGGTCGGGACCTGGAGCCCAGTGGAGAAATCTGGGCGACCACAACGGACTCCCTGTTGATGGGATTGCTGGCGCCTCTGTTCACGCAATTCCGGCATAAATATCCGGGCATCGTGCTGGATGTTGCCATCTCCAACGAGTTGTTCAACCTGACACGCAGGGAAGCGGACGTCGCCATTCGCCCGTCCAACCGTCCCCCTGAAAATCTGATCGGCCGACCGCTGACCACCATTGGCCAGGCCGTCTACGGACACCGAAGCTTTGGTCTGACACCGGGGGCCTCCGTCGAGACGCTTGGCAGCCAACCCTGGATTGGTGCGGGGCCAAGACTAAAGGATTCAGCATTGGATCAGTGGATGGACAATAACGAGCTGAAGGCAGCCTGTGTCTACCGTGTTGATACTCTGGTCAGCATACTCAGCGCTATTCGCTCTGGCATGGGGCTGGCCGTTCTGCCCTGTTATCTGGCGGACGAAAACCCGGACATTATCCAGCTTACAAATCCCATCCCTGAGCTGGAATATGGCTTGTGGTTTCTGATGCACCCGGACCTGCGAGGCGTAG
>Ga0314774_1001060_pt1 | contig 18930 bp, 21 predicted proteins | sample MetaGCBIA2018_FD_204515 | JGI IMG/M metagenome (GOLD analysis project Ga0314774, IMG submission 204515) | Cryopeg brine microbial communities from Beaufort Sea near Barrow, Alaska, United States - CBIA 2018 | ecosystem: Environmental > Aquatic > Marine > Coastal | place: USA: Alaska | collected...
ACCAGGAAATTCTGGACACGGCCGCAACTAAATATAGTTTCATCCGGATGAAAGATGCAGCTAACGAAACTGCAAAAAAATTCAAACCCTTGAACCATGAAGGAACTTTTGCGGTGATAAGCACGATGAGTGCTCCGTTTTGCAGCAATTGCAACAGAATGAGGTTAACTGCAGATGGGAAAATGAAAAATTGCCTGTTCTCAAAAGGAGAAGTGGATATTTTAAGTGCACTCAGAAACGGGGAGGACATCGTTCCTCTCATAAAAAAATGTGTGGGAGATAAAGCAGCATCCTTGGGTGGACAATTTGAAGGAGATTATAAAAAAATTGACGCTTCAAAAATATCAAACCGCAGTATGATAAATATTGGTGGCTAATTTTTTTTAATATAGCGTTATTCCTTTTGTGGCATATCGGAAAATAAATACAAAAATGATACAGGTTTCAGAAGCAAAAGAACTTATAATTAAAAATGGCATTACTTCCAGAATAGAGGAACTACCGTTATTAGAAGCACTTGGATGTATTTTGGCCCGGGATGTAACTGCAGGGATTGACACGCCGCCTTTCCATCAATCGGCTATGGATGGTTATGCTTTTTCTTATGAGAATTGGGATAAAAAAAGCAATTTAAGTGTTGAAGGTGAAATTCAAACTGGCAATTATTCTTCTGAACGGTTAAAAGCAAATCAGGCGGTGAGGATATTTACAGGAGCACCCATACCACCGGGAGCAGATACGGTGGTGATGCAGGAAAAAGTCCTGGCAGATAATAACGCAATTAAGGTTCTGGATGAAAATATTTCCGAAGGAGGCAATGTAAGGCCTAAGGGGTCCCAAACAAAAAAAGGAGAGATCGCCTTAAAAAAGGGGCAGTTGCTTACGCCTGTGGGCATATCTTATCTTGCGGGGATCGGGATTTCCAAAGTGAGCGTTTTTGCAAAGCCACGGGTGAGCATTATTGCCACCGGCAAAGAATTGGTGCAAGCCGGGAATGAAATTTCTGAAGGAAAAATTTTCGAGTCGAACTCCATCGGCTTAGTGGCCGCTTTACATCAGTTAAATATTCAACCGGTTTCTGTTGAATTGGTTGACGATGTGGAAGAAGAGATAGAACAAGCCATTTCAAATCAATTACAATCTGACATCCTTATTCTTACCGGAGGTGTTTCGGTGGGCGATTATGATTTGGTGCCGGCTTCATTGGAAAAATGTGGTGTGCATAAAGTTTTTCATAAAATCAAACAGAAACCCGGAAAACCAATTTATTTTGGAAAATACCAGCAAACATTAGTCTTTGCGTTACCGGGAAATCCTGCCGCAGTGATGAGTTGTTTTTACGAATATGTGGTGTTGGCCATCAGCCATTTTACCCAAAAAAAGTATTATAAAACTTTGGATTTACCCCTCACCAAGGATTTCAGTAAAAAACCGGGCCTTACTTACTTCTTAAAAGGAAAAACTGGAGAAGCAGATGTCAGCATTTTAGATAGCCAGCTGAGTTATCTGTTGAATTCATTTGCAGTAGCCGACTGTTTGGTAGTATTAGACGAGGAGAAGGAACATTTTAAAAAAGGGGATTTGGTACCTGTTTCTATGATTGTTTAAAAACATAAAAATGGTAAACCTAAAAATAAAAGGACATATTTGGATTGAAACAAATCAAGGTCATCTTATCGGTCCCGGTAGAAAAAAATTATTGGAAGCCATAAGGGACTGTGGATCCATAACATTGGCCGCAAAATCCATGAAGATGTCCTATCGGCACGCATGGGAAATGATTAATGAAATGAATACCATTTCAAATCTGCCTCTGGTAGAAAAAAATACCGGCGGGATTAATGGAGGAGGCAGTACATTAACCCCTGAAGGTGAAAAATTAATAGCAGAGTATAATAAATTGAATTTGGCATTTGAAAATTTTAAATCACAGGAAAACAAAAGCATTTAATCAGTAATTCTTTTATTGAAGAACAGAAAAATGACTATTAAAAACACCCAGTTTAACGGATACATTTTAGCGGGCGGAAAAAGCTCGCGAATGGGAGTGGATAAAGGATTGATGCTTTTTAAAGGAAAAGCGATCATAGAATACGTGATAGAACAAATCCAACCTGTTGTGCAGAAAGTAGTAATTATTTCCAATAACCCAGAATATAAAATATTCGGGGTTGAAGTAATTCCCGATCTGATAAAAGATATAGGTCCGGCAGGAGGAATTTACACAGCTTTACAGCATACCGATAATAACCTGAATTTTATGCTTAGTTGTGATATGCCATTCATTACCAAGGAAGCTATTCAATATATTATTAAAAATGCAATGCAATCACAAATAGGTTTACCTGTTCATAAAGATAAATTAGAACCTTTATTTGGAGTTTATTCCAAAGAATGTTCAAATACATGGTTTGAATTGATTTCAAAGGGAATCATAAAATTGCAGGATTTAGTTGTGTCCTTCAATTTAAAAACAATAGATGTTGAAAATCATAGCTTGTTCAATGATTCCCTTTTTATGAACATCAACACAAAAAAAGATTTTGAAACAGCAATAAAACAAACGTAAAATGGAAATCAATGTGCTTGCATTCGGACAAATTGCTGATATCACCAACAATTCCGTATGGAAAATAACCGGTGTTAAAGATTCGGAAGAGTTACAAAGTAAACTCGCTGAGGCATTCCCGGCACTTATTGCAATTACCTATTCTATCGCAATAAATAAAAGTGTGATCCAAAAAAACACACCTTTGAAAAATGGAGATTCGGTTGCTTTACTCCCTCCATTTTCCGGAGGATAAATAAAACAAATGAATTCAGAAAAAATAGATAAGAAATACCAAAGACAAATTATCTTGAAAGGCTTTGGGGAAGCAGGACAAGATAAACTTAGTCAGGCAAAAGTACTGGTTATTGGGGCCGGTGGATTGGGTTGTCCGGCTTTACAATATCTTGCGGCTGCCGGGGTGGGTATTATTGGAATTGTGGATCTTGACGTGGTAGATCTTTCAAATCTCCATCGCCAAATCCTATTTACCGTTGATGATATTGGTAAACCCAAAGCACAAACTGCTGCTTCCAGATTACAAAGGTTGAATCCTGATATTGAAATAAAAGTATATCCTTTTCAATTAACCAATACCAATGCGCTGGAAATTTTTACTGATTATGATATGGTAATTGATGGTTCCGATAATTATGCCACAAGATATCTCATCAATGATGCCTGTGTTTTGCTTAATAAGCCTTTGGTTTATGGTGCCGTATTGCGTTTTGAAGGACAAGTAGGTGTTTTTAATTTCGAAAATAGCGAGACAAAAATCAAAACCAATTACCGTGATTTATTCCCGAAACCGCCCGATGCGGCATCAAGTCTTTCATGTAACGATGCAGGCGTTTTGGGGGTATTGCCCGGAATTATTGGAACTATGCAGGCCACAGAAGCCATAAAAATAATTACAGGAATTGGAAAACCGCTTTGCAATAAAATTATTTCTTACAATTCCCTGGAAAATTCTTTCTATAAATTTAATATTTCACCCAATGCAAAAGCAACTGAATTAATACCTAAGGATTTCGCTGCTTTCAAATCCTATAATTATGAATGGTTTTGCAATGCATTTTACGATTCAGAAATTAATTCAGAAGAATTTGATGCAATTCGTTTAAGCACATCAATTTCTATAATTGATGTGAGGGAAAAAGAGGAATTGCCCGTGATAGATGAATTTCCGGTTACAAATATTCCCCTTAGTATTTTTAAGGAGGCTGATTCAACCTATTTTACTGAAAATACAGTTGTACTATTATGTCAATCGGGCAAAAGAAGTTTAACAGCTCTTAAAATCATGAAAGAAAAATTTCCAAAACTTAAACTTTACAGCCTAAAAGGAGGAATCCTCGCCTGGAAAATAAATCAAAGAATTAGCCATTATGAGTGAACATAAAAAGAAGAAAGTATTTGTTGATGGACCTATTTTGCCGGCTTTTGTTGGGGAATCCATTGCAAAACACAGTACCAAAAAGGACATAGGCGCACATAGCATTTTTCTTGGGCAAGTGCGCGATGATGTAATTGAAGGCAAAACTGTTGCCGCTATCGATTATTCGGCATATCCTGAAATGGCTGAAGAAAAATTTTACGAAATAAGGGAAGCGGCTTTTGAAAAATTTTCTTTAACCTGTATGCACATATACCATAGTTTGGGAAAAGTACCTACGGGAGAGATCTGTTTGTTTGTTTTCACCTCTTCCAAACATCGCAAAGATGCAATGGAAGCTTGTACTTATATTGTAAACCGGGTTAAAGCAGAAGTTCCCGTTTGGGGAAAGGAGGTTTTTGAGGACGATAGCTTCACCTGGAAAAAAAATACCTAAGCAATAACATATAAACACATTAAAATAATCTATTATGGTTGATATCACATTCAAAATAAAAACACATCGTTCTGCAATAGCTCAGGCAATAGTAAAAGTGAGCAAACAGGAAACTATTGATGCCATTAACAATAAAACAGTGCCAAAAGGTGATGTTTTGGAAGCCAGCAGAATTGCGGGTTTATTTGGCATAAAAAAAACCAGCGATATGATTCCCGATTGTCACCCTTTACCGGTGGAGTTTGCTTCGGTAAATCATCGTATCGAGGGTTTGGAAATCATTATTGAAACCGAGGTACAAACCATTTACCGCACCGGTGTTGAAGTTGAAGCTATGCACGGCGCATCCATTGTGGCATTAACGATTTATGATATGCTCAAACCCATCGACAAAGGAATTGAAATTACGGGTATTAAATTACTGAATAAAAAAGGAGGAAAATCACAATACCTTGACGTATTGAATCGACGCATAAAAGCAGCGGTTATAGTGTGTTCCGACAGTATTTCAGCCGGAAAAAAACAAGACAGAGCGGGAAAAGCTATCATCGAAAAGCTCAATAATTTTGATATTTCAATCGAAGATTACAGCATAATCCCAGATGAGGTAGAGGACATTCAGAAAAAGGTCTTAGGTCATTATGAAAATCATATCGATCTAATAATTCTCACGGGAGGAACAGGACTTTCACCCAGAGATGTTACCCCTGAGGCAATACGCCCTTTACTAGACCAGGAAATTCCTGGCATTGGTGAAACTGCCAGAAATTATGGACAGGAACATATGCCCTATTCCATGTTATCGAGAAGTTTAGGTGGTTTAAAAGGGAAATCCCTGATTTTAGCCTTACCCGGATCCACCAGGGGGGCACAGGAAAGTATGGACGCCTTGTTTCCCTATTTATTGCATATTTTTAAAATAATGGAACACGCGCCACACGATTAAATGTAAGTTCCACTTTTCTTTTGAAATAATTTGGCGGCTTTGGGGAGAATTAAAAACTCCCTTTTGGGCTTTTATTAAGGGGATTTTAAACCTGATGTAATTATTTAAAAACAGAAACAAAGAATAATGAAAGCAATCACATTTGTTTTTACTTTACTATTGTTGGTTATGGGTAATAATATCCTGGCGCAGCAAAAAATTATTGTTGCAGCGGCTTCCGACCTAAAATTCGCAATGGACTCTATTATTGATGTGTATCAAAAACAAGCTCCGGACAATAAAATATATGTGACTTATGGCTCTTCCGGAAAGTTTTTTGAACAAATTCAATACAATGCTCCGTTCGATATTTATTTTTCCGCGGATATAGATTATCCGAAAAAATTAAAAGATAAAGGATTAACACTTTCAGTTGTTAAAACCTATGGGATAGGAAGAATCGTAGTTTGGAGCAAAATAATTGACCCCAACATAAAGGGGATGGGTAGTTTCCTGGATCCTGAAATCAAAAAAATTGCTATTGCAAATCCAACACACGCGCCTTACGGAGCCAGGGCAAAAGAAAGCCTGGATTATTTTGAAATTTATGATAAGGTGAAAAATAAATTGGTTTATGGGGAAAATATTTCACAAACCACCCAATTTGTAACAACTGGTGCTGCAGATATTGGGATTGTGGCTTTATCCTTGGCTTTATCGCCAAACGTTAAAAAAGAAGGTGGTAAGTACTTTGTTATTCCTGAAAATACCCATGTACAATTGGAGCAGGGATATGTGATTTTAAAACATGCTCAGGGCAAAGAATTAGCGACAAATTTTTATGATTTTATTGCATCGTCAACGGCTGTAAAAATTTTAACGCACTTTGGGTTCAAACAAAAAACAATATGAACACACTTTCAGGTAATATTGTGACAATTCAAACTTATGAAGCTTTGTCCTTGGTTAAAGTTGCGGTTAAGGATATTGTTTTTACGTCCATTGTAATCGATACTCCCGAAACTTCAGATTACTTAAAAACGGGAGCAAACGTAAAACTTTATTTCAAGGAAACTGAAGTTAGTATTTCAAAGGATGCGCAATTAAGTATCAGCATTCAAAATAAAATAGTTTGCACCATTACGGCAATTATGCAAGGAAAACTATTGAGTCAAATTAATTTATCCTTTGGAGGATTGGAAATAAAATCCATTATTACCACCGATTCTTGTAATAAATTGAATTTGAAAGAAAACGACAGTATTTTAGCACTTATCAAAACCAACGAAATAAGTTTGTCCCCTCATGATTGATTTTGCTCCACTATGGCTTACCGCAGAACTGGCTCTAATAACTACTGTTATTTTGCTGGCTCTTTCCATTCCTCTGGCGTATTGGTTGGCATATAGTAAATCCAGGTTTAAGGCTCCAATAGAAGCTGTTGTAAGTTTGCCTTTGGTATTACCTCCCACAGTGTTGGGTTTTTACCTTTTAGTGGCATTTAGCCCACAGAATGAATTTGGGAAATTTTTGGAGAATATTTTCGATCTGCGGTTGGTTTTTACTTTTGAAGGATTGATTATTGCCTCGGTTTTGTACAGTTTGCCTTTTATGGTTCATCCATTGCAATCGGGTTTTAAAAATTTGCCTGTTTCGTTAAAAGAAGCCGCGTTCACTTTGGGAAAATCAAAATTTAAAACATTGACAAAAATTCTGTTACCCAATATTAAATCTTCCATTTTAACAGGAATTGTGCTCACCTTTGCTCATACGGTTGGGGAATTTGGGGTTGTGCTGATGATAGGCGGAAGCATTCCAGGTGAAACCAGAGTGGTTTCAATTGCCATCTATGATGAGGTACAAGCCATGAATTACGATGCAGCAAATGTGTATGCAGGAATTCTATTCAGTTTTACATTCCTGATTTTGATTGGCGTGTACTTTATCAATAATAAATTCAGCAAAATTAACCCACTTAATGATTAAGTTTTACGCACATAAAATCCTGCAAACAGCTGATGGAAAATTGCCTTTAGATGTTTCATTCCATCTTGAAAAAGGACAATTTCTATCGCTCTACGGGAATTCTGGTGCCGGAAAAACAACACTCCTCAGAATACTAACAGGGCTTACCGAGGCAGAGAAATCATTGATAGAAGTTGATGGGATTACCTGGGACAATTCAGAAAAAAGGATACATCTTCCCGTGCAACAGCGTTCCATAGGTTTTGTTTTTCAGGATTTCGCCTTATTTCCAAATCTAAACGTTCGTGAAAACCTGGAGTTTGCATTACAAAAAGGAAAGAGTAAAAAACTGGTGGATGAACTGCTTGATTTAATGGAATTACAAAGTCTTCAAAAAAGCAAGCCTCAAAATTTATCAGGTGGACAAAAACAGCGGGTGGCATTGGCACGGGCAATTATTCGAAAACCTAAAATCTTATTATTGGACGAGCCACTTTCGGCCCTGGATGATGAAATGCGGTTTAAATTGCAGGATTATCTCTTAAAAGCACATCAGCATTATCAATTGACTACAATTCTAATAAGCCATCATATCCCGGAAATATTTAAACTTTCGGATAAAGTAATAGTGCTGGATAAGGGTCTGCTGGTAAAAGAAGGAACTCCGGCTTTTGTTTTCTCAGAAGAAAAAATCAGCAGTAAATTTAAAATTACGGGTGAGATCATCTCCATTGAAAAGAGCGATGTAATATATATAGTAAGTGTACTTTCAGGCAATAATATTGTAAAGGTTATTGCAACCGAAGATGAAGTTTTCACTTTTCAAATTGGACAAAAAGTATTGGTTGCCTCAAAGGCTTTTAACCCTTTGATCCAGGTGATTTCATAGCACTGGAATTTTCAGTTTTGTAGGTAGCTAAAGCAAAGAACAAATTCTTAATTTCAATAAAAGTAACATTCGTTATAATCCAGTCTAAAAAAAATAAAACAATTTCAGACTAAATAAATTGATTTTTTAATATTGTTCGTATATTTGCGAACAATTGATAGAACAATTAATGACAATAAAAACCAAATCAAATTACTTTACGAAAGACCAGGAGCAAGCTGCCCGATTTGCGAAAGCATTGGGACATCCCGTTCGTATCGCTATTTTGCAGTTGTTGAGTTCAAAATCTTGTTGTTATCACGGCGATATGGCTGAAGAACTTCCTATTGCAAAATCAACACTTTCACAACATCTCAAAGAACTTAAAGATGCGGGGCTTATTCAGGGAGACGTTACTCCGCCTACAGTAAAATACTGTGTGAATAAGACAAACTGGGAACTTGCAAAAACGTTATTAAACAAGGTGTTGGAATAATTTTTTATGAATATTGTTCGTAGGTTTACGAATTACGAATATCAATATGTACATTTTAAAAGAATATTAAAAACAAAAAAAATGAAACAAATAAAAGTATTAGGTCCGGGTTGCCCAAAGTGCAAAACCACCTACCAAAATGTGATGGAAGCCTTAAAACAATCTGGCATTAACGCCCATGTTGAAAAAATTGAAGACATCGAAGAAATGATGAAATACAATGTGCTTACCACACCTGTATTGATGATAAACGATGTTATTAAAGTAAAAGGCAGGGTTGCAACCATCAGTGAAATTAAAGAAATGCTCAATTAAGAGTAAACCGGTTTAATTATTTTCAAATCAAAAACACATGAAAGATCAAACATTGGTAAAAGAAATTTGCCCTACAACAACACAATCCTAGGTAAAAAATGGAGCCTTATTAGTAGATGTTCGCGAAGCTGATGAGATAGCAGAACTGGCTTTTGATGTGCCAAATATTTTACACATATCATTAGGCGAATTTGACAAACGCTAAACCGAAATTCCGAAAGGAAAAGATGTAGTTGTAGTTTGTAAACATGGGGATAGAAGTTTGAGAGCTGCCGGCTTTTTGGTGAATCAGGGTTACGACAAAGCGGTAAATATGAAACACGGGATTGTTCGTTGGGCACAAAAAGGATTTCCAACAAAAGGCGATACGACTTCGGTTTTAGAAAACACCCAAGACAGTGGCTGTTGCGGCACTCACACCCCCGCAAAAACAAGCCAATCCTGTTGTGGCAGTAGTCCAAAAAAGGAAAGTAACTGTTGTTAAAATTTAACTAAAGGGCTTATGAAAACTATCTTATTTTCAGTTTCCCTGCTTTGCTTGTCCATCACCGCTCAATCACAAGATCTGCTGGATCAATATGTATCCGGTTTTGATTATGACGCGAGGAAATCGATGAAAGTGAGCAGTGAGGATCTATTGGAGCTTCTTATAAATAAGGATGCAATACTTCTTGACATCAGATTTGAAGAGGAACATGAATCCTGGTCAATGCCTTATGCAGTATTTATGCCATTACCCGAATTACCCGGTCGTTATATAGAGTTGGACAAAAACATGGCCGTTGTAACGGCCTGCCCGCATAAAGACCGTGCTATTATGGCGATGATGTATTTAAAGAGAAAGGGTTATAATGTGAAATACCTCCAAGATGGCTTGTTGGGATTGGCAGAATACCTTAGGGGTGATAAAGCCAGGGAGTTTATTAAAAAATTAGATTGATATGTTCGATTGGATCCAACATTTAGCCGACTGGCTTATTTATTCAGTTTTCAATATCGGAGCGGACACGCAATTAGGTGATGCATTAAATTTCTTCGTATATGACACGTTGAAGATTCTAATTCTGCTTTTCGTCATTGTTTTTTTGATGGGAATTGTCAACACTTATTTCCCTATTGAAAAATTAAAGGATTACCTAAATCGAAAAAAACTTTACGGATTGGAATATTTTTTATCTTCAATTTTTGGCGCTGTTACGCCATTTTGTTCTTGTTCTTCCGTACCCTTGTTCATTGGTTTCGTGCAAGGCGGAATCCCACTGGGAGTAACATTTTCCTTCCTAATTACGTCCCCTTTGGTAAATGAAGTTGCAATTGCCATGTTTTTGGGAATGTTCGGTCTCAAAGCCACGCTAATTTATGTCGGTTCAGGCATTTTATTGGGAACTATTGGCGGTTGGATTCTGGGAAAATTCAATTTGGAACCTCTGTTGTCTGATTGGGTGAAAAAAATATTGGCCGATGCACAGGTTTCATCGGCAGAATACGAAGAAGAAAAGAAAACATTTACACAGCGATTGCCGGATATCACTAAAAGCGCCTGGGATATTGTAAAAGGCGTGCTCATCTATGTGCTTATTGGTATTGCCATTGGTGCAGCAATGCACGGCTATGTGCCCGAAAATTTCTTCGCCAAATACCTGGGAAGCGGTGCGTGGTGGACAGTTCCGTTAGCCGTTATTTTGGCAGTTCCTATGTATGCCAATGCAGCTGGGATTGTGCCGGTAATTCAGGTTTTTGTCGCCAAAGGAGTTCCACTTGGCACCGCCATTGCCTTTATGATGGCTACTGTTGGGTTATCAATTCCCGAAGGAACCTTGCTTAAAAAAGTAATGACTATGAAATTGATAGGCATCTACTTTGGAGTCGTTACTCTATTCATTATTATGTCAGGTTTTTTATTCAATATTCTATTATGAAAGCGTTTGGAATGAAATCTAAAGTGAGGAGGATTTGTTTTTAATAAAATGAATAACACATATCAATGGACCTATTGTTGAAAAACACGCCAATGTAGATTGGGAAACCTCAACTACTTACCTGGAAATTTGGCACAAAAACTAAAGCTGAGGCATTCGGCAGAATCGTTTCGCACACCGCTTATTACACCGGTCAAATGGCAATTATTAAAAAATAAGTAACAATTTAAAACCAAAATAAAATGAACTCAAAAATTACCACATCGTTTATGTTGTTTTTTGCAATTCTTTTCACCTCTTGTCTAAGCGAGGCACAAAACAGCAAGTCAGAAAAATCTTCTTCAACAACCTCTTCGGCAGCGAGCATTGAAATGATTCAGTTTCATTCTGAAAACCGCTGTATGACTTGTAAAAAAATTGAAGAAGTAACCCGGGAAACTCTTAAAGACTATCCAGAAATTCCATTCTCCCTGGTGAATGTAGATGATAAGAAGAATGAAAAACAGGCCGAAGAATTTGAAGCCTCAGGAACGGCATTATTTCTTTACAATCCAAAAACCGGAAAGAAAACAAATCTTACTGATTTTGCTTTTATGAATGCTGGAAATAAGGAGAAATTCATAGCGGGATTGAAAAAAGAAATTGACAAATTTCTAAAATCATAGTCCATGGAATGGTTAAATGAAATTGCACAAAACAGGGATGCACCACTTTTAGCTGCATTTACATTGGGATTGCTTACAGCTGTCTCTCCTTGCCCCCTGGCAACTAATATTACAGCCACTGCCTATATCGCAAAAACCATCAGCAACCGAAAAAAGGTGTTGCTAAGTGGGTTTCTGTATACTTTGGGCAGAATGTTTACCTACATGGTTCTTGGAGCTATTATTTATTTTGGTGCAAGTAAATTTCAGGTGGCAAAACTCTTTCAGGGAAATGGCGAAAAGTTTATTGGCTTTGTGCTAATTTTAATCGGATTAATTATGCTTGATGTGATCAAACTCAACTTTATAAAAGGGGTGAATTTCACAGATAGACTTTCAGATAAATTCAAGACCAAAGGGCTATTAGGTTCATTTTTATTAGGAGCACTGTTTGCTTTGGCTTTTTGCCCATATAGCGGCGCCTTGTTTTTTGCAGTGCTCATTCCAATGACGCTTTCTGCAACTGCAGGTTTGGCCCTGCCCGCGGTATTTTCCTTCGGAACAGGATTGCCGGTAATTCTTTTTGCTTTCGTGATCGCTTTTAGCATTGATAAACTGGGAATGTATTTTAAAGTTATCACTAAAGTTGAAAAAGTGATGAGGGTTGTCGCCGGTCTAACTTTCATCCTAACAGGATTGTATTACATCAATATTTACTGGAAGGTCATTTAAAGTAAAAAACTGAAGATATTAAGGATTATTATCTGTTTGAAAATTTAAGAAACGGTTATTAGATAATTTTACAATTTTTTTAAACAAAAATGAATTAAATGATACAAAAGCCTACAGGACTCTTCCCCAAAATGAACCTGGTAATTAATAACCTGGAAGTTTCCAAAATTTCAAATGACAGAAAAAAAACGGTACAACCTCTTATCGATTTTATTCAAAATAAGATTGATGCTGAGCAGGAAGTGAGGCTCAATTTTATATGCACTCATAATTCGCGAAGGAGCCATCTTTCCCAGGTATGGGCACAGGCATTAGCTTCACACTTTGAACTAGAAAATGTAGTTTGCTATTCCGGGGGAACTGAAGCGACCGCAATCTTTCCGATGGTCGTAAAAACCCTGGAAAAATCTGGTTTTAAAGTTGAAAAGTTATCAGAAACAGGAAACCCAATCTACAGTATTAAATATGGCGCAAATGAGTTACCTGTAATTGGGTTTTCAAAAACCTTTGACCACGGATTCAATCCGCAGTCTGAATTTGCAGCTATAATGACCTGTTCTCAGGCAGATGCAGGTTGCCCTTTCATTACAGGTGCAGAAAAACGTATACCTGTAACCTTTGAAGATCCAAAGGAATTCGACGGCACACCGCAGCAGGAGACAAAATATCATGAACGTAGCCTACAGATAGCAACCGAACTTTTTTATGTATTCTCAAAAATTAATTAAATGACTGAAAAGAAAAAAATTGCGTTTTTTGAAAAATATTTAAGTCTTTGGGTAGCCCTGTGTATTGCAGGAGGAATTTTAATTGGATATGTTGCCGGAGATGCCATGCAAATTATGAGTACATGGGAAATTTATCAGGTAAATATTCCCATTGCCATCCTTATCTGGATGATGATCTATCCCATGATGCTGCAAATTGATTTTTCCAGCATAAAAGAAGTTGGGAAGAGACCAAAAGGGATTGTCTTGACCGTGGTGATGAACTGGCTGGTAAAACCCTATACTATGGCTTTCTTTGCCTGGATCTTCTTCACAAAAATATTCGCTGCTTTTATCGATCCTGCACTGGCAGGAGAATATATTGCCGGTGCCATCATTCTTGGAGCCGCGCCGTGCACCGCGATGGTTTTTGTATGGTCTTATTTAACCGATGGAGATCCCAATTACACCCTTATGCAGGTATCTGTAAACGATCTTATTATACTATTCGCCTTTGTGCCCATCGTAGGATTATTATTGGGATTAACCGATGTCGTTGTTCCCTATGAAACCCTTATTTTAAGTGTTTTGATATATGTGGTGATTCCGTTGGTTGCGGGGATTATTACCAGTAAAATGCTCATTAAATCCCGGGGAGAAGATTGGTTTAAAACCGATTTTTTACCCAGATTAAAACCCCTTAGCATCATTGCACTTTTGCTTACTTTGATCCTGCTTTTTGCCTTTCAGGGAGAAAACATACTCAATAATCCGCTCATTATTTTTCTTATTGCGGTACCACTTATCATTCAAACCTATTTTATATTTTTTGCAACCTGGTTCACGGGAAGAAAATTAAAACTCAACTATCCTGTTTGTGCCCCGGCTGCGCTGATTGGAGCGAGTAATTTCTTTGAACTGTCAGTTGCCGTGGCAATTGGTTTATTCGGACTTCAAAGTCCGGCAGCATTGGTTTGTGTGGTGGGGGTTTTAGTTGAAGTCCCGGTGATGCTTTCCCTGGTTGCGTATGCCAATAAACAGAAATATTGACCTGGGAATGCCAATATCAGCATAAATCATTACTATACAATTGGTTAAAAGGTATTCAATTTTATTGAAAATAGCCAGAAAAGAGTATTTAAAGGTATGCGTGACAAGGCGGTTAGCCCTGCCAAACCAACAAGTGAGTTATCAGATATGAAAACATCTTCCAAAGGTTTAAAATCCAAATTAATTATCCCAATGTGATTGGATTGTCGGATTAATCAATCATTGAAAAATTTAAATGGTTTACTTTTTATATCCTGAGCGTTTTCCATTTTTGATTTTCAGGTTAAAAAAAGGGAATACAGGTTGAACTAAACAAAATCTCTGTTCGGTTTTGATTTACTTCCCATAGAGCCCTCGCTGTTACCATTTTTTGACATGCTTTTAACCCGGAATTTAGAATTAGGATAGGCCGCCCGGGAATCCCAACTTTTGGGAAGGGTCGTCTACAAGGCCGGCTAATTTCTAAATTCCGGACCTTTGCTTCTCAAAAAATGGTATATGGCAGAATGGGACTGGAAGGTGAATCAATTAACAGGGTGAAGTTCCAAACGGTCCCGGCGAGAACAAAACGTGAAAGAAATTCAAATCCGGCGGACTCAGGTAAAAAAGTGCTTCCTGGAGTGGAGCGGTTCTGCTCCCGACTTCTTTCGGGATTCGCGGATTAGCGTAACGAAGGGGATCAACTTTTTTTCCTGTGTCCAAGACCTTTTCGACGAAGCGCTTTCCCCGCAATACTTTACGTATCATTGGGGAAGTAACGGGATAAAGGGGAATGTGCTGAGGGGTGGGATTTAAAAATTAGGTTGGAGTTTAGAACCAATTTTTATTACCTGATTTCTATGAGCTTTGCTAGAACTGCCTTTGTTTCATAAATTTAATATTGGGGGCATTTTTTTTTAAGGAGCACAAAACCTAATCAGTTAATTAAATCTTCGCTATGGGTTTTCCTTTTAAATTCGCATCTACTAAGTAGGCGATTAAATCGGCTAAAGGTTTTATATCCTGGTCAACACTGGCTCTTTCCAGGGCATTCATGTATCTATCCCGTTCTTCTAACGGAATTATAGTCCAGGGGTAACCGCCAGAAGCGAGCATGGTATTCATTAAAAATCTTCCCATTCGTCCATTGCCATCCATATATGGGTGAGTGTACACAAATATAAAATGCCCCAATACGGCTCGTACGCAAGGTTCCTCCTCTTGTTCCAGCAATTCAAAAAGCATTGGCATGACATCCCGAATCGCTTCTTTATTAACAGGAGTGTGCATAGATTGTCCTATATAAACCTGGTTATTTCTATACCCGGCCAAATCAGAGGCTTTTAGCAATCCAACAGCAACGCTGGGAGCAAATAATTCCCGATACCATTGTCCATGTTCTTCATCGGCTACCTTTCCTGGATTTTCTCCTTTTAATATTCGAATTATACTTTCTTTTACAGCATTAAATGCCTGCCAATATCCTCTGGCAGCCATTGCATCTTTTTGCCTGCGATCTTCTTCATTTTCCTGAGTATCCCATGCACCACTTCTAACACGATCAATTAGTTCAGGCGTTACTCTATACTTTTCAATTGATAAGGAATGATAGGCATCGGTGATATAAATTTCTTCTGTTTTCCTGAGATAAGCATTTACATTAATTATTAATCCAGGAGCTTTTGGGAACACATCTATTATTGCTTTTCTCATTTCGTGCCACATCAATTTAATACGGTTCACATAAGGTGAACGTTCCCGCCCATTAAATTGGATAGGAGTAGGCTCCTCAAACGGGTCAGATTCCCTTACATCATAGCCTGCAGATTTCATAGCTTTCAATAGATCATCTGCGATTTTATTTTGGTTCAAATTTCTATAGGCACCTGCCAATCTCCCCGCAATAGTTGAATGTCCACCATCCAACAAAACACCTAATAATTCAGAAGAATCTTTTATCATCATTAGAGCCGTTCTTACATCAGTAGACTGCTTTTTAAATATGGAAGGCGTACAGTAAACTATAGATGAAGCCAAAGTAACCAATCGAATACCATTCTTCACCTCTGTTTCAGCCACATTCGGCAAGGAAGATTTCATAACAAATAAAGAAGTGTTAAATAACAGGATTGTAGGCAAGTTGTTTCCCTGAGGTGATCGTATAATTAGTTGTTTCGGAACTAAGTTATTTCCTGCGTGAAGCATAAGTGATTGTTCAGAAGATATGCAATAATCTTCTCCCAAACGATCATCCAAATATCTTGAACAAAAATCCCAAAAAGAAGTAAACCAGGAGGTAGTGTCCCCGAGGTTCTCATTTTGAGGAGTAGCTATATACCAACCTTTTATTACTTCACGAATAAATCCGTTGTCGACCAAGCGTTCTTTGTGAACCCTGGTTAGGTCGGTTGCTTTTATAGCAACAAAACCCTGATTTTGAATCTCTTGTAACTTTTCCAATGATTCAGCTAATTTTTCTCCCGGTGATGCCATATTTATATTTTGTGTTCCTATTATTATTTAGTGATGTTTTAATATTATTAAATAATGATGTGGAACAATTATTATTTAACGTTGTGCGATAATTATTAATTGATGCAAATATATTAATTAACCTCGTAATTTAGCAATAAATGAACTGATTAAAATTATCCCGGTTAATAATACACTAAAATGAAACTTATTCGGATGTGTATCGAAGGTAAATCATTTGTCAGCAAGGCAAAATCTTGTTGCATTGCTCCTTAAAAAATGATAAAAGATAGTATGGTCCGGAAGATGAATTAAAAAGGCGGTTGCGGTAAGAACAAAGCGAGAAAGGAGTTCAAATCCGGCGGACTCAGGGAAAAAAGTGCTTCCCGGAGTGTAACGGTTCCGTTTCCGACTTTTTTCGGGATTCGCGGATTAGCTCAACGTAGGGGATCAACTTTTTTTCCTGTATCCAAGACTTTTTCGACGAAGCGCTTTCCCCGCAATACGAAACGTTTCTTTTGGAGAGAATTGAGATAAAGGGGAATGTGCTGAGGGGTGGGTAGTTCTAAATGCGATTTTATAGTGGATGCGGTTGGGAACTAATTTTATGGAATTCTGTTAGATATTTCAATGTTGTATTTAATCTTTAAAATGTCAGATGTTTGGAGCGATTGCCTTTAATGACAAGATTAGGTTTCTAAATTTGACAACCCTCTAAAGTTATAAATGTTTAGAGAAAAAAAGGTTAGAAGCATCAAATAAAAAATATAATATTCGTATTTTTATAGAATCGGAAGTCAATAGAATATATCCGTATTTAAATAAAAAGTTACCTAATCGGTCACTTCAAAGGAATTAATTCCTGAATTACCTTTAAACACTCATACCTGCGTGGTAGGTCTAAATCCCTCCGGGGTCACTTTTACAATCCGTAATTAGCTTAAAACAAGCTATTTACGGATTTTTTTATTTGTAGTTGTGCCGCCAGATGGGGCGCCGTAATTTTCAGATAAACGAGAACAATATAATGTTGTGTGTTAGTGCTAAGTGAAGGGAGGTTATATGGGATCAAGAACAAAAGTTGTGGACTAAGCAAATATATTGGTCAATCTGTACAGGAAGAATTCTATGTTTTTCACTCCCCTGAACTGTGTCCTAAAGGCTTTAATTTTTGCATTAAAGGATTCTGCAGATGCATTTGTACTTCTGTTTATAAAGTAATTTAAAATCGATTTGTAGTTTAATGTGATAGATTTTGCTACAATATTGAATGCCTTAAACCCTGATTCTTCTACCAGTTTGTACCAATGTGCCAGTTTAGTGTAGGCAACCCTTATATCCGTAGTTTGGTTATATATATTCCTGAGCTGTTGCACAATCTTAGAGGCCTTTTTGATATCTGGATATAATTGGAATAGGATAATGGCTCTTTCGGTTTGTTTTGAGGTCCAGTCTCCTGGTGATTTAAATAACAAAAATCTACTTCTGGCCAGTAGTTGTTTTCTGGTATCACCGTTGTCAAGGTATACCGATTTATAGCTGATATTTTTATTTTTCGCTTGTTGTATTTCTTGATTTTCCTGATCAATTGCATCCCACCGATGCTTGATCCTAATATCCTGTAGCGCCTCAATAGCCAGTTTCTGAACGTGAAAGCGATCCGTTACCTGTATTGCTTTGGGAAAGCATTTTTTTGCAATATGCTTCATCGTAGGAGCCATATCCAGGGTTATTTCAGTTACTTTATTCCTTAGCGTTAATGGGATTTTAAGTAATTGTTCAATGATGGGCTCTACTTTGGTTCCGGCCAGTATAGCTACGATAGCCCCATTCTTTCCTTTTGCTTTCTTGTTGGTAATAATAGTATATAATTCTCCCTGAGATAGGGCTGTTTCGTCTATGGAGAGCTGCGCACCTATATTTTCAGGAAAAGTGAGCCATTCTTTGGCATGCTTCTTTTGATCCCATTCTTTAAAATCACTTAAATAATCTTTGTACTGACGTTGCAGTTTTTTACCGTTGACATCAAAGAAAGAACCGATGGTATGGCAGTCGGTAGCTTTAGTATCGACTAATTTCTTTTAAAAAAGCAGCGAACTCGGTGGTCATTCGGGTTCCCTGTGCAACTAATCTCCAATCTCTTTGGATTACTTCATCGGTGTTCTTATCCAGCCATCTTCGCCTTTTGACGTGAAGGAAAACGGTGTTCCCTCTCAGCGGAAAATCCTGAATGGTGACTTCCTTATGAAATCCCTTCGAGATTAAAACCCTGTTAGACTCTTCCTGGGGAGGGATGTTGCGTTCTTCAAAGAATAAATGAAGGACTTCTGTTTTTTTACTACTCTTTATTAAATCAAAATGATCCACAAGAAACTGTGGCAATACAAGCTTTATTAAATCCAGGTAGTTTTCCAAGGTAATTTTTCGGCAAATATCAAACTACTAATTGGATTCCTCCACAACAATTAGGCTTGATCC